>Ga0114951_10001183_pt1 | contig 33440 bp, 39 predicted proteins | sample AM7aDNAmetaG_FD_88677 | JGI IMG/M metagenome (GOLD analysis project Ga0114951, IMG submission 88677) | Freshwater microbial communities from Finland to study Microbial Dark Matter (Phase II) - AM7a DNA metaG | ecosystem: Environmental > Aquatic > Freshwater > Lake | place: Finland: Lake Alinen... | reverse complement strand
GCATATTTGGATCCTAATATTCAAGGTATGCACAGGACCTATAGAGGGATCTATTGCGCCACGAACCTATTTGGATCCGATTAGTGGTTCTATGTTGAAACGATAGAGGGGTAGGTCAGTATTGGCGTTTTCAGAAACCATTAACAGGTTGAATTTGGGTGCTTTAAATAAGGGGAGCTATATACAAAAAGAGCACTAAGACAGTGCTTAAAAATTTTTAAAACAAAATAAAAAAAGTAAACTAGTTACTTCACTATTTCTCGTTTCTTCCAGCGCAGGTTCTTGCCCTTGCACTTTCTACACTTTAGCGCTGTTGCCGCGTTGCGTGAGCCACAGTCTCTGCAGATTTTCATGTACAAGCGGTGTTCTTGCGCTATGGCTTTTTTTACTGGGTCTAATATTGGCATTTTATTGTTAACCTTCCGTTTTGGCTAAGTCTTTGATGGTTAAGTATCAAATATACCTTTTGTCTAAACTTAGACTTATTGCGCTGAATACAAAACCATTGTTTATTTGATGACTTCGATGGTTACGTAGGAGCGTGTGTCTTCTATTCCGTCGATGCTGTAGAGCTTCTTTAAGATTTCATCGAGGTTCTCGCGTTCAACGATGATGAGTGCGTCGACTTCACCCGCGATGCGAAAAGCCCTGGAGACGGCGAGTTCATGGATTTGTTCGTAGACGTGGATGCGTTTGATGGGTGAAACTTTTAGAAGTATGAACGCTGGGGTTGTGGATACTCCAAGGGCGCTTAACCCTTTTTCGGTGACGTCGATGAATCCTCTTCCCGTGCGGATGTAGCCGCGGTTTTTGAGTTTACGCAAGTGAACGTTTAGGGCTTGTCGGCTTACGCCAAGCTGGGCTGAGAGCTCGTCCTGTTTAACTTTGAGGGTGTAGGTGTTTGTGGATTTGCCTTTTTCGTAGAGGGTTTTTAGCAGTTGGATTGAACGTTTAGTTAATGGCTCCAAATTGGTCACTTTTGTGTTGTTTTGTTAACTTAAACCTTTACAATAGTTGCAAACTTCCTTAAGAATCTGACTATCAAAAGCGATCCTCAGTTGCGAAAAAAGCAAAATTAAGGGCGGTTCCCAGTCTGCCGCGCCATTTAACGGTAGCTTCGCAGGCATCGTAAAGAGGAGCCGTTGGTGTTTTCAACATTCAGTTTCGCTTTATTCAAATAACAAAACCCGACCAGAAACCAAGAAACATGTAAACAGAAAACATTCCTAAACTTAACTAAACTAACTATTTTTGTTTCCAACAACAGACAAACTAACCACCACAATGTATTTATTTTGAAAAAAAGCTTAAGTCAAACTACTAAAGTAAACCAGGAGTGAAGCGAAACCGTGACGGAAAACGCCAGTGCAGTCTTAATCGGCAAAAAACCAATAATGAACTATGTCCTCGCATGCATCACCTTCTTCCATAGCGGCGCAAAAGAAGTCAGCATCAAAGCACGCGGCAGATCCATCAGCCGAGCAATCGACGTCGCCGAAGTTGTCAGACACAGATTCCTGCCGGATGCAAAGATAAAAAGCATCAGCATCGGAACAGACCGATTCCTACCGCAAGACCAAGAAGACGGCGCCACTGCAACCAACGTAAGCACCATCGAAATTACTCTGATACGGTAAACTCACGCTTGAAGCTTAACTCCTTCTTTGCAGGAAAACAGAACACAAATGAAAACAGAACTATGTAGTTTCTGCTTAAAAAGCGGCATTCTCTGCCAAAAATGTTCAGCCAAAGTTAAAGCTGGCGAAATCAGCGACATAGACTTGAAAGTCGCTCGCATATTGCTCTCCATGGAAGAAAAGTATCCTTCCCTGCAAAACGTGTGCTTCTACAAAGCCATTGAGGTTGAAAAAACCTTAGCCATACTCGTCGGACACGGAGATGTCCCTAAACTATTAGGTTACGGCGGTAAAATCGTCAAGACCCTCGGCGACGAAACAGGCAAAAACGTGCGCGTACTAGAACATGGTGTTGACGACCGCAAATTCCTCGAAGACCTATTCGTGCCCTTCAGCATCTTAACCATCAACACCATCTGGCTTCCAGACGGAACCACTGAAACACGCGTAATTCTCAAGAGGAAACGAGGCGCACAGCTACCGTTTGACCTTAAAGCACTCAAGGAAATCGCCAGTAAAGTACGTAAAATGTCCTTACGCGTTGAAATCGCAGGTTAAAGTTGGCAAGCAGCATGAATTTGGATTCAATCGGAGACTGGACTAGAACTCACTATACAAGTCAAGTGACACCTGAACTCGACAGTCAAGAGGTCACCCTTTTCGGCTGGGTCCAAGATGTCCGCGACCTAGGCGGAATCCGATTCATCATACTTCAGGACCGCGAAGGAACAATCCAGTTAACCATCCCCAAAAAACGTGTTTTGCCCGAAGTTTTAACGAAATCAGATTTACTGCAGAAACGCTTCAGCTTCGGCGTCAAGGGAAACGTTAAAAAAACCACTATGACCTCAAGAGGCATCGAAGTTATACCTGCGGCGATAAAGATTTTTAACGTCGCCACCGAGCAGCTACCAATAGACATAACAGGCAAAACCCCCGCTCTAATCGAAGCCCGCTTGGATGCACGCCCACTTGACCTAACCCAAGAACAGAGCTTAGCCACATTCAAAGTCCAGCATACAGCGCTCGAAGCAATACGCAGTTTCCTCTTCAAGAAGGACTTTCTGGAAGTTCACACTCCAAGAATAATCGCTTCCGCCACAGAAGGCGGCGCAGAACTTTTCAGCGTTGACTATTTCGGCCAAAAAGCCTACCTTGCCCAAAGCCCCCAGCTCTACAAGGAAGAATTAACTTTGAGTTTCGAGCGGGTGTTCGAGGTTGGGCCATTCTTCCGCGCTGAAGAATCCCACACCAGACGGCACCTTAGCGAATTCACCTCCATCGACATCGAAGCAGCTTTTGCAAATGCCACAGACGTGATGGCGCTTCTCGAACAAGTTATCAATCATGTTTGCACTGTTGTTAAAGAGAAATGCGCCAACGAGTTGACGCTGCTCAAGCACAACCTTGAAGTTCCCACAATTCCGTTTAAACGTTTAACCTACGACCAAGTCCTCGAAGACCTCAAACAACACGACGTCACCATTCCGTGGGGCGAAGACATCCCAACCGAGGCTTTTCGGGTTTTAGGCGAAATCTACCCTTACTTCTACTTCATAACCGATTGGCCAACACACGCCAAAGCATTCTACATTAAACCCCGCGAAGACAAGCCTGAAGTGAGCGAAGGCTTCGATTTGATGCATAGCTACATCGAGCTGGTCTCGGGTGGAACAAGAATTTCCCAAAAAGAACAGCTCATCCAACGGCTGCAGGAGAAGGGATTGAATCCTGAATCGTTCAAATGCCATTTGCAAGCCTACGACTACGGCATGCCGCCGCACGCAGGATGGGGAATGGGTTTGGAAAGGTTAACGATGATTTTAACGGACAACAAGAACATCCGTGAAGTAACTCTGTACCCAAGAGACAGAGTCAGATTAACACCATAATTAAACACCTGCTGCTCTGTACGACCTGCCCCTCAATTTTTGAACTCAACAAAAAGTGAACTCATGATTAACCAAACAGTTGACAGTTTCTTAAAAATACGTATTTTAGGGAAAGTAAAGGCTTAGGCGGCAATCGATAAAACCCATTTAACCGAACCGCAAGTCCTGCACGGCGGAAAAGTCTCAGTCTTCGACAAGGGAATCCGGGATTTCTCACCCTTACTCTTACAGAAATGCTCGTACAACCCTGATTCTGGACATTTCTCGCCAGTCCGGAAAAATTTCTGGCTTGATTTTTTTGGTACTGCTTTTTTCTCTGGCATGAACATCAAACAAGTAATCTCTTGGAATGGTTTAGCATTATAAGCTTTGCTAACCCTCAGCGAATAGACTGCAGTTAAAAATTGGGTTAGAGGACTTTTCTGAGGGTTTCCATGTTGAAAACGGTGCTTGAACACCCATTCTTAAGCAAAGGTATGCCCTGCCCAGTTATCTTCATGTCTTTGATGAGCGGACCCATGATTTTCATTTCTTCTCCGCATGCCACCCCAACGATGCCTTCGTAATTTCTGTTCTTGAGTATCTTAGGTATGCAGGAGCCACCGGGCAGCAAGTAAACGTCGTAGCCTTTCTTTCGGGCGTACTGGTCTGCCTTGTTTACCATGCAATCATCCGAACAATGCGCACATGTGTAACATGGAATTTCAGGGTCGAACGTTGCTTTGCAACGGCCATCCATGTATTTTCGCGAGCAATGCGGCAGGAACAACGCGCGTTTTTTGGTCTGTAAAAACTTATTTCTCTCGATGCTGTTGATGGCTTGTAAATCAATTAGGTCTTGAAGCACCGCGCAGGCATCAGAAAGGTTCAGCCCTGTTGCTTCTTGAATTTTAAACTTTATAATCAACTCGTTGAGCGTAGTTAAGAAACTCTTGTGCATGCCCTTCTGGTAACTAATCATGGCGATTTCGGTGAAGAAGAACCTTGGAACCTTTGAGAGGTCGAAAGTGAATTTATAGGGCATAACTTAGCATTATCAACGTGGGTGCTTAAAAAAATTGCTTATCCGATGTTCATTATTTGCCTGAATTTCGTTTATCAAGGTTTAAACCTAAAAGCTCCCGCATGGACGATAGCTCTTCCCGCAACCGCTTCACTTCAGCTTCAAGGTCGCGCGCTCTTACATCAGCGGCCTTCTTCAAATTCAGTATGCCGCTCTGCAACTCGGGCTTGGACTCGAGCAACTCTATTTTCTTATGCAAGCTCCCAAGGTTTTGTCTAAGACCCAATAGGATTTCTTCGAGTTCAGCAATTGAATCTTCCAATTTAGATTTATCAGAAGTTTTTTCGTCGAAAGAAGCCATGTTGGAACCCTAAAAAACAAAAATAAGAAATGATGAGGTTAAAGGTTTATTTCGAACATTAAGCGTTCAACGAGTTCCTTGTACCTGTTGCGAATAGTGACTTCGGTTACCTGTGCAATCTCGGCGATTTCTCTTTGTGTCTTGCGTTCGCCCGTTAAGACTGATGCGACGTAGCTTGCTGCTGCTGCGATGCCTGTGGGTCCTCTGCCTGAGGTGAGTTTGAGTTCCTTTGCAGCGGCTAAGATTTTATGGGCGATTTCCTCAACTTTTCCCTGCATGGTGAGCTGGTTTGAGAACTTTGTTATGTATTGGCTTGGACGCAGCGGTGGGATGGAATAGTTTAGTTCTCTGATTAGGAAACGGTAGCTTCTGCCAACCTCTTTCTTGTTGACTCCGGAGCACTGGGCGATTTCATCCAGAGTTCTGGGTAAGCCGCATTGCCTGCAAGCTAAGTAAATCGCAGCTGAGGTAACGCCTTGAATCGACCTGCCGCGGATAAGTTTCTCTTTTACTGCCTTACGGTAGATCACTGAAGCGGTTTCAAGAATGCTCTTTGGAAGGTTCAGGTTATTGGATATCTTTGTAATTTCTGAGAGCGCAAACGCCAGGTTCCGTTCAGTTGCATCTGAAACCCTAATGCGCCGCTGCCACTTGCGCAGACGATAAACCTGTGCTTTCTGTCCTGGCGAGAGGCTTTTGCCGTAGATGTCTCGGTCATGCCAGTCGATTGTTGTTGATAATCCTTTATCGTGAATTGTGTATGTGAGCGGTGCACCAACGCGGGTTCTCTTGGACCTTTGCTCATCATCGAAAGCTCTCCATTCTGGACCGCGGTCAGCAATTTTGGCTGCAACGACGAATCCGCAGTCCATACAGACTATTTCGGCGCATTCATAATCGCGCATAAGTCGGGTGCTGCCGCATTCGGGGCATACTTGAACTTTGGCTGGTTCTGACTTCGGTGTAACTTGTTCTTGTTTTATTGGTTCAGTTAACTTGCTGGCTCTGCTCATTCATCTTTTGCTCCGTTTTGTCTTCGAGAGCACCAAGTACACTGGCTTATTCAGTAGTTTCTCAGGCTCTTTTATGCATGGTTTAACAATTGCATACGGAGCTGAGACTGGGCCAATAATATCGAAAACACTGCCGACAACGTTTAAGTTTTCATCCACAACGTCAAAACCCATTTTCGGGGTATTTTCTGCTTTAACCACCATGTTTCGTGATGGAGTTACATTTGAAACTTTGCCCAATCTTTGCAAACGCAATTCCCCTTCTCGAAAACATGTAGGAACCCGTTACAGTTTATATAAAGTTTTCGAGATGATTTATAAGCGGAAAGATTCAGGACAGATTTTTTTGGGAGAAAGATTCTTAAATAAGAACTGTGGATAAGACTGTGCCTTAAAAGGGTGAGGCTAATATGTCTAAACCATTTTATGTAAAATATGAAGTACCGAAAGAAATCGTAGATGCAGCCTATGAAGCCCTAACGATTGCTTCAAAATCAGGATCTGTTAGGAAAGGAACAAACGAGGCAACAAAAGCTGTTGAACGCTCACAAGCAAAACTTGTAGTAATCGCAGAAGATGTTGACCCGCCAGAAGTTATAGCGCACCTACCACTACTCTGTGACGAAAGAAAAATTCCATACGTGTTCGTTCCAAGCAAAGAAACACTCGGCAAATCCATCGGCATCGACGTTCCATGCGCAGCAGCGGTCATCATCAGAGAAGGCGAAGCAGCAGGTTTGCTCAAAGAAATCGTTACCAGAATCGATCAGGTTAAACGAGGAACTCAGTAATGAGTAAAGACGCAGCTGAAGAACTTATTCCATCAGAAGTCATACAGGTCATCGGTCGCACAGGCGTAACTGGCGAAATCACACAAGTCCGCGTACGCATCATGGAAGGCAAGGATAAAGGCAGAATCATCACACGCAACGTTAAAGGACCAGTGCGCGCACAAGATATTCTGATGCTGCGAGAAACAGAAAGAGAAGCAAAGAAAATCACACGTTAACTGGAGAATTTGTCATGCCAAAACCTCGTAAATGTTCGTTCTGTGGTGCTGATTTCCCAGCTGGCACAGGCATGATGTACGTTAAAAATGACGGCTCAATACTATGGTTCGATTCCAGCAAATGCAAGAAAAGCAGTATAGCATTCCATCGCGACGCACGCAAGTTAAAGTGGACTAAGTACTTCGGTAAAGAAGAGAAAGGCAAAGGGTAAACAGCAACGTATTCTACGTTTCAACCCATTTTTTCCTATTTTAAACTTTTTTAGTTTATTCGCTTTTTGACTGAACGTTTATCTGTTAGCGGAGCGACCAAACTTTAGGTGTTCAATACTTGCCGTGGTTTCTCGCAAAAAAAGAAGTGTTCCAATGGTTGGCTCAAGGCCAAAAAACCATCGACGTACGAAAAGGCAACCCTAAACCTGGCGAAATCGCTGTTTTCCAATCGGGCCCCAATGTTTTGAGGTTGAAGGTTGTGAAGACGGAAACCGGGCAGCTGACAGAAATCTTGCGTTCTGATAATTTCGGGGCGGTTATTCCTTCTGCTACGATGCTACGTGATGCGATTGGTTACCTGCATGGGATTTATGGGGTCGACGATGGGGTTTTTACGGCTTATTATGTTGAGCCGTTGCTTGTTTCCGAAAAATGATAGTTAGTGGTTGCATTAGCGCCGCTTTGCCGTGGATTGCTTACGTTTTTAGTAAAAATAGTGTGTAAAACGTAAACCTTAAATATTCTGCCACCCAATGTTCCCCCATCCATAAAGAGGAACATGAAAAATGTCAACATTCAGCGGTTGTTACACAGCCCTAATAACCCCCATGAACCGTAACCGCCAAATCGATTACGAAGGATTACAGCAACTGGTAGATTTCCAAATAAAAAACGGCGTCAATGGCTCACTGGCAGTCGGCACAACCGGCGAAAGCCCAACGTTAGACTGGAATGAACATACAAAAGTCATAGAAAAGGTACACGAGTACTCAAGCAGCAGATGCTTAACCATCGCGGGCACTGGAAGCAACTCAACCCAGGAAGCCATCGACGGCACCGCGCACGCCCACGACTTTGGCGTAAATTGCGTTTTGCTCGTGGACCCATACTACAACGGACCCAGTTCGATGGAGATTCGCAGGGAATACATCGAGCCCATCGCAAAGCAGTTTCCAGAAGTCCAAGTTATCCCCTACATCATCCCTGGGCGCACGGGAACGCAGCTTTTTCCCCAAGACCTCGCCATCCTCAGCCACCAGTACCCAAACGTTCACTGTGTCAAGGAAGCCACATGCGATTTTAAGAACATGGAGTTGACAAGGCAGCTCTGCGGAGAAGACTTCAACATTCTCTCAGGCGACGACGACAAAACTTACACGATGATGATTTCACCCGACATCCGCGCAAGCGGCGTCATATCCGTGGTTTCCAACATTGCCCCTGGGGCAGTCGTTGACATGGTGCACTATGTGTTGGATGGCAACGAGGAAGCTGCAAGCGTAATCTCCCAAGCACTCCAACCACTCTTCAACATCGTCACAGTGAAAACACAGGAACAAACGCCGTACGGACCAGTCTCATGCAAAGCCCGCAACCCGCTCGCTTGCAAGACGCTCATGAATGTCCTTGGTATGCCGTCGGGTCCATGCAGGCAGCCGCTGGGAAAGATGACCCGCAGCGGCTTAGAAGTGGTCTTGGCAAATGCACGGAAAATCTACGAGAGCAACCCGCAGATCCTAAAGCCAATCGCCGACCACTTCGACATAGACCTAAAAGAACGCTTGTACAGCGAAAAGTATCTTGAGGGGCTCTTCTATGCTTAGATTCTGTGTAGCTGGCGCATCGGGCAGGATGGGAAACGCCATCATTTCTGAAGCCACAGCCACAGGGCATGAAATCGTAGGCGCCATCGAAGCACCCAACTCTCCAAGCATTGGAAGGAGCCTTCGCGAACTAGGCATAACAAATTCCGACACAAAAATCTTTAGCTCCGACAGAGTAAGCGAAGCTGTTAGAGACGCCGACGTTTACATAAGCTTCACCGTGCCAGCTGCCGAACTCGTCAACATCCCCATAGTCGCCAACCTTGGAAAACGAATAATCTTGGGCACCACAGGCTTCAACCCGGAACAAAACCGACAAGTAATAGAGGTAATGTCGGGAAAAGTTCCAGCAGTGTTCTCGCCAAACTACAGCGTAGGCGTAAACATCCTCTTCAAGCTGGCCGAGGCACTGAAAGCGTTTCCACAGGGTTACGATTTCAGCCTAAGCGAAATCCACCACACAGGCAAGAAGGATGCACCCAGCGGAACAGCAAAGAAACTCGAGCAAATCCTATCAAAAACCCGCGGCTACACAAAAACCGTCTACGGCAGAGAAGGCATCAGTCCACGTCAATCCACTGAACTCGAATCAGTAGCGATGCGCGCGGGCGGCGTTCCAGGAATCCACGACGTAATCGTTGCGGGTCCATACGAGATGCTGCGTTTGGAACACACGGCTTTCTCGCGTAACGTGTTTGCCCAAGGCGCCGTGGTTGCAGCTGAATGGTTAACTAGGCAAAACGAGCCCAAAGTCTTCAGTATGGCTGATGTTTTGGGTTTATCTTAAGCCGCCCAAACCATTAACTTTTTTATCCACAACAAACTAAGTGAAAAGGGTCAAGGAAGAAAACAAACATGCCAAACAAGCGTAAAGTAGCCATTTTAGGCGCAACCGGAGCCGTTGGGCAACGGTACATCCAGCTCCTACAGGGTCACCCATGGTTCGATATTGAGGTGCTTGCCGCTTCAGAACGGTCAGCAGGCAAAAAATACAAGGATGCTTGCAACTGGCTAATGGAGACAAACCTACCCCCTGAAATCGCTGAAATGCCCGTGGTCAACGCTGACGTGGTATCCGTGGAAAAGGCAGGCGACGTGGATTTGGTTTTCTCGTCTATGCCCGGTGATTTGGCGGGGTCGGTTGAATCAGAATTTGCAGCATTGTACCCAGTTTTCAGTAAGGCAAGCGCTCACCGGATGGAAAGAGATGTGCCGCTCATCATTCCAGAGATTAACCCTGACCACGCTGAGTTAATCAAGTTTCAGCAGCAGCTTCGAGGCTGGAAAGGCTTTATCTCTACTGACCCCAACTGCAGCACTATCCAGATGGCAATTACGTTAAAGCCGTTGATGCAGTTCGGATTGAAGCAGGTTATGGTTACTACGATGCAGGCGTTGAGCGGCGCAGGATACCCCGGCGTTGCTTCGCTGGATATTATCGATAACGTGGTTCCGTTCATTTCAGGGGAAGAGGACAAGATGGAAACTGAAGCCCGAAAAATTCTTGGAACTTACAACGGCAAAGACGTAACGAACGCGGATTTCCAGATTAGCGCAAGCTGCAACCGTGTTCAAGTTAAAGACGGGCATTTGGAATCGATATTTGTGAAGCTTGACCAGGACCCATCGATAGAGCAAATTGAGGCGGCGTTTGAGGATTTCAAGGGTGCACCGCAACTGCTCAAGTTGCCGTCTGCTCCCGAGAACCCAATCATCGTTCGCCACGAAAAGAATCGTCCTCAACCACGCTTCGACCGCGACGCAGGCTGCGGCATGAGCATTGTCGTCGGCAGAATACGCAAAGACCCTATCATGACCTTCAAGTACACGTGCCTTGGGCACAATACAATTCGAGGCGCAGCAGGCGGAGGCATCCTTAGCGCGGAGCTGTACGTGGCCAACGGGTTAGCTTAAATCCCCTCCGACAGTTACAGTAGAGTCTGGTGTATGCTGGATGGTTAAGCGAAAGTTTCGTGAACCCTTAGAAGACCGAAAAGGCAACCTTTTATTTGATGGATTTTCAGTTAAGGAGTTAGCTGAAAAATACGATACACCATTGTACGTGCTGAGCGAGAAACGCATCAGAGACAACTACAACCGCTTGCACAGCATGCTCATCAACAACTACAAGCATGTACGCGTTTACTACGCTGTAAAAGCAAACACTAACCTCACGGTGCTGAGGATTCTACAGTCGGAAGGCGCTTACTTAGACACCGTTAGCCCTGGCGAAGTTTTCATGGGTTTAAGCAGCGGCTATACACCCGAAAAAATCTTGTTCACGGGCACCAGCGTAAGGAACGACGAATTAAGGTTCTTAGTCGGCACCAACATCACCGTTAACGTAGATTCACAGTCAGAACTGGATAGATTACTCAAGATTGCTGTCCCACCAGTAGTATCAGTGCGCGTTAACCCCGAAGTCGGTGCAGGACACCACAGCCACTGCATAACTGCCGGTCCCGACTCAAAGTTCGGCTTGATGGAAGAAGACGCCGTGAAAGCTTATGCAACTGCCAAAAAGGCAAGGGTTGAACGCTTTGGTATTCACATGCATATTGGCTCAGGCATCCTCGAAGTGGAGCCATACGTCTTAGCAGTGGAAAAACTGCTCTCAATAGCTAAACGTGTACATGAGCAAGTCGGCGTAGAATTCGAATTCATCGACATCGGCGGCGGACTCGGCGTTCCATACAATCCTGAAGATAAAGACCTGGATTTAGCGGAGTTCTCAAGCAAAATAGTGGTTCCGTTCAAGAGCAAAGTCAAGGAGTACGGGCTCGGTAAGCCGTTCTTATGTGTTGAACCCGGCAGGTACCTTGTCTGCGATGCCAGTATCCTGTTAACCTCAGTCAACACGGTCAAGGTTACTTCCACCAAGAAATTCGTCGGGGTAGACGCAGGCTTCAACACCCTTGTACGTCCAACAATGTACGGCTCTTACCACCCAATCCTAGTCGCTAACAAAGTTGCACAAGCGGACAAAGAGACATACGATGTAGTTGGTCCAATCTGCGAGTCAGGCGACGCCTTAGCCAAAGATCGACAATTGCCAAAGGTTGAGGAAGGCGATTTGCTTGCTGTGCTTAATGCTGGCGCCTACGGTTTTAGCATGAGTTCCCAGTACAACTCGCGTCCTCGGGCTGCAGAAGTGATGATTCGGCAGGGCAAAGACGTGTTGGTTCGCAAACGCGAGGAACTGAGCGATTTGATGACTAGCCAACGGATGCAGAGTGGTTCTTGATGCGTTTTTGGAAGATGCATGGCTTAGGCAATGACTACATCGTCGTTGATAATCGGGACCAGAAAATCATTGAAGCACTCATGGCTGAGTTGGCGAAGAAGCTTTGTGAACGCCGTTTTTCAGTTGGAGCTGATGGATTACTGTTGGTTTCTAACTCTACGGTTGCTGATGTAAAAATGCGGATTTTTAACTCTGACGGCAGCGAAGCAGAAATGTGCGGAAACGGCATACGATGCTTCGCCAAGTACTGTTTTGAAAACGGCGTCGTTAAGAAGACCAAGTTTATGGTTGAGACGCTGTCGGGATTAAAGCAAATCTTGTTAACTGTCAAGAATGATGAGGTTCAAGTTGTCAAGGTGGATATGGGAGCGCCAAACTGGGAACGCACGTCGCTTCCCATGCTCGGCGAAGGCACCTGTATAAACTGCAACTTGGAAGTTGACAAAGAACCCTGCAGTATAACGTGCCTATCCATGGGTAACCCCCACTGCGTTACATTCGTCGAGAACGTAGATGAGTTCCCAGTCGACTACGTGGGCCCAATAATCGAGAACCACGGTGCTTTCCCAAAGCGAACCAACGTTGGCTTCGTCCAAGTCCTAAACAAGGGCGAGTTGAAGGTTCGGGTTTGGGAACGCGGATGCGGAGAAACCCTTGCATGTGGCACGGGAACCTGCGCGGCTGTCGCTGCAGCGAATAGACTTGGCAAAGTCGGTAGCAAAGTAACCGTTCACGTGCTGGGCGGAGACCTCCAAGTTGAAGTGGGCAAAACCATGTTTCTGAGCGGCGCCGCCGAGAAAGTTTATGAAGGAACACTATTCAAGGAGCCATAACATGACGTTTGAGTATGCTGACCGAATTAAACGGTTGCCGCCATACCTGTTTGCGGAAATAGAGAAAACCATCAAGGAAAAGAAAGCGCAGGGAATCGATTTGATTTCGCTGAGTATCGGCGACCCAGACCTTCCGCCTCCACCTTTTGTCGTTGAAGCGCTTAAGCAGGAAACCGCCGACGTCAAGAACCACAATTACTCTTTCAGCCAAGGTGAACCAGATTTCCGACAGGCAGTGTCGGGATGGTATAAGAAACGCTTTAACGTTGACCTGCAGCAAGACCAAGTCGTAGCACTATTGGGCTCAAAAGAGGGCATAGCGAACATCGCCCGTGCATTCGTAAACCCAGGCGACCACGTTTTGGTGCCTGACCCCGCTTACCCAGTTTACGCTAACGGCAGCACGATTCTTTGCGATGGAAAAGCAGTATCCATGCCGCTCTTGGAGAAAAACAACTTCCGACCTGACTTCGACAAAATCGACTCAAAGAACGCCAAGATGATGTTCATCAACTACCCAAACAACCCCACCGCCGCAATAGTTGACAAGAGATTCCTCAAAGAGGCAGTTGACTTCGCCAAAGACAACAACATCATGCTCTGCTACGACAACGCCTACTCAGAAATCACCTACGATGGCTACCGTGCCCCAAGCATCCTCGAAATCGGCGGCGCCATGGACGTCGCCATAGAATTCCATTCGCTCTCCAAAACCTTCAACATGACGGGAGACCGCATCGGCTTCGCTGTCGGAAACAGAACGCTCGTTGCAGGTTTAACTAAGGTTAAATCCCAAATTGATTCGGGACCGCCAGTGTACACTCAGAAAGTCGCCGTGAAAGCCCTCGCATCCTACACAAGTGCTGAGGCGCCATTGTTCCTCAAGAAAAACAACCAAATCCTCCAAGAGCGCCGCGATTTGCTAGTTGATACACTCTGCAAAATCGGCTACCAATGCGAGAAGCCCAAAGCAACCTTCTATGTCTGGGTCAACTGCAAGGGTGACTCGATGAAGTTCGCCGCCAAACTGCTTGACGCTGGAGTGGCTGTAACGCCTGGAGTTGGCTTCGGCAAGTTCGGCGAAGGCTACGCACGCATAACGTTCACGCAGCCAAAAGAACGCATTGTGGAAGCCTGCGAGCGAATCGCCAACGCTTTCTAACCTTTTCTCCGCTTTGGAAGAAAGCCAATCGCTTACTACAAACAACGTCTTTCGGTTTCATCGAACAGTCTGTAGGTTGCAACTAAGCTGACAGTGGCGGCTGCCAACAAGATTGGCACAAGCGTAAGTGAACCTATACCAATTGTTCCAGCAATTACCGCTCCCCAAATTACCGCATTGTCGAAAGTGACGCGGTGGCTTTTTTGCTTCAGAAAAGACAGTTTATTGCAGGTTAACGTTCTAAGTAGGAGGCTGTAAGCATCTTTTCCCATTGGAGTCAGGCGGTATTTTCCGTTTTCTTGAATTATAAACTGGCTTAGGCTTCTTAAATGGTATGCAAGTGTAGGGCTGTCTTGGATTTTGGCCGCGGTTAATATTTGGGTGAATGTAGGGTTTTTCTTTTCGCCGATAAACCTGACGATGTCTCTTCTGTTCGGGTGCACTAACGCTTCAAAAGTCTTTTCTTCAAGACTCTTATCTTCTTGGTTTTCTTGAGTCATCCAAACCCACACTATTCGTAAAGCTTGAAATTGAATATAAATTACTAAGTGGAGCCGGTTCCATTAAAAATTAATCCAGTAAAAAAATAGTGCACTAAAGATTACGGGGCGAACCCCCAAAACTTGTGGTTGCCTATTTTTTAACGTAGACTGTGCTAGTTGGGAACGCCATCTCTATGCCTTCCCGATCAAAGGCTTCTTTAATCGCTAAGTTGATGTTCTGTTGCGTATCAAGGTAAGCAGTGTAATCTGCTACAGTGACGTAGTAGCTGACGAGGAATTTTAATGCGAAATCCCCAAATTCTGTGAAGTGCACCCGTTCAACCTCAGCGAACTTGTTGTTCTTGACAATTTCGTTTATTATGGTTGGGCTTTTTCTGAGTTGCTCAGTTGACGTATCATAGGTCACGCCTATCGTGAAGGTTATGCGCCTTTTCTCCAATTTCCTAAAGTTTCGCACGCTTCCCGACGTGAGTTCTTTATTTGGGAAGATGAGTTCTTCGCCTGATAGGAGTTTAAGTCGTGTTGATCGGATGCTGATGTTGGTGACGGTGCCGCTGTATTCGCCGACGACGATGAAGTCGCCGATTTCAAAATGTCGGTCAGTGTAAATTGAGAATGCACTGAAAAAGTCACTGAGCGAGCTTTGTAGGGCAAATGCTATGCTATGCCGCATATGCCTAAGCCGACGATTGCGCCCGTGAGGTCGACTTTAAACAAGTAGAGGATTACTATGAATGCTGAGGCGTAAACGGCTACTTATATGATTTTTTTAAGCATAAAAACGAGGTTATGCTTGTTTACGCCGGGTTTTGAAGTTTTGTCTGCGCAGTATTCCGTTATTAGGTTTGAGACTCTGGTGACGACGAAGGCGCCTAAGATCTCGATGACAAGAAACACTGAGTTTAAAGTCTGGCTGTAGGGTTGAAGGAACGAGAGTGGCGTAAGCGAGTATTCGATGCCGATGATTATTACAAGAACTACTATCAAGCTCTTGACGACGTCTATGATGTCGTCGTCAATGGTGGTTTCGGTTTTTTCCGCCCACTTAGAAAAGTACCTATTGAAAACAAAGTAAAACGTCCCAGCCTACAACGGCGGTGAAGGCAAACAGCAGGATGGAAGCTAATATTTCTGCTGTACCAGCGTTTAAGTTTAGCAGTTGCTGGAGGTTTTCTGTGAGAGTAGCCATCTTGCATTTTTCACATTCAGGGCAGATATTTAAATTTCTTGCAACGGGCCTGCAAAGTTCCCATAAGTTTTCAACATCATAACTAATTATCCTATACTGCATTGGGTGTGAATTTAGCCCAAGGGCTTTTGAGAGAGTTACTTACTAGATTTACTCACTTTTGAGCTGCCGCCGACTTTAAGTTACTACGCGGAGCATTTACCCCAGCTTTCGCATTTATAGTCGTCTATTTTGAAGTTTGGTGCATCTATTCCGTGTAGAGGTTTACCTATGTTTTTTCCAGATTGAGGACAAACGACTACGGAATTCGCTTTTCTTTCCATCTAGCTTTTCTTCCCAAGGAAATAACAAGCATTTTTTTAAGCTATATTTCCCGTTATAGCTAAATTTGTTTCTTTTCTTGCGTAGCTCTTACATTAATGTCTCTCAAAATTGATCTGTTTACCTTTGGTAATAGTTTTTGCAAATATCGTATTCAGTGGGGGCATCGCAGAATTTTTCTAGTTTTCTACGCCATGCTATTAGGCTTGACCTATATTCGCATCGTCTTAGAGTTTGTGGTTCGCACATCCATGCGTGCATATTTCTTCCCCTCCTCTTTATTGGCAGACAAATGGTGTATGTTTTGGCAACATAAATAATTTGTGGTTACAAAGTATTCCTAAAGTAGTTCGGAAAATAAGATAATACTTGAAAGCAAGGAGTTTACAGTTTTTATGGCACGATTGTGGCGCTAAAAGGGATAAAAACATAAAATTTGGTATTGCAAAATTAATCGACAAACCGACAACCACTAAAGGCAAAAAATACAGTAAATACTTCGCAACTTGTCAATTTATCTGGTCGAGGATGCAAGTTTCCCCTTTAAAGAAAATGAAGCTTCAATTGCAAGAATTGAGAATGGAAAATTAGTCATTGAACAGGATTAATTAAAAAACAAAGAAGAAAAGATAGAAGATAGCTGCTTATTTGGCAGCTGCTTTTGCGAGTTTCTTTAGGATTTGGTCTTTAGCGATGGTGTATGCGATTGCGTAGTCGAAAAGTCCTGATGGCTCGGCGGTTGCGCGTTTAATCATTTCTGTCTCGGTCTTGATTTTGAGTTTGCCGATGGCTAATGCGCCGATGCCGTAGACGCCTGCTTTGAGTTCTTTGCCGTCGTCGTTTGGAGCTAAACCTTCTACGCCCAATGGTTTGATGGCGTTGATGTCTGCGACGATTCTGCATGTGGGGCTGCTGTTTATGTCTGCTACTGAGAGAAGCTGGATTCCGCCTGCGCCTGCTGAGAGAACGATTTCTGCACCTTTAATTGCTGCTGCTGTCTGTTCAGGTTTTGTTACTTCGACGACTGTGACTCTTTTTGCGCCGCATTCCTGGTTGATTTTGTCTGCGACGACTTGTCCTTTTGCGAGTGAACGGCTGGTGATGACGACGTTGGCTTTTTCTGCTGCGTAGATTCTTGCTGCTGTCTGACCGACGGGTCCTGTGCCTGCGAGGACTGTGACTTTTTTGCCTTCGAGCGGTCCAAAGCCTTTCTCCATTGCTGCGCCGAAGGTTTTTGCTACTGCGGCTGCTGCTGTGGAGTATCCGCCTCTTGGGTCAACGATGATGCTGGTTCCCCATGGAGCTGACTTCATGGCTTTCTGTGTGGCTTCAACTACTTTTTCAACCATTTCAAAGTTGCTTCCGTTGATGAACACCTTGGTGTGTTTTGCACCTTCGGGTCCGCGAGGGAAAAGCAAGTCGAAGACGATTTTCGGGGCATCTTCACCTGTCACGTTCTCATACTTGAAAATCATCGAGTCGGGAAACGCGTCGATGGCTACAAGCATGTCGAATGGACTGCAGTACTTGTCTGTGTCTAGGAAAACGAAAACTGTTTTATAACTTGGTATTTGCGCCAATTTTTTACACCTTACCCTGTTGGTGAATGCGGTTTAATGATTTAAGAATTATCCAGAATTCTGCGGAGTAAAAATTGGAAAAGCTAATATGAATGTTCTATAACTGCAAAGCATCCGACAAGAAGCCAGCAGCCAAGGTACTGAATTATTTTTATATCGCTCTGCCAAGAATTTCATAATACACAAGTGATTGAATATTGTCTAGCGACGTTTTAGCCAGAGCCTGAGGCAAAGCCAGGAGCACCGACCGAAAACAGTTCAACATGTTTTTCGAGAGGATGATGGATGCCTTTGCATACCACAAGATCATGTAGATAAGGCAGGTAAAACTGTTGACTACTTTTTTCTTGAAGTTAACAACGCCTTTGAAAAATGATTGGGCTCAATAAAGAAAAATCATCGGTAGAAAAGTAACCGACGTCCTCAAAGGCATAGAGAAGGACCCTGCAGATTGGTTAGGAACCTACGGAAAAGTTGCGCTCACTTGTGAATCTATCCAATTTGAGAATTACTCTGAAGCCCTCGGTAAATGGTACAATATCTCTGCTTACTGCCCCGAAAAAGGCTACTTTGTGGCGCTTTTCGAGGACATAACTGAACGCAAGAAAACCGAAGCCGCAATCCAACGCCAAGCTGACTTAATCGACCTTAAGCCCAGACACTATAATTGTTAAGGCATTCGATGACACGATCACTTTTTAGAACAAGTGGGCAGAAAAACTCTACGGGTGGATAAAAGCTGAAGCAATCGGCAAAACAACCCATGCACTTTTTGAAACAAATTTTCCTCAACCCCTCAAAATTATAATTGCCGAGCTGAAAGCTACTAAACGCTGGTCGGGTGAGCTTGTCCACAAAACAAAGGATGGACGTGATGTTATTGTTCAGAGTTGGTGGCTTGCTGAAAAAGCCGATCATGGGGAAATCACAAGTATTCTCGAATCAAACGTTGACCTCACCGAGCGCAAGACGGCGGAAAAAGAAATCGCGCGTTTAGCCACTTTCCCAACCCTTAATCCCAACCCTATTTTTGAACTTGACTTTAAAGGAAACATAACCTACTTTAACCCTGCAACAAAAAATCTCTTCCCTGAACTTGAAATCTCTAGTTCGAACCATCCGTTTCTGTTTGACTGGAAAGACATCGCTAAAGATTTTAAAAACCAAACAAACACCACGTTAGGAAGAGAAGTTAAAGTTGCTGGACATTGGTACCACCAGCAGTTCTATCTGGTGTCTGGGTCCCAGCAGATTCGCGTTTACAACATTGACATCGACGAGTTAAAACTGGCTGAGGAAGCTCGAATTAAAGCGCAGGAAAAACTTGAAGAAAACGCCATCATGCTTGAGGAATACGCCAGCCAAATGGAGCAGTTAGCTGAGCAGAGAGCTGAGCAACTTAAAAACGCGGAACGTATGGCAGCTATCGGTCAAACCGCAGGGATGGTTGGACATGACATTCGTAATCCGTTGCAAGCCATAACTAGCGACATGTACTTGATAACGGAAGAAATAAAAGTCATGGGTGACGGCGAGAGTAAACGTGCAATCTTTGAGAGCATTGATTCAATCACTGAAAACTTGACCTACATCAACAAGATAGTCAGCGATCTGCAGGATTACACGAGGCCTCTAAAACCCAGCATTCAGGAGATTAACCTCTTTGAATTAATCGAGGGCACTCTGCTGACAATCAACATTCCCAATCGAATAGAGGTCACAACCGACGTCAAACCAAAGGCTAAAACGCTCAAAACCGACGTTGCCTACCTAAGACGCATACTCACTAACCTAATGACCAACGCGGTTCAAGCAATGCCCAACGAAGGCAAACTAACCATAAACGTTCTCAAGAAAAAATACAAAACTGTCATCACAGTCCAAGATACGGGCGTTGGCATCCCAGAACATGTTAAAACCAAAATGTTCACGCCGCTCTTCACTACAAAATCGAAAGGTCAAGGCTTAGGTTTAGCCGTTGTTAAACGTCTCGTGGAATCGCTTAAAGGCACGGTTGTTTTTGAAAGCCAAGAGAACAAAGGAACTAAATTCACCCTTGAATTCTCAGCCAGTGATTCTTAAAACCTGAGTTAACCCGTTAATGGAGTTAAGAACCACAAATAGTGACCTACCCTCTTAGGTTTCTGCAATGAGTTCCTAATAGGCTCCAAATAGGTTCGTGGCGCATAGACCCCTCTATAGGTCCTGTGCATACCTTGGATATTAGGATCCAAATATGCCAAAAAAAAAGTGTGCCGCGACAAACTAATTTTTAAAATAAGAAAAAACTAAAAGGGAAAGGGAGGGGTTTAGTCTTCTCTCCATTTGAACAGCTTCACTGCCAAGATGAAGATGACCAACGTTATAACTCCGAGGACCGCGATGTCGATGATTGTGCCGCTGATGTTTCCGTAGACCATGGCGTTGTTTAATCCTTCTGTAACGTAGAACAGTGGCAGTACATGGGCGAAGGTCTGCAGGTACTGGGGCATGCTGCTGATTGGGAAGAAGGTGCCTGCGAGGAACATCATGGGGAACGTTACGATGTTGCCTATGACGCCTGCGGTTTCGGGGTTCTTCGTTACTGTACCCACTAGCATGCCGAGGGCTGCGAAGAGCATTGGACCCAATATGAGGAAAGGTATCAGCCATGGGGTTATGGCTACGTGTGCGCCGAAAGCCAAAACTCCCACACCAACCATCAAGAGGAAACCAGCGATTGTGAGGACGATGTACCATATCATTTTCGATGCCAGCCACTCCATCTTTGTAAGCGGTGTAAGCGAGAGTTGCTTGAACAGCTTTGTTTTCTTGTACTCAGAGGAAATGTTGACCAGCGAGAACATTGGGCTGGTAAGGATTGAGAACCCGATTAAGCCTGGGATGAGGAAGTCAATGTATTTTGTCTGCTGTGTGTTCACGGTTGCAGGAGTTATGCTTATGATTGCTGGTGTGGTGTCTTTGTATTTTGTTTGGAAATAGTTAAGGTTGAAGCCATTGGCATACCCGCCTACTGTTCCGCTTACTATGCCGCTTGTGCTTGAGGTTGGGTTGCCATAAACTGTCACATTTACATGTTGGCCAGCTAAATAATTCGCCGAGAAGTCTGCAGGAATAACTATGCCGTCAGATACCGAATGGTCTGATAGGTACTTTGAAAAGTTCTCCGAAGGATTCACCGTTATTACTGTAATTGTGCTTGAATCGTTAAGCGTCGCTAAAAAAGTAGATGCTATATCCAACTGCGGTGAAGCAAACGGTCCTGTGTCCAGGTTCTGAGCATAGATGTTTACTTTTCCCGTGCTTCCGCCCGCGAAAATAGCGCCGAAAATCAAGATCAAGATTACTGGGAAGACTAAGCCGAAGAACAATCCAAATTTGTTTCTAAGGTATCCGCGGCTGAACACTTTGAAGTCTGTTAAGATACGTTTTCCACTAACCATCTCTACCGCCTCCGTTTTTTGCCTGTTTTTTCTTCCGTTGACGCTTCTCCCTGTTCGCCTATGGGTTCAGTGACCAGCTTCACGAACACGTCGTCGAGGCTGTCTTGTCGGGTTTGGATTTGTCCCCACTCCATTCCTGATTGTTCAGCAGCCGCCAACGCAGCGAGCGCGTCAATCTTCTTTCGTAGCGTGATGAAAATTTCTCTCCTTGCACTGTTGAACTCGACTTGCAAGTCAGTGTTTGCTTTGAGGTATTCGGCGAGTTTTTCGTCTCCATGAATCTCTAAGCGTTCGCCTGAACCGTGTTGCTCGATGATTTCTTCGGTGGTTCCCATGGCTACTATGTGTCCATGGTCCATGATGGCCACTCTGTCACAGAGCTGCTGGGCTTCATCAAGGTAATGGGTGGTTAAGATTATGGTTTTTCCTTTAGCTTTTAATCCGCGGATGACTTCCCAAATAGCTCGACGTGCGTTGGGGTCTAAGCCCGTTGTTGGCTCATCCAAAAAGAGCAGTTCAGGTGAATTAACCAGTGAAAGAGCAAGCCCCGTCTTCTGCTTCTGCCCACCTGAGAGGCTGTCAAAATTGACTTTAGCGGATTCCTCCAGCAAGACTTCTTTTAGAATCTCGTCCGGATTGACTTTAACGTTGAAGAGATCAGCATAGTAAATGATGGCTTCACGCGGTGTAGTTTTCTCAAAAAAAGTAAATTCCTGAGGGATAACCCCGATTTTCTTGTGAAGTTCATAACCGTTTTTCCACGGGTCAAAACCGAGGACTTTAACGTCTCCGCCGTCTCGTTCACGCAGACCCTCCATGATTTCGATGGTGGTGGTTTTTCCTGCGCCGTTTGGCCCCAAGAGTCCGAAGACTTCGCCTGGGTTAACGGTGAAGGAGATGCCGTCTACAGCTTTTAGGTTACCGTAGTGCTTTTTTAAGCCTGAAACTTCGATGGGTAACATATTAGTTTGTTCCTTGTGTTTTTAAAGTTGCAAATTGCTGCCGTTTCTATGTTATAATTTGCCAGACATATAAGTTTCGTCTATAATTAATTTACAAAACTTGCTTTTGTTGAACCTTATGGAAACTTGTCAACGGTTTTTTTAAGAATTTTCCTTTTGCTGCTTGATGTTTCGTTTATTTTGTTAAAAATAAACTCCGTTAACTCTTCGGGCGAAATGTAGCGGGGTCCCCGTTCATGGAAAACCTGCACCTCAAACATATCCTTGCTAAAAAGCGTTCGGAGCATGTAATAATCGAATTTCAAAGGCGACCTGCCTTCGCCTCTGCCCTTGTAGTAACGTATGGAACAGAAAAAATCCATTGCTCCCAAACGCTCCTTACCCAGAGCCGTCAGGGTTTTCTCAACTTCTTCCTCGTCAATGTAGTTGAAGTCGCCGCCTTCAGCTATTCCGAACTCAAAAATCACCGTGCCATCTGGAACCGTAGGGTTGGCTACTTCCTCAAAACTAAACTCTCTGCGATTCAATTCAAAGAAAACCTGGATGAGTTTTTGCTGGAGCTGCTTGCTAGAAAGCGTACTGTTGAAGCTGTCGATTCTGTGGACGCCGGCGGGGAATTTCTCGTATAAACCCAGAGTCAAATATGTCGTGCTCAGGCTTTTTTTATTTGCTTAATCTTTTCGAGGGTATTCAGCAATTCCGTGAGGGCAGAGGTGAGTTTTTGCAGTTCATCCATGTCCTGTGTTTTCTCGATCTTGCCCTGTACGCCCTCTACTTTCGCCATCAACGTTGCCTCCAGCTTATCATAGGCTGTGCTGGCTGCTGGTGCCGCGGCTTGTTTGGGCGTTTCCTGTCCTTCCTTAACAACTACGACTTTTTTCTCGTCTTTTGCACACCAAAGCGTGCCATCCTTTAACCTAAACAGAGGCGAATAGCACGAAGGGCAGGAAAGATCCGTTAAAGCCGCACCCTGCAGCAGCAGGTTTGCCCCGCGTTTGACGACTGTGTTATCTGGTTTGTGTTGCATGGAGAACCCCAAAGTAAATACATATCAATGCTTATATAACTTGGTCACTGCCAAAGGGCAGGAAGGGGAATGTTTTATGGTGCGGAAAAAGAAATCAGACGAATATGAAGCAAAGATTCAGCAAGCATTAGTTGTTCTTGGTGAAGTCTCTGAAGACAGCACAACTCCACGTAACATTCGTCGCTCCGCAAAAGACGCCATGAATGCATTGCAAGGCAGCGAATACACCCCTGCTGTACGTGCTTCAAACGCGGTTTCGATGCTGGATGAGATTCTGCAAGACCCCAACATGCCCCCGTACACACGAGTTAAGCTCTGGAACGTCATGAGCTTCATAGAAGCCATAAAAGACTAATCGCTTCTCTTTAGGTTTAATATTAAATTAAAATTTTTTGTTTTATTTTGTTTGTTTAACAGACTTTTTGCATTCTTTGTATGAGCGTGCGCAGTGCATGCAGCAAAAAGCGGTTTCTTTGCCGTCTATTACTTCGCGGTAGCCGCCTTCGTAGACTTTGCAACCGCAGTGAGCGCACACATAGAGGCTTGGTTCGATGGCGATGGCGACGAGGGTGGCAAAGCGTTTGAACAAACCAGTGCAGAGTTCCCTGCCTTCCTCTGTTAGCTCGAAGATTTTTCTTTCTTTCTCGCCGACTGGTTTCTGGGTGTGGGTGACTAAGCCTTTTTCTTCGAGCTGCTGCAGAAACGGGTACACTAGGGATGGGCTTACTTCTTTTTTGACTCGTTTCTTGAATTGGCTGATTATGCTGTAGCCGTGGGCGGATCCTTCGTAGAGGATGGTGAGTATGTAGAAGCGGCTGAAGTCGCTGATTAAGTCATCGATGTTTGCGGGCTGCGATTCGTTTGGCATTTGGTGGTCTTCGTTTAATGGATGGTTTTTGGGTTATAAATGTTCTTTAGATATATCTAAAAAATACCTATATTAAACCCCAAAATCCCAGTGAAACCGCCATAGAGTCTAACTGCACTACAAATATATGCCACCTGCTACATGTAACTCTGGGTTCCAAGAGGGAAAATTTCCTTGAAATACGATGTAATAATCGTGGGCGCAGGCCCAGCAGGCATCTTCTCAGCGTTAGAGCTAACCGAGAAAACAAACCTTAACGTCTTAGTCCTCGACCGCGGCTTAGATATCGACAAGCGCAAGTGTCCATCGAGCCGAGGCTTCGAATGTGTCCACTGCGAACCATGCTCAGTCCTCTCAGGATGGGGCGGCGCAGGCGCCTACAGCGACGGCAAACTCACCCTATCCACCGAAGTCGGCGGATGGCTAAACCAGTACGTTTCAACCAAAGAATTGGCTGAACTAGTAAAGTACTGTGACGATATCTACATTAAATTTGGCGCCAGCGAACAAGTTTTTGGCGGCCAAAACGCGGAAATAGATGAAATTGAACGCAAAGCATCCTTAGCGGGACTTAAGCTTATCAAGCAACAAGTCCGCCACATGGGCACCGACAAATGTCTCGAAACTCTCCAGCGGATGCGCAAGTACCTAAACGACAAAATCACTTTCTTGCCTAAAACTGAAGTTAAAGGCTTAATCGCTGAGAACCACGTCATCCAGGGCGTCGAAACCGTCAATGGCGACAAATTTCTCGCAAAATATGTCATCATCGCCCCTGGCAGAGGGGGCGCTGAATGGCTCCAGACCGAAGCCCAAATCCGCGGTTTAAAAACCGTGAACAATCCAGTTGACATTGGCGTGCGCGTGGAACTTTTGGCTTCAGTCATGGAAAACTTGACCAAAGCGCTCTACGAACCAAAGTTGGTCTATTACTCAAGGTCTTTTGACGACCAAATTCGCACGTTCTGCGTATCTCCATACGGCGAAGTTACAACTGAATCCTACGACGGCGTCTTAACTGTTAACGGCGGAAGCCACGCGGAAACCAAAACCTCCAACACAAACTTCGCCATACTCGTCAGCACCTCATTCACCGAACCCTTCAAGGAACCAATCGCCTACGGCAAATACATCGCAAGGCTCTCCAATCTGCTAAGCGGAGGCGTCATGGTTCAGCGGCTCGGCGACCTCAACCACGGCAGACGCAGCACACCTGAACGGCTCGCCCATAGTGTCCTCACACCAACCCTCAAAAACGCCACGCCAGGCGACCTCAGCTTCGTTTTGCCCTACCGCTACTTAACTGACATACGCGAAATGCTCGATGCACTAGACAAAATCGCTCCAGGCGTCGCCTCGCCCGAAACGCTGCTGTATGGTGTCGAAGTCAAATTCTACTCCTCCCACCTGCAGCTAAACAACGCACTGGAGAGCAAAATCCAGAACATGTTCACCATCGGCGACGGCGCAGGCGTCACGCGCGGACTAATTCAGGCGTCGGCTTCAGGCGTGATTGTTGCACGGGAAATTCTTAAACGTGAAAAACTGAAGGCTTAAACCCATGGCTATAGCCCAGGAAATCAAGTGTTCCCACTGCGGTGCTCCAGTCGAATTCAAACCTGGCGAGCTGGTAGCTACTTGCAAGTACTGCGGCTTCACCACGGTAATCGAGACTGGGCAAGCATTCACTTTTGAGCATTCCCTGCTGCTAAACAGCTATTCTGAGGCGCAGATTGAAAATTTAGTGCGTGATTGGATGCGCTCTGGCTTCATGAAGCCGGGTGATTTAGCTAAGAAAGCAAAGTTAACCGAGAAAAACCTTGTTTACCTGCCTTTCTGGGTTGTTTCCGCCGTCGCTACAACCAAGTACAAGGGAATCTTCGAGCGCATATCCCCCGCAATTGTGAAGGAAGGGCAAATCCAGAAAGAATACAATTGGCTGGTTTTAGCCCGCGAAGCATCGGATTTTCCAACCCGCGAATACAACGTTCCACTTGCTGGCAAGATTCCGTATGACTTCAGAAAAATCGAGGGCTTCGCCAAGCTGCTGAACAGCGAAATAGACCGCGATGAAGCCTTGGAGCTTGCTAAGCAACAGATTGAGGCGCTTCACCGTTTTCTACTCCAGCAGGATGTAGATAAAATCGTTGAAGCCACCACGACCATTAATTTGGAGCAGATGGTTTATTTGCATGCGCCAGTCTGGTTCATTAAATACGAGTACAAAGGCGGCAGCTACCAGATGGTTGTTGATGGTGCAACAGGCATGGTTTTGAAGGGCGACATACCCTCTTCCAAGTTCTAATTTAGTTTTAATAACCTTTAAAAGTAACTCCGTTTTTATAACGGAATACAAATATTGGAGGATTTAAGGAATGAGCGAAAATAAAGATATATACGCCCAATCAAAAAGCCAAATGAGGCTTTCAGAACGCATAGCTGCGGCGCTTCCAGGGTTCCGTGGATACAAAGAGAAGGAACTTCGCCGCGAATCAGACAAACTCGTCAGGAACAACTTAACCCTCAAGCTCACCAAAGATAAAGACAGCGTCAAAAGTATTTCACAGAAAATAGCCGATAAACGCTACATGGACGTTTTAACCGACGTGGACAGGTTAAACGCTAAAATGGACCGCATAACCGAAAAAGTAAACCATGCTTCGTACGGCTACGCAGGGTTCTATGACATAGTGAAAATCAAGGAAGAAAACCTTGACCGCATGATAACCTTCGACAACCAGCTCCTCGACGAAGTAAATGCCTTAACCGCCGCCATCGAAGACCTAAAAACACAGCTGCTCAGCAACAACTTTGCAAACCTCAAAGACAAAATCCAAGCTATAACCGACAAGTTTGAACTGCTCGAGGACACTTTCGATAAAAGAGAAGAAGTAATCTTAGGAGTGCCACAATAATGCCGCAAGTAATTGAATGGACAAACGCCCGCCCAGAAGATATAATTTGGCGGTACCCAAGCGAAGACATCACTTGGGGAACACAATTAATCGTGCATGAATACGAGATGGCTGTGTTCTTCCGTGATGGAAAAGCATACGATGTCTTCAACGCAGGCAGACACACACTGACAACCTTGAATCTACCTCTACTCACAAGCCTATTGACGCGCATCGTGGGGTTCGGCGGCAACAAACCCTTCAAAGCAGCCGTCCTCTACATCAGCACCAAAGTCTTCAACGGCAAATGGGGCACACGAGCACAAACCACCGAGCTGGCACCGCTTCAAGTGTTTGGGCAATTCCTATTCAAAATCGAAGATGCATCCCTGTTCGTCAACGAAGTCGTCGGCGGACAAAACGCATTCACAACCGAAGACGTTAACAACTTCCTACGGGGCTTCCTAAACGAAAAGATAATCAGCGAACTATCCCACTACGACCTCATAACAGTCTTCACCAGACTCCAAGAAACCTCAATCATAGTCAAAAACTCAGTCCTCGACTACTTCAAACGCCTCGGCATCGAATTAACTGACTTGCGGTTCGAAGGCATCGACACCACACCCGAATACCGCGAACGACTCTTCTGGCTAAAAACAGGCGGAACCCCAGCAGACACCGTACTACGCATGGAAACAGTCAAGTCCGCTGCGGCGTCGCTTGGTCAATCAGGAGGCGGAGGAGGAGCATTAGGCACAGGCATGGTGCTTATACCTCAAATCATGAATCAGCAAGGTCAAGTGCAGGCACAAGCCCCCACAGCAGCACTGGTGATTTGCCCCAAATGCAGCGAACACGTTCCAGCTACATCCAAATTCTGTCCAGAATGCGGAACCAACCTCACACCTCCATCGCAAGCAACGATAAAATGCCCCAAATGCGGCCACGACATCCCAGCTGGCTCAAAGTTCTGCCCCGAATGCGGAGCAACAATCACTTAGAAGGCAAAGCAATGTCCAACAGCGATAATCAACTGTTAAGCTTTGGCGTATTCCTCATCATCATAGTTGCAGGAATACTGCTGGCGGTTTCAGGGGTCATCGGCTGGGGCTTGTTTGTTCCAGTGGTAATGGTGCTTTCAGGTTTGTGGGCAATAGCTTTAGCTGGTATGCGCGCAGGCAAAACACAGAAGTACGAACGCGGAACCTTCAGCACACTGGCTTCAGGCTTTGGTCTCATAGCGCTTGGCGCAGCATGGTACCTGTTTGGAATCAACTGGATCTACTCGCTGGTCGTGATTCTGCTGGCAGTTGCAGGTTTAGCTATTGCAGCCTCAATGAGACGCAAATAACCCCGTCTTGAGCCTTTTTTGGCTCTAAACATTTTTTATACATTCGTACAGTCATTTTGCAAAGAGCCTTTTGTCAATGTATGTTTTGTGGGGAAAAGTTTTCTCCACTTCTATCGTTGGTGAAATTGAAAGAATGGTGCTAAAGAGATTAGACTAAGGTTGCAGAATAAGCGTAGAATATCGGTAACCAAGACTCACCATAAACTCTGATGTAAAAACTAACCTGGTTGGAATCTTGGTACACCCAAATTGTGTCTATGCCATGGGCAATAACAATATCTGCAAAGTTCTCTTTTGAAACCACATCTACCGAACCACCGTAGAGTAAGGACCAAATATTTTGCAATTTACTTTCGTCTATGGGTGCTTCGGCTTGGACCTTTAATCCTCTGCTTTCAAAATAACGGGTGGCTTCCTGCACCTGTTCCATGGTTATTTTCATGCTTAAAGGATAATCGTAACCCACAGTAAATGTTATGTTAAATTCAGTAGCTATGCCTTCGATATTAGTGGCATAGGCTGTCAAGTTGTGAACGCCATAGTTCAAAGTCAGAGCAGCAGTTGTGTTTTCGTTGAAAGTCATATTGTCAGATCCATCCAAACGGTAAGTGATTCTTGAGGTTTCTTGGTTTGCGGTTATGTTCAGCGGTAGTATCAGGCTGTATGTAGTTTCATGTGCTTCTTCCTCGGAGGTAACGTTGTTCGGTCTAATGTAGGTGCCATACGTGTAGTTATCTAATGGGGAGAGAACCTGAACTTGAAACGGCAGAGAGATTGGCATTTCTAATGTGGCTGTAGATTGATGAATGCTCAAGTTGCCATAGACCACAGCAAAGATTGAACTTAAAAGCAGTGCAAACACAATAAAAGCGATAACAATCTTTTGGCGTTTCATCAATTGCATTTCTACTCGCTCAAAGAAAATGCCTGCAAAGTCAGATATAGCTCTCCATAGAGAACAGCCTGTTCCGCAAAAAGAACAGTTGGATAAAAAGCGATTCTCTATTGCATCTTTGCTGTTTAGCCAAGCCCTTGCAAAATACGCCACAACCAGCCAGCAACCCAAACCAGATACAGAAACAAAAAAGCACAGTACAACCAAGCCCGCTGGAAGAAGATGAGTAAGGGGACTCTTGCCATCATCTACTATAGAAAAGGAAAAACCGAGTGGGCAACTGGCGCTTCTTAGTGTTTGGCTCTAAACATTTTTCTATACCCTCACACAGTCATCTTGCTGAAGGCAGCGTTATGAGTGAAGAAACTATCGGCCACGGCACATGGTACGACATGATGGCTAAAAAAGTCATCGAAAGAGAACAATCGCTAAAACGAGACATGAGCAGAGTCCACACAGAGATGGGACTTGGCGCGTCAGGATTCCCACACATCGGCAGCCTAGGCGACGCATCCCGCAGCTACACCGTCACGCTGGCACTCAAAAACCTTGATTGTAACTCTGAACTCATTGCCTTCTGCGACGACAAAGACGGATTACGCAAAGTTCCCGCGGGATTATCCGAAGAAATCTCTAAAAATTTGGAGAAATACCTCGGCTACTCGGTTTCGAGCATACCTGACCCGTTCGGATGCCACGAAAGCTACGGCAAACACATGAGCTCCCTATTGCTGGAAGCTTTGGATAAATGCGGCATAGAATACAAGTACTACTCAGCCAAGGAAGTCTACGAAAAAGGCTTGATTTTAGACGAGATAAGAACCATACTAACTAACGCTAAAAAAGTAGGCGAAATCGTCAAGGAAGAAGTAGGACAGGAAACCTACACCGAGGTGCTGCCTTTCTTTGCGGTCTGCGAAAAATGCGGGCACCTCTACACTACCAGAGCCTACAAATTCGACCCCAAAACCGACAAAGTCTCCTACAAATGTGAGGGACTTGAAATCCGCGGCAAACTCATCGCTGGCTGCGGACACGAGGGCGAAGTGGATATTAAAAGCGGCGAGGGCAAACTCACTTGGAAGAGCGAATTTGCAGCCCGCTGGAAGGCGCTTGACATCCGTTTTGAAGCGTTCGGCAAGGACATCGCTGACTCCGTGCGCATAAACGACCGCATCTGCCGCGAAGTCCTCCAATTCGAACCGCCATCCCACGCGCAATATGAGATGTTCCTGGATAAGGGCGGAAGGAAAATCTCCAAGTCGGCGGGTAACGTGTTCACGCCGCAGGTCTGGTTCAACTATGGTTCGCCTCAGTCTCTGCTTTTGCTGATGCTTAAGCGGTTTGTAGGCACCCGAACCCTGGATGTTTCGGATATTCCCGCGTACATGAATGAAATCGACAGCCTCGAAGACGTTTACTTTGGCAAAAAACAAGTCGGCGAAAAAGAAGCCGCCAAACTCAAAGGATTATACCTCTACTGCTACGTGATGAAGCCGCCCTCTAAACCAAGCATCCACGTGCCCTACAACCTCATGGCGTTCCTTGTGAAAATGGCGCCTAAAGACTGCTTCAACGACTACATCACCGAGAAACTGCAGAGCTACGGCTACCTCCAGAAGGGTCAAGCCTTAGACGCCAGCCTTCTACAACGCGTGGAGTATGCTTTGAATTGGACACGGGACTTTGAAGAAATCAAAGAAACCGCCGTCGACCTGACAGCTGAAGAGACCAAAGCAATCACGGAGCTCGTCGTTAAGCTGGAAACCGAAGACGACCCAGACAAAATCCAAAACGCCATATTCAACTCCGCCAAAGACAACAACATCAAACCCGGCGCATTCTTCAAAGTACTCTACACGGTATTGATGGGTGCACCGCAGGGTCCACGGCTGGGTCCATACGTTTTGGCGATGGGCAAACAAAACGTCATCGCAGCGTTGCAACGAGTGCTGAACAAAAGTTAGTTGCACGAAATTTTTTCTTCTTTTTCTTTCTATAAACTGTTTTTCCTAAACGGCAGGCGTTTTTGAGACCACTAGTCTTAAGTTTTAGCAAAGTATTTACTATTCTGCCCTTTTAGTTTCTTGGCAAAAAAGTTGTGGGCTCGTCGTCTAGTACGGATTAGGGCACCGGCCTGCGGAGCCGGACTTCAGGGGTTCAAATCCCCTCGGGCCCGCCATCCACTTCCACGTTAACTTTTGTTACATTCGCCGAAACCCAACTGCGATTCTGTTTTTTCCTAAACAACGGAACAAGAAGTGTAACGTTTATGGCTATTAGGTAGGTTGGGAAAGCCAACTCTGAGAACCCCCACGCCGACGCCACCAGAAAACTCGTCATTGGACTAAATGTGCCGATGATGAAGGGCCAGGCTGATTCGGTTTCTGGGTTGCGCCATGCCTTAACCAGAGTGGGCACTGCGGCGGCTGCGTCGCTTACGATTGCAAAGATTATGGCTGAATTCGGATCCTTGGTGACGAACCATATGACGAGTGCAAAAGCGGACAGTGCCCCGCAGAGGTAGTCGAACCGGGTTAGTTTCCAGTATGCTTTCTTGTTGAAGAATGAAGCAGTGAACACTAGAAACGGGGAAAACCCAGACATAAAAACTGGGATGACTGCTAAGCCTACGCCGTTGGATAGGGCAGCGGCGGTGGCGATGAACGGAGCAATCGACCACATAAACCACGTTACCCTATTCGGGTTGGTTTGACCCTTGAACATTGAACGTATGTAGACGAATGCGGCAAGCAATGACCCAGCGGCGGCAGCGAATACAAGGAACTCGAACATACGATTCTAATTTGGCGCTTCAGATATTTTAACCGCACCAGCTTGAAAAATTCAAAGTTAGGGCATGTTGATTTTTCGTGTGTTGTATTCCTGCAAATATGCTTTGTGAGAAGCGTCGAAGGGATAACTCTGGGTCGATGGGTATGGGAAGCTCGTCATCGCTTGAAAAGGCAGGGGGCAACCATGAACGGCACGTATGAGAGCCCGTTGCCTTTGAACCAGCAGCTGGCAATCACAAAATAATCCCGAACCATACCTGCTGGCACAGGCGTTAAGTCAACTGGAAACTCTATCGAAACTGTGTCTCCTTCTCGTCCAATCACGAATTTGTCGTCGGCTGACTTCGTCAGCGCCAAGACGTCGCCGTACTTTGTGAAGGCTCCGCTTGAGTTTGAGGTTGAAGTGAAGCCTTGATAGAGGTCAGCGGAAGAGGGCATGATGGTTTGGATTTATGTGTTTTGCTGGTTTGTTGTGTCTACGCTGATGTAGTCGAAGCGGATGTCCTGGTAGGTGTTGATTCGCAATTCGTAATCGTTGGTTGGGAACAGCCCCGTTAAGTTAACGACGAAAACGTTGTCGGTTACGTCGGGCAATGGGAACTGGCGGTCATCTGGCACGCGAATCCAGCTGCCGTTTGGCGCTTTAACCTCCATGTACGGAGGCGGAGACGGAGTCACGCCAGGCTGGTTAGCGTACTTTAGAAAGTTGGTGCCTCCAGCTGAAGTAGTGGGCCACACAATCGACGCTCCGACAACCAGCTTGATTTCTTTGGCGCCAGTCAAATTGCCCAGATTCAATGTTAAACTGTTCCATGCCCATCTGGTACCGACAGTAGAGTTGCCGTCCATCTTGGACATTAACGGGAGAACGTTTTGTCCTGTCCCGTTTACAGCCGAGATTGGCGCTGTTGGGGTTTTGCTTACAGTGTAAATAGTTCCCTGTCCCGACAGGTCGTAGATGAATGTGCTCGTAGTCGAGAAAACATCCGTGTTTGCTGGATGGTCCACTGCGACCAGTTTGACTGAATCTAAGTAGAAGATTTCGTCCGATGTCTCAGCGATTTGCATTTTGTAGAACCCATTACTTGGCTGTAGCTGTGTTTGATCCAATTTTATGTAGTCCCAAGGGTAATTGTTGGAGAAAACCATCGAGCCATCAGCTTGGAAATGGTCAAGGTAACCCAGCCATCCTGAGCCGTCAGAGACTTCGGCGGCATAATTATAGCCGGTTCCATTCCACACATACAAAGATGGACATGACCCCAGCCTGTAATAGGTGTTAACTGCGTAAGTTTCGCTTTCCACGTCAACGATTTTAGTAAGCGAACTCGATCCGTCGCTCCAAGTGCCGAAGGAGAATGAAACTGTGCCCCAACCCGCGATTTGAAGAGTCTCCATCGCCTGGAATACAAGCGTGTGAACCCCAACAGCCAATAGTCCCGCAAAAGGCGTGACTTCGGGTACCCCGTCTAAAATAAAAGAAAATCCTGTACGCCCGCTAATAACATGGAGAGCGTGTTTGCCTGTTTCAACAACTTTAAACGTCGTGCCAAGTCCGCTGACGGTGGCTCGGTAACTTCCAAGGCTGCTCTCGTTTAGGGTTGCAGTCACTGAACTGGATTCGTGTGGTGCAAGCTG
>Ga0114951_10001181_pt1 | contig 33457 bp, 31 predicted proteins | sample AM7aDNAmetaG_FD_88677 | JGI IMG/M metagenome (GOLD analysis project Ga0114951, IMG submission 88677) | Freshwater microbial communities from Finland to study Microbial Dark Matter (Phase II) - AM7a DNA metaG | ecosystem: Environmental > Aquatic > Freshwater > Lake | place: Finland: Lake Alinen... | reverse complement strand
TTAATTCTCATGTCAAGGTATTCCTTGATTTTTCGGGCAGTTTCGGGCCCGACACCGTCCAACGCAGTCAAATCATCTGCTGTTAGGAGCATCATCTCGTTCAAACTCATCTGCGCAAGTATCCCTTTCGCCTTCTCAATCCCAATCCCAGGCACACACGCGAGCATCATGGCATGCACATCGCCCTTCGCAGTCGGAGATTTCACGCGGAACGCTTCCGTGTGTTCGACTGAAACGGTCTTGCCATCATTCGTCTTTTCAATGATTTTGCGCGCCAAATAGAACAACTGCTCGTCCGTAGGCACAAAACAAATCTTGGTCTTCGGAAACCGCACAAGCACGTGCGCCAGGTAGCCGACATAGGCATTATCGGTGACCTTTGAGCGACTCTCATACCCGCTCACAAGCACATAAGGATGTTCGAAGGCCGCCTCCATCTGCAATAGTTGCTTATCCATGTGCCCTCCAAGGAAGGAACTCATGAAATCCGCCATCGTCTTGCGCTCGATGCACACCGATTTCTCCTCGCACACGATGTCCCCGACAGGCAACTCCTTCACCTGGCACTGCACCCCGCAAGCCTGCGCCAGCGTAATCGTGTCCTCATCCTCTCGCGTGTCTATGTATGTTCCCATTTATTTCGCCTCCTTCTCGCGGTGCGCCAACACCGCGTTCATCAACGTAGTCCAATCTATCGTGTAGCATGTCCAATGGTTCTTGCCATCCTTCTTTTCGATTATCGGAGTGCCATTGCTTCCTGTAGAGAGTTCAAACTCCTCACCACTCTCGGTTTTGACCTCTCCAATGTGCTGCCTCAAAAAGAAGGCATCCTTATAGACCTTCATTTTCACAGTCACTTCGACTTCTTTTGACTCCTGTTTCTCACCCATTTTCTCAATCCTCCCAATTGCAGGTCAGGAACTCGAAGTCGAATCCCATGAAGTTTTCGACATTCGTTTTCCTGCACATCATTACCAATCCGCCGCGCACCTTGCGAGGCAATTCCATCGTAGTCAAAGGCGCGAATATTGTCTTTCGCGCCTTGTAGTGTTTGCACAGCGCCCTCATGCAATCCTTCAGAAAGTGCATGCGATAGCTCTCGACTCCATGCACCCACAGGATGCCGCCGTCAAAAGCCCCTTCGAGTTTGCTCTTGCCTTCGGTGAATACAAACACGTTGCCATCGTAATCCTTTTTCACATACTCACCTTTTGTGCTTCTTGTTCTTGTTGTGTTTCGGATTTCCGTCATTGAGAAATTCCAACAACTGCCTTCTTTTGTTCATGGCATCACGACTTTATCCTCACCCTCTTGCCCGTCACCACGTCAATCCCGCACTCGTCGCAATGCTCCATCTTCTTGCGCTTATGCACCTCCATCAAACCGCCGCAGGCACACCTTTTCATCACTTTGTCCATATTCTCACCACCGTTGTCAGTTTCGTAGCGCCTCCCAATTTCTTTGGAAACACCGTGAACATTTGAACCTTCGCAGTCGCGCAAGGAATTCGCTTTCCGTTCAGGAACACCATAAACCGGTCCTTGCGCACGAACTTGAACTCCTTGTTTCCAAATTTTCCTTTTACCATCAAACCACCCTCTTTATTCTCACATACAGGCACATGACTGAAAAAATCAAACACCATTTATGCCTGACAACCTTCACAAACGGATACGGTTTCGACAACCTCAGAATTTCAAAGTTAAAATACATTCAAATCACCTCAATGAAATCCGGATCTGCGACTGCATCGCTTATGAGTATCACGCGTATCTCTGTCTCGGTGCCATCGGCGCGCGTAATTGGCATATACGCCCGGTTCAACCCGTTTCGCGCCTCATGGAATGTGAATGGATGTGTCTTCGCATAACGTATCTTGTCCCATACATCGAGCGACAAAATCACGGCATTATTCACAAACCCCGCGCTCTCGCGCGCCGCCATCGTGTGTGCCACCAACTCTCTGATGGCTTCCGCAGTCGCTTCATCGCACTTCGGTTCTCCTCTTGCCATCTCAATCATCCTCCCTAAAATTCTGCCTTATGTACTTGATTGCCTCATCCAGACTGTCTTGAATTGTCGTGCAGTGATATTTCATCCAGGGCGACCTTTGCTCATCCTCCAAGTCGCTGAATGCCACAATGAATTTGTCAAGGCTGTTTGCATAGAATACCTCCATCGCGGTTCCGCACAATGTAGTGTATTGCCTCGCGCAGTTGTAATTCACCAGCAGGATATCCGCGTTGCGAATGTCCTCCTTATCAAACATGATGGCATCGTGCCCATCCCAACACGGGCGGCGCATCGGATCAAGACAATCGAACCAATGATGCAACTTCTTCTTTGCCTCGTCGCGCCATTCAACGGCATCCTCTTGCTTCCTGCTTGCAATCGGACCGCACAGGTATACCTTTTTCATTGCTTCACCTTTCCTTTGCTCACGAGGTCACGGAAGCTTTTCAATGCCTTGTAATCCTCGCGCGTCAGGCATCTTCGTTCCTCAAACCACCGGTCCACCAACCATATCAAATCCACAATACCACCTCACTCGTATATTTTGCAGTTGCATTCCGCATCGGTCTTGAACGGACACACGCCCATCCCGCGTATTTTCCTGCATGATGGAAATGTGTAGTCGCGCGATGTCCCGAGCGTGTCATAAATCATCTTGAGCGAGTTCTGCCTTCTCCTGCAACCCTCGCCAAGCATATGCCCCGCGTCCGTGTGCGTCGAACCGCATGAGGAATGTCGCCTTGGCACAATTAGGTATCTCCGAATGACCTGCTCACACGCCTCGTAGGGCATGCCTTTCTCCTTGAAATACACAGCCACCATGAAGAATTCCTCCCATGAGGTCCAACCCTTTTTCAAAATATTCGCCACACACGCCGGCACAGTCGCCAGGAACGTATCGTCGAATTTCACCGTCAAATCGTAATTCCCGCCCGCTTCCCTCATCGACTGCGCAAGCTCGCCCTCTATTCCGGTCACATACCCCGACAGGGCATTGATGTCAAGCGGTTTCTCTCCCATCCAATAATTGCCGCCGTTTATGCGCTGTTCCTTCGCCAGCTCGCGCACAACCTCAAGGCCGGCTATGATTTCCTCATGCCGAAGCGGGATGCAATACAATTTCGACTTCGGGTTCATCGTGTTGGGTATCCTAATCATCTGTGCGATGTTCCCAAGAATATGCACATCCACTTCGGGCAACCTTCCATCATCAAGCCTGCACTGCGTCAGGACATATTCCTGCGCAAGCCGAAGCATGCGCTTCTTCTCATCCTCCGCATACCCCGAGGTCGTGCGATAAGGCTCTTTGAAACGGACATACAGGTGGAATCCGTTGCCGGAGAAATGAACCTTGTGCATGATGCCAAGTTTCAATAAAGTAGTATGAATCTTCAGCAGACTTTCGTAAAACCGCATTTTCCTGTTGTTAAAAAGGTCATATGGGTCCAGGTCGAACACCATAAGGTCGAGAACTGCAGTCGAATAATCACAAGTCCCTCTTTCCACTTTGACTTTCTCGTAGTTATACACCGATACAAAGACATGCGAAAGCGAGTTCATCTGCTTGATGCGGGCCAAGTATCGCTCATCGCCAACCTTCCACACCTCACGCTTCGGAAATCCCAATTCAAAAAACATATGCTCACCCTTCCATGCTGTCTATGTATAGCGCCTTCTCGCGCACCCTCTCCTCATTCGGCTTGCACACTATCGACATCACTACAAGCTCATTGCCGTCGGGCATGGTCATGATTTTCGGCTGATTGACGAGCATCGACTCCACAAGCCCGTCCTTGTCGAGCTGTGCGGCAATGAACAGTGTCATGCCGACATAGTTGCCTCCGCGCCCGCTAATCTCAATCGCGCCCTGCTTCGCCATGCACCGAACACAAACCTTGTAAAGCTCGCGCCACGAAGTCATCCCACTGACCTTTATTTGCTCCATATCAACCAACACTCCACGCTTTGCAGTTCCGCTTGAATGGGCAATCGCTGCAATTGTCCTCATCCTTCTTTGTTTCGAATTCCTTTCCTGTCGCAAGCCTGTCCTGCACATCCTTGCGCGCCGTCATATACCACTCATACGATTTTTCCTTCATTTCATTGGCATCAAATTCATAAACATCCCCGCCTCTCAGCGACCAAATCATGATTTTCTCAATCTTCTTGCCATACATCAGCTCGTAGAATTTTGCATAGAGTCCAAGCTGCAGTTTGTAGCCTTCAAGATAATCCTCATCAATCACACCTGTCTTGAAGTCGATTATGATGCTGTCGTTTATCACGCAGTCGACAAATCCGAGGAATTCGTGCTCCAAATTCTCGGACCAATCGAGCTTCAACTCCACGTCGAACTTCGGCAACTTGCCGTATTTCTCATAAACGCCCATGAACAGCTTTGCGATGCCCGGGCACAGCCCGCTTTGCTTGTCGGTCATATGCTCCGCGAGCTTCATCATGAGTTCTTCCTTGTCGCGCGGTATGAAGTTCTCGGCGACTGCATGCTCAATGAACTTCTCGAGTTTTCTGTGCGATGCGCTGCCGTAAATGTAAGCATATACAGGAGGCGCTTCCCCTTCCTCTCCCTGTATCTTGCGCCTGTAGAATCGTGATGGACATGCGAGGAATTCTCGCGTGCTGCTATAACTCATTCTTACCATACTACAACCTCCAAAAAATTGAAAGAGGGCGCACACGCGCCCCCTTCCGTTTATGCCGTCTTCGCCTTGCCAAACCTCAATGTTTCCCGCACCTTGCAGAATTCAAGATACGAACGCTTTTCGTATCTGTGGCTCTCGGCATCATCTATCGCATATCCTCTGTCAGACACAAGCCTGAACTGCCGATTGTCGCTTGTGCTTCCAGTCATACGCAATATAGTCGAGAACTTATATGCAAGTTCGTTGTGTCCGCCAGGCAATGCACCCGCTTCCTCAAACATTGACAGGTATTCCATTTTCCTGTCCTTCGCCTCCGCGTCTGTTTGTCGTGATGCATACTGCTCGGACACGTGTATTGGCTTTTCCGTTGCGACTCCCAAAACATTGCAGTATGGGTTCGCAATCGGGTCATAAGCCACGGCATTGTTCATGCGTTGAACAAGTGCCCACGAGCTCGGGTCCAGGCCGCCCACTTTCGTCTTGGCGATTTTCTGGATGTATTGGTCGAGGGTTACGCCTGCCGCTTTCGCGCTCTCCTCAAAGAACACATCCTTCGCCATCGAATAGTAGTCGCTGATTAGGTCCATGATGACCCAATCATTAGGCTTCGCAATCTTCGATGCCTGCTCTACCATCATCCTGGCAATCGTCGGGTCGGGAGTGTATGCTGAAAGCACCTGCTCCCAAGGCGGATCTTTCCCCATCGCGCGGAAATATCCTTCAAAGGTTCGAGCAAATCCGTTATCCGTGTTTAGGATGTAAAACTTCGGTTTCGACGACTGCACAGCCTTTCCTGCTGCAGTTGCATCAGCCACCGTTTGCGCATCCTGTTCAAGTATTGTGTTTATCATATCACAATAGAACCACGTTTTGCCGGATTTGCTTGGTCCGTAGATAAGCATTGTCTCAAAGACCTTTTGCTTTCTTACGTCCTCAAAGCCAACCACGATATTCACCTTATGTTGTGGTCGCTTGCGGCCGCCTTATCTACGCGCTTCATGTCAGACGCGTTTGGCAGAACACCGAACACATCCATCTGAAGCGTGCCGTCCTTCGTGCTGTTGCGGATGTTGCTCACGAAAATCACCGCCTCCGAACAAGAGTCCGGGAATATGCGGGGTGTATCGTCGTCAAGCCAACCCGTGAATATTTCACCATACGTTCCGTCAGTCATGGTGATTGCCCACGAGCCCATTTTCTCCGCGTGGTTTACTCCGTCAATGTTTCCATTGATGAAGCCGAGCAGATACTTTGCCTTTCCTACCTTGAAATCCTCGATGTTTTCCATCGTGATTTTCCTGGCAGGCGCAATTTTCTCGAGTATCGCCGCCGCACCCGTAATGAGGTCATTGTCCTCAGCCGCTTCGACCTTCAGTTCCGCATTGTCCATGAGGAAAAGAGACATCACAAGGGCATCAGCCTTTGCGCGCGCTTTCCCGCACTTGAACGTGCAGACCTTGCCGACATAGTTTGAAAATGCACCCCTGATTATTTCTGTCCTCATAGGCGCATTTGCATCCCTGTCGGTATCGTTCAGGTCGTCCTCCGCGTTCAGCGAATACATCGAGTAGTCGCCCATGCGAACTCCTGCCTTGTCGACTTCATATCCGAGGAACAGCACGCTTGTCTGGTATCGGGAAAGCGCGGGAATTTCCTTCTCACCCTTTCCTTCACCCCAAGGCATGCAATTCGGCGTGTCCGTCTTTTCTGCGGCACTCCTTGCAATCTCGGTCCAGTCTTGCAGCGGCTTCATGCCAACGCACAGCACCTTAAACGTGCCAGTGCTCGGCAGTTTCCGTACCGAAAGCATCGATGCCTGCGCAACGACCTTGTCGGAAGCGGTGCCCCACTTCGTGTGCTCTGCCAGGCGCGCATCCCATATGCGCATGGCGTCTTCGTTCGACATGCTCTTTGTCTCCAAAGCCCATGCCAGGTACTCCTCCTTCGAGGTTACCTTATACAGTTTTTCTGCCATTTCATTACCTCCTATTCATTTTTCTTTTTCATATATTTCATATATGAACGCAAAGCCATCTCATCCCACGAAAACCTCTCCAAAATAATTGTGCCCACCATCCTTCAGCACCAGCAAATGCCTTCGATGCCGCGTGCAGGCGGTATACACAAGCCTCTTTTCCTCCTCAAGCACATCATTGCTGTCGGTATCGTTCTCCAACTCTTTCAGCACTCGCACCGGTATTGTATCCACAAACAGCGTCATGTCGCTCGTCAATCCCTTCGCCGAGTGACATGCCCCTGCATAAATCCACCCATCCTCGGGAAATTCCGGCGGAAGAATTCCATAGAATACCGATTTCAATGTCTGCTGCTGTATTCCCGATAGCTTCGTCATGCGCAACATCCTTTCGATACCATACCTCGACATCAAAAGCTTCATGTCGCAATATGTCTTGCATGCCATAATCTCATGTGTAGTCGCAGTCATCGTCGCTGGAATCGCAATATCAAGAACGCCCGTCAGCCGCACCTGGTCCGATACCGTTAATGGCGTGTCACTCATTGTTGCAACCTTCCCGAAGAAATTGTAGAACATCCTGAAAAAGCTCCCATACAACTTGTCCGTGCGCAAATCACGCACACTTATTCCGTGGTTCACGATGAACCCTGCATATCGCCTTGCGATGGCATTTGTCCTCGCAAGCAGATACACCTCTTTGCAACCCTCGGTCTGATGCATCCATGTTCTTACGCGGTCCCACGTTTCCTGATATGAATTCTGATGCACAATGGTCACGGTATCATCCACCGACATATTCGGCAGGATTTCCGGCTGCTCGTAGGCAAACCCGTAATTCATCTGCCGCACCAGGCTATTTGCAAAATCCGCCGTGATGCTGCCAAACCTGTAGGTCTTGTTTAGGATTGTCCGTTCCTCCGTGTGGGTAATCAAAAACTCAGGGCTTGCCGAATTGAACCCATAAATCGACTGCAACGGATCTCCTGCCACATAGACCTCCCTGCAGCCGCTTGACAGCGTTTTGAACACTGCATATTGCAACTGCCCGTAATCCTGGAACTCGTCGCAAATCAAAAGCTCATGCTTGAGAACAATCTTGTTCTTTACAATCTCCACGCGCAGGTCGCTGAAATCACGCGAGTGCCTCAACACCTTGTATTCCCAATATGCCACCATCAGGGCAATCGACTTGTCATTGTCTGCAATCCCAAACTTGTTTTTCAGGAATTCCCCGCTTGCGGCAATCCTGTCCATATCCCACATACACGCCGTCGTGTATTCCCATGCCGACAGGTATCTGTTTCCCTCGGGCAATCCTTGCGCGCCTGCTTCGGTGGCATCCACCAGCTCATCGCCCACATATCGGTCAAAGTCAATCTTGTACTCGTCAAAAAATTCCTTGGTCACGTCATGCTTGCCGCCAGGGTAATTCACGAGCCTCTTGATGCGCGCATGCTCCATGCAAATTGCATCCATCGTGCGGAAGTGCTTGCCAAGGCCCGCCTTCGTAACCTTTATGCCCTGCTCTTTTGCCATTTCCTGCATGGTGTCGACTGCGTCTGCAATTGACGCGCGCGTGTAGGATAGGTAAAGCCAATCAAGGTCGGGCTTTGTTTTAAGGCGTTCCACCACCAGCTTCATTAGGAATGTGGTCTTTCCCGCGCCAGGCACGCCTATCAGCGCCTTGTGCGGCTGCCGCGCCTTCTCAGGCTCCCAATCATTCATAGTCGTTTGCATTCTCATACACCTTTTCCAAACAATTCCTCAGACTTCTTGTATTCTGCCTCAGCTTCCTTGATTTTCTGCTTCTCAAGCTTTGCATCATCCATGTCAGGCATGCCCACGCCCTCGAAATTCTCCTCCTTGTAGCGCGTTGTGTGCCTATCCACATAAACAATCATATCGACTGGCCCGAGTGACGGGTTCTGATTGTGGTAAATCTGCAAGAATCCAAGCCTTGCAAACTGCCGCAACAGCGACCTTGCAGCGCCGCTTCCTCCAGGCTTCTTCTGCTGGATATATTGCACCACCAAATCCTTCTCCCAATATAGGGTATCGGGCTTGAACGGCTCCCACCCCGTCTTGCCGGTCTTGATTTTGTAGCGGGTGAACTCCTTTTCAATGTCCTCATCTCCGCCAAACCGTATGCGCGCCACCAACTCCATCGCAATAGAGTCGAGCACCGGGCGCAGTATTGAAAGCGCCTGCATGCCATCGACCTTGTTTATCCTGTTTCGCTTGTCAAGCGCCGCATTTATTGCCGCCATCTTCACCATCGTCTTGAGCATGCCGAGTTCGAATGATACGAGCAGTGATTCTTCAGTCGAATGGAACAAATCTTCATGCTTGCGCAAATGCTTGAGCATCAGGTCTTCCGCATCAAAATAATTCATGTCGAGCTTCATCGTGGTAATCCGTGCATCGCCTTCGCCCTCTCCGTTTTCCTTGAGCCATTCCTTGCACTCCAAGAGGTATTTTGCGCAATCACCCATCTTCGCACGCGCCTCGAAATACGGGGAATTTGTATGCTTGCCCGATACGACCTCTTTCTTTTTCTCGCGCAGGGTGTCCACGAACATTTTGACCTGGTCCGGCGGATATGCCTTGAAATAGGCAAGCGTTCTCTGAAAGAACCCCTGCCTGATTGCAACCTCCGAAATCTGCGAAATGTAATAGGATGTGGCAATGAGGGATGTGGTTGTCTTGTATTTGACGGGCATCTCATAGGCACCGAGCTTCTTTTCGATTTCTCCGCCTTCGTCCATAATCATCTGCCAATTCGATAGGGATTCGCTCGTGTATTGCCCCATCTCAAACATCTTCGATGCCTCGGGATAGTATATGATGTCTGCAGTCGCCGCCATGCCATAGGTTGTCGGGTCAAGCATGCTGATTTCAAGCTCGATCTCATTGCACTTTTCCTCATCCTTGCCCTTCACGCGGTAATCAATGAGCTTTTTCTCCAAGGCGCGCATCTGCTTGACCTTCTCACCATCAATCGACCCAATCAGACCGGCATCGGTTGCTGTGGTTATCTTGCACACGTTGAGGTTGCATGCCCGGGCAAGGTCGATGTAGAAAGCCGCCGTTGTATCCTTGCCTGTCTGCTGTGTCTGAAAGAGATTGAAATGCAGCCGAGGATTGATTGGTCCGGTGGTATACCCCTCGATTATCATGTGCTTCTTGAACACCTGCGAAGCTACAAGGTAACCCAAAATCTTCGCAGGTTCCTTGTTCCAAGAAACCACACGCCCAACAGCTCCATTAAATTCACCCAACATATTGCTCATACTCACACCCTCTCACGCGCAGTTATTGCTTCTTGAACAGCTTCTCCGCCGTTTTGCGTCCTACTACCTTATCCACTATTGAACTGTAAAAGATGCACTTGCGGTCATCTACCATGATGCCATCGACAGCCATTTCCCGCTGCAGGATTTTCCTGACGATTGCCTGCATGTTTTCAGAAAGAGGCGTCTTGATGTTTTCCAAGCTCAAATAGATATCGATGTCCTTGGCAAACAAAATGCCCTCCTGTTTCTCCGACTGTAGCTTCAACTGCTTTACGATTTCCAGGATACGAACTTCAGCATTTGGCCCTGCCTGCGTCAAATTCTGCAATGCCATTAGGACTATGTCCTTCTTTTCCTTGTGCAAGGATGCCACGAGGTTCAAAAGAAGCTGCTCTGCCTCGCCGCCCTTCTCTATCGAGATGGTTGTATATTTTATTGCTGACCTTTCTTCGCTCACCATAATCTCACCCCAAACTGATTTCCAAATCATGATAAAATCATGATTTTTTAACGTCTGTAATTGAACTTTCACGCCTGCATATCATTCACACAAACAACATTTATAAACATTCATTTTGTCATGATTTTTATCATGATTTTGTCATGATTAAATCATGATTTATCGCCGTGAAAATATTGGGCGTATGCATTAGTATATCGTAGTATGCTAAAAATGGTGGAAATAGTATAACTACAGTATGCTATTTCTGCAGGACAGACGCTTCTGCGGATGTATTTTTCTGCGGTATGGGAATGTCCTGTAGAATGTTCCGCCCAATGAAGGAGATACCTTTTCATGACCAATTTACGAATGAAAATCTACCCGGTATATATTCATACGTTCAAATACAATTGTATAATTATATCATTAAATAATATATATAAAACATATAGAAGGGTGCAAATCTCATTTTTGCCTATTTTTATCGACGTGAAATCACGGCAAAACGCGGCAAACGTGCATTTGCCGCATTATTTTCGTCCCTGCATATTCATTCATGCGCGCCCTGATAATCGAAGCGCGATAGCAAGGCCGGCGGCACGCGCGATTGTGCGACAGAGTCGAACTAACGATGCGTGAAAAAAATTTCGTCGAGAAAAGATAAACCATGGCGGGCAAGGTGCCCGCCACAGAATTGTACTTACTTCTTCTTGCCCTGTGCTCCAAGAACGGGCCATGGCTCAAGCGGACTGAGAAGCTTGAACTTCTCGTTTGCATATGCCACAATCGTAGTCGCCAGGACAACATACTCCACCGGCAGCGTGCCGCTTGCTACATAGGCTGCAGCATATGTCAGGATACCGCCTCCAATGCCCAGGAGCACGTATTTCACCAGAAGCCTCTGGTCCGTGTGTTGGTCAAAATAGTCTTTTACACTCATGTTCACCACATCCCAAGCCGCACCTTGATGGTATCCCCGGCTTGTTTCAGCGTAAATCGCAGCGCAAATATATCAAGCCACATGCCGCCGGCAATCGATGTCGGCACCACGACCTTGAAATATTCGCTCATTTGCTCGTCCTTGAAGTAATACGTCGCCGTGTTTGTAGTCTCAAACCGCTTGCGTATCATCTTGCGGAAGCCTCCGCGCGGAGTCGCGGGAGAGCTTTCTTGCACAAGGATGTCCATGATATCCTCGGCGGTGTAGTATTCGGCATCCTTGTCGGAGCCGGGAACAAAAACAGAGGGCTTCTTGAAGTAGAAGCCCACGGCAACAAGTTTCGCTTCGAATTCGTTTGCCAGCATTATCTCACCGTCACGTCCAGGTCGAGCGTGTCGCAGGTTGCGTCAATGTCGGTGGCAAGCGCATCGCAGGCATAGATTTGACACGGAGACGTTGTGCCCGAGTTCATCGCCTCAAGTATCACGGTCACGCTTAGTTTCTGCCCATGCTCATAGACGTTGTTATCGCCCACCACGGTCGGAGCCACGTTCCTGCAGCGAGCCCACGTTCGGATGTTGCCGGAGACTCCCAGGTTGGTCACTTCCAGCGGGAAGGTCACCCGGTCGCCCACATTCATCACGATGCCGGAGGTCTGTGCGCCCGTTTCAATGTGCGCCTTGACTGTGGTTGGTTCCGCAGTCACTATTGCTGTCAGAGCGATTGCCAACACAACAAGCGCGGCAATCAGTAGGGTGTATTTCAGTTCCACTTCATCACCTCAAATTTTCATTATCTTGAGCCACTTGAAGAACGGGTCATCTTTCAATCCTGCGGCATCCTTCTTTGCCGCTTCGGTGCCAAACCAGTTGAATGTTTTGTTTTCGGTTGCGCTAAACCACGGTGTCTTGATATTCAGGTTTTCAGAATCGTCGCCCGTGAGCGGAAGCGATGTAACCGATTTGCTCGCCGGGTAATTGGTCGTGCTGTTCCTGTGGTGGAATTTCAGGTCGCTGGCGTAGTAGAAGTTCGTGCAGTGCCCTTCGTTTGAATATGTCATCCCCGCGGTTATGCGCAGCATTTCCCAGGGTATGCCTGCAATTCGGGCGCCTACAAAGTTGTAAATTGCCTTATCCTCACAGTCTCCACCGCCAATGGTTCTTGTTTCAGAGGCAAATTGCCAGAATTCCGCACAATCTGCTCCCCATGTTGAGGAGTCGAATGTGTAGTTGATGCTGTCGCCAAGTGCATTCGTGACCCGCATGAAGGCTCGGTCGCATGCCTCGTGATATGGAAGGTCGGGAGACTCCAAGAGCACATCGCTGACCCGGGCCTTCGCAGCCTTCACCTTCGACACTATTTCCCAATCATTTTGCCCTTGAAGGAGCCACGCCTTGACATCCAGGTTGTACTTGTTCTTCTTCGCGCCCCAGTAGCGCCCGCCATAGGTCACGAATGCCTCCGGATATTTGTTCATGTAGGCCAGGAGGAGCGTGCGGGTCGATTCAGGCAGATTCCCGAAGGTTGGCGAGAAAGCGGGGTTGGATACGATAGATTGGTTAAGCTCCGTCTGAAGCTGTGAAATCTGGGTCTGGTAGCCCGAAATCTTTCCATTGAGGGCATCAATCTGCTTGAGCGCATCCTGCTTTGAGAGGGTTGCCCCGGTGATAAGCTCGTTCTTTTCGCGTTGCAGGTTTGTCACCTCCACACTCAGGGTGGTTATCTGCTGCTGTTGCTGGTAGTCGGTCTGTTCATAGCCGTCGCACACGTTCTGGACACGCCTGCAGAAAATCGGTTCAAATACGTCCTCAAACATGGGTATCCCTCCTCAGTCCGGGCTTTTAAATGCGATTATCAGGCGAAAGTCTTGCTTTCCAGGGTATTCACGCGCCTGCTGATGAACCCGAGCTCGATGGTGGTGTCTATGATTTTGTTGCTCAGGATGGTAGTTGAGCAAATTCCCTTGTCCTGCGACCAAGTGTGCGAAATCTCGACCACTATGTAGTTACCCACAATGCCCTTCTTCGGGATGTTGCAGGGAAGTGAATAGGTCGGTTGGGTGTACATGAGAAGTGCGGAAGGCACTTTCGCCGTGAAGAGCGGCGACTCGTTTGTGTCGATTAGGGTCTGCGCGTAGGCTGCAGCCGCCGCGTTGCTCGTGAGGTCGCTGACATACACGGTGCGCGACTGCGTGAGCGCGGGCTCGGTTGAGGTTGCGGTGCCTGCATATACCGTCCCGCCGCTTGTCTTTGATTTGACATCCACGGTGGTGAGCTGGAATTCCTTGTTCGTCTCAATTTCGTTCTGCGACATGACGTTTTCCCCGGCAACAAGAGTGTCCGCAGAAAGGAACACGTCCGTCTTTTTGCGCGCGTAGCAATCACGGTTGACCGAGACTCCGAAATAGTAGTCGTTCTGCTCGCACACTTTGCGAATGGCATCGTAAATGATTGTGTCCGCGGTGAAGTCCATGTAGATTGCCTTGCCCGTTATGCCCATGGCGGTGATGGCATCGTAGGTCAGGTCGGTCTGCTTGGCAAGGATGTTTTGGAGTACTGTCTGCAGGTCTGTGCCGGCCCATGAAAGCGCGGCTCCCAGCTTTTGCTGCAACAGGCGCGAGGAGTATTCCTTGACGGTAAGAGTGAGCACGTTCTTCTTGTTCTCTGCCCACTTTGTGCTCTCCAGGTAGCCTCCCCACACCTTATTGGCTATGTTGATGTCGGGCTTCTTGAGGAAAATTTCGACTTCCTTGCCTTCGAGCAGGCTCTCGTATTGGATGCGTTCCGCGTCTCCGGCCGTGATGGTTGCCTTCCCCGCGCCGAAGTTGATGTTTGCGGTGCAGGATAAATCCATGGGCGAGTCGAGCGGAATGGTGTCCACTGTGACCAGGACGTTCTTCCACTCTCCCACCACTATGCTGCCCGGCACATAGACCGTGGAAGGAACTACAAATTCTCCGCCGAAATCTGCCATAAAATCACACGTACTGCGTCCCGTTTATCGAAACGTTGAAGCTCTGCCCTCTTGGGTTCGGGTTATTGAAGTCCGCCCAGCACCACAGGTTGCCTTGTCCGCTCTGCGCCGCAAGAGTCCAGTAGATGCCTTCCTCATACAAGGACGACATGTACTGAGTTTGCGGTATCTGGAACATCGAATTCCAGGTCGAGTTGTAATAGCAGAACATCGACGAGCCAAGCTGCACGGTTCCATTCACGCCGGAAGTTCCAGCAGAGCCACTCGCACCATCGCTTCCAGCGTGGACATCTCCGTAGTAAATGGTTGCCGAGCCGCCAATTCCGCCGGTTCCACCTGGGCCTGCCAGTGTCAGGAAGCGCCCCGTGTTGGTTATCGCGTTGAAGTACAGATAGATGTTTCCAGCGTCAGCTCCGCCTCCACCACCGCCTCCACCACCACCATACCCATCGGCCCACGTTCCTTTGCTCATTCCCCACCCACCATTTCCACCAGGTGAGCCGGACGTTCCCGACACATTGATTGTGCCATTGATGAACAGTGTCGATGCCGACATGAAGAAGTGCGGCGCGCGCCTGCCAGGAATATTGCCTGCCCCGCCAGAGCCGCCTGCAATTGCCTGCGCAGTCCCGCCTGCCGCAGCGGTGCTATTGGTTGCACTTGCCCCGAATGAAGCCGCTCCTGCCGGGCTTGAACAGGAAGCCCCGCCTCCTCCGTAGGAATACCAATACAGTCCACCGCTTCCACCGGATGAACTTGTGCCGGGATTTCCATATGTAGTTCCCGTGCAATAGTCACACGTTCCTTGCGATACACCCGCCCCTCCTGCTGCGGTAGAGCCATCTGCATTTCCACCAGCTGCTCCTCCAGTGTGCCCACCACCACCGCCTCCGCCATAGCCTTGATAGTGATAGCCGCCATATCCTCCAAATGCTCCTCTACCGCCATCTCCTCCGTCGCGCTGATAGGTTGAGTAGAACACGTTTCCGTCAATCGTGACTGTGGACGAATTGATTGATGTGAGAGTGTTCGTCAAATCCACCGTGCCGTTGATGACTGCAGTTCCCGTGGCGGTGATATACATGACCGTTCCCGCGGTGTTGGTAGTCGCAAGCGTGGTGCCTGCACCAAGAGTGAAGTTCGTGAAACGATACGCTCGGTCAAGGTTGAGGTAGAGCGTGTTGCCTGACACGTTGTAATCCGCGGGTGTTGCGAGGTTTCCATACGACTTTGTTCCTGTCGTAAAGAGAAGCAACCCGTCACTGCCGTTGCCAAGGGATTGATTGTAGTATTGGAGTCTGAACTGTGCAGTCGATGTGTTGTTTGCGCATGTCCACACCGACACGTTGCTTGTGTTGGTCGTGGTTGCGTTCCCGAATTTAAGCTGCATTGTGGCATTGGAGGCAAACGTCGAGACCGAATAATTGACATAGACCGCGCTGTTGTTCAGCGTCACGTTGGTTGCCCAGTCTCCATCCTGCCAAGTACCTGTCGAGCCATATGTCCCGGTGGGAAGTGCACCGCACGTTCCGCGCACTGTAGCTGTTTCCTGGTAGCAGGCAGATGGTACAGGATTGTATGGCACCAGAACCGAAAGGTTGGTGGATACGTTGGTGAGGGCGATGGCTCCACTTGACAAGTATGTTGCGGAGCACTTCATTGAGAACCCGGGTATGATTGACGACACGCTCCCCTTGACCTGGACTGTGAAGGGTTGCGTGTTGTTCAGCATGTAGAGCGGGTAGGTGTAGCTCTGATTGACAGGCTCCACGTTCTTGGCGTATGCGTGGATGGGCCTGAACGAAAGTCCGGTGATGCCCGTGCCATAGCCGACATTGATGGTCGCCGTGGTGTTACCGATGGTGACATTCGTGCTCATCGTGCTTGCCTTGCTGTTCACCCAGGTCGAGTTCGTGGCATTCTCGCGCACGCTGATATTCGAGCCAAGCTTCGCCCCTATCGCTGAGAGGTTGAGAGTCGCGTTGGTCTGACCTGCCAGGAGCGTCCCGTTCATGTACCACTGTGAGAGGCGTGCGGAGACATTTTCGGTGTCACCATCGGTGTCCGTGAACATGCCTGGCGTGTAGGTGGCGATGGACGTGTTGATGAGTGGTGCGCTGACTATTGGTGCGCTCAGGGTTGGCGTGTGGTCAGGGTAAGAGTTCGATGCGCCCGTGGTCTGAACGTATGCGCCCGAGCTGTCCGTGAAGCCGATTATGACCGTGGATGAGCCGGGAGTCGAGGACGTGTAGCTGTAGGTCGTATTGAAATAGATACCCGAGCTTCCATCGCTTCCATGCGTAGCCGAGCCAAGGGTCGAGCTCGAATTGGTTGTGGAAATATCGCCCGCGCCATCCGCATCGGAGACTCCTGCGCCTGCCGTGAATGTGTGAGCGGTTGACGAGTTCGTAATGGTGTTTATCTGGTAGGCAATGACCGGCAGGGAATTGAGGACCGTGGTGTTCGCGCTCATGTTCCCGGAGCTGTTGTATTGCCCGTCAAATGCGATTACGTAGCACGACCAATTCTGCCCCTTCGTGAGATTGCCCACATTTACGGTTCCGACGACTGCGAGGGTATTGTTCGGGATATTATTTGCCGTGCCTCCAAGCAGGAGCTGTTCAATTCCGTTCTTGTAGAATCCGAAGGTCACGTTGGTTGCAGTGCCTTCCACGTCAGCCACTTTGACGGTGCAATCTATCGGCGTGGTCACATACGGAGACGCCGTGACTGTAAGGGAAATCACTACGGGCGGATTGTTTATGGTGGGCGTGTAGTTGAAGGACGCATTGAAATTGCACGTCTCCGATGCCGCCAGCAACACGCTCGTTGATGCCGATAGGTTGTTGCTGATTGCACACGTTCCTGCAGTGCGTATCCAGTAGAGGAACGTATAATTTGCGTTGGCATTGGCAATTATCGTGTAGCTTCCAAAATAGGCGTTGGTCTGGTTGCCTGATACCGTGCCGCCCGTCCCCGAGCTCACGGTTATGTTTCCTTTCGGGTCCTCGGTGAACAGGGCAGTGATGGCACAGTTTTCAGCGACCGTGATAGTCACATTCGTATTGGCATTCGTGGCGTTCCCGATAGTGCAGGTTCCTGCTGTGCGCGTGTAGTTGGTGAATGTCCAGTGCGCGCTCGGGCTCGCGTTGAGCGGTAGAGTCGCGGGAACATGGTAATTCGACTGATTTGTGCCTGCCGTTCCGCTGCCGGTCACGCTGATGGAGAGGTTCGCCTTGGCAAGCTCGTTGAAGTTTGCCGTCACCACGGTTGCGCTGGACGTGTTCAGGAAAATAACGAAAGTGGAATTTACTGCCGTGTTATTGATGGTCGCGTTGCCGGAAGTCAGGCTGAAGTTGGCAAACGTGAAATTGGCATTGGCACTCGCCGTGATTGTCTTGTTGGCGGGAAGGTTGAAGTTTGTCGCGTTGCCAGTACAAGTTCCCTGCGTGGTGTTGCAGAGGACAGTGAGATTGGATGTTAGCGGGTTGCCGCCCGTCAATGATGGCGTAAGTGGGGCGTAGTCTGTGATTGAGCCAGAAATCTTCCCCGCTGCAGAAGTGGTGTTGTAGGGGTAGCCGCTTCCCGCCGCACCGATATACAGCCCAATCACCGACGAGTTGTTCGTGCCTGTGATATTCACGCTTCCGTTGAGGACGTTGTACCACATGTTGCCTTGGTTGCTTCCGTTGTAGGTGCAGTTGTAGAAATTGCCGCCGATTGTGTCGTTCACATAAAGTCCGGATGTGTTGGTGAAATTATTCATGCAGAACGTTGAAGTCGAGCTGTTCACGAATACGAGGGTGTTTGATTTCGCAGTGTCGGGGATGAAAGTGTTGTTCACTATCGTGGCGGCATTTGCCGTGACGCCCGTGAGCGTTTGGTATGTAATAATGACTATGCCTGTTGCTCCGTTGCCGCCCGCGTATCCTGTATTTCCTCCACCACCTCCGCCTCCTGAGTTGTTTGTAGCATTTGCAGCCTGTCCATCTTGCCCAGCGTCGGTTCCTCCGCATCCGGCAGGCGCCACTCCGGTTCTTCCACCGCCTCCGCCTCCAGAGTAGCAGACCATCGTTCCGTTGATGGAGCTGTTGTATCCTGCGCCACCATTGCTGCCCGAGCCGCTTCCGTTGCCTCCGGCTCCTCCTCCCGCGTTAGGGTTAGTCATCGTCCCACCTGAAAAGAGTGCATTTGCTCCACCATCATTTGATTGCGAAGCATACCCTCCGCGCGCGACTATGGTTCCGAAGCTGGAGTTCGTGCCGTTGGTAGGTGTGCCGGCGGCATTCGCGCCAATTCCCTTGTCGCCCACGGTGACGTTCATCGTGCCCGTGGTCACTGCGTAGGACGTGTTTTCAAGGACTGTGCCTGCAGCTCCACCCGACCCGTAATACACCCCATTCACTCCTCCATCTCCGCCCGCTCCTCCCGCAATCACGAGAACGCGGACATTGTGATTGCTATTGACGGTGTAGGTTCCATTGGCTTTGAACGTGTGGATGGTGTAGCCACCCGAGTAGGTAATCGTCCCTCCGCTGTCATCGCCCGAGCCTGCCGCAATCCCGGTCAAATAAATGGCGTTGGTGTAGTTGCCTATTATGCAGTTCTTTATTGTGGTGTTGGTCTGGTTAGAATACACTCCATAGGATGCCGCCGAGTTGTTCCCGTAAATCGAATATCCACTGCAGTCGAGGGTGATATTTGCGGCGGTCACATTGAAGCACGTTGCCGAACTCGTCAGGCTTTGCGTCATGGTATATGTAGTGCCTGCAGTGCTTAGTGCGCCGCATGAAAATGTCGAGACGTTCGTTGAAGTAAGAGGTGCATAATCCCCGCACCCGGCAAAGCCGCACACGAACTTTCCTCCCGAAGTGGAATTGTTGTATGGCACCGCACCCGAAGTTCCGATGTAGAGGCCGGGAAGGGACGATGATACGTTGCCCACTACGCTGATTGACCCGTTCAGCACATTCGCATAGGCATTTCCCTGATTCTTGCTCGCGTAGGTGTAATTGTATTTGTTGCTGCCGTTGCTGTCGTTCACGTAATAGGTTCCGTTCGAGAAATTGTTGAGGTACACAAAATTGCCGCCTGCCTGTGATAGGAATGAAAGCAACCACGTCGCATTCTTGATGGTATTGTTTGCGATGATGTTGCCGTTGGCAGTGTCCTGAAATTCAATCCCCTTGATGCCGCCATAGCCATTGATGGAACTGTTCGCTATCGTGTTGCCCGTGGATGTGGAAGTTATATAGACCGCGCCCGTCATGCCTCCGATACTTGCGCCCGAGAGGATGTTGTTGTCGCTGGCTGAAATCCAATATCCGTAGAGATTTGTACCAATTATGGTGTTGTTCGTGAGGACGTTCCCATTGCAACTTCCATAGATGAGCATCCCGACTCCGTAGGTAGTTGAGAGGGTGTTATTGGCAATCGTGTTCGAGCTCGATGAAGCTCGAAGTTCAATTGGCGCCATGTAGCCGGACGGGTCTGTTGCCGTGTGATTATTGGTTATGGTAATCGTGTTGTTCGTGATTGCGCCATTGCTCGCGCCCACAAAATAGACACCGTTTTCAAAATGCGTGATGTTGCAGTTCTTGACTGTGGTGTTCGACTGCGTTGAATAGACGCCGTAGTAATTGATGTTCTCGCTTCCGTTGATGTTATAGCCATTGCAGTCTAGCACGACGTTTGCGGCGTTGATTGTGAAGCAAGTGTCTGTAGTTGTCGCACTTGCAGGCATCGTATAAGAGCTAGTGAGCGTCCGACAAATCGTGGCAAAGTTTGCGGTAACGTTGCAGTTCCCGACCGTGAGGTTTGAAAGAGTATTCGGGTTGCTTGCGTTCAAGACCGAGCATCCTGCCCCAGACACCGACCAATTCACGAAGATGTAATTTGCGCTTGCCGTGGCGTTGATGGGGCTTGTGGCTGGGATGGTCAGGTTGCTGGCGTTTCCGACTGCGCTCCCTCCAGTGGTTGTAAGTACGGTGAGATTGGCATACGTTGGGGCAGTTCCGTTTGACGAGGTGAGCGGAGCATAATCCCCACACCCCGCGAAGTTGCAGCTAAACTTCCCTGCGCTCGTGGAATTATTGTAAGGTACTCCGCTTCCGTTCGTGCCGATGTACAGCCCAGCGATGGAGGAGGAAACGTTCCCGGTGACATTGATTGAGCCGTTGAGGACGTTGGCGTAGGCGTTGCCTTGGTTCTTTCCGTCGTAGGTGCAGTTGTAGAAGTTCGTGCCGTTGGTGTCTGTAATATACGCGCCACTTGAAGCAGTAAAGTTGTTGAGGCAGAATGTGTTGTTGCCTCCCAAAGAGTTGAACCAGTATAAAAAGTTAGTCGCATTGACGAATGTGTTGTTGATTAAAATGTTGTTGGACGCACTCTCCCTGAACACCCCGCCATAGCTTCCTCCCAACCCATCAATCGTGCTGTTGGCAATGGTGATGCCCCTGTTATTTTGAAAAAATATAGCCCCGTATGACGCATGCGTACCAGCGATATATGAATTTTTGATGACGTTGCCAGTTCCAAAATAAATGTTCAGCCCAATTCCATTTGAACCACTGCCTCTGATTGTAAGATTGGACATGGTGTTGTTTGACGCCGAAGATAATACAAACGTTGATGCAGTATAGCCTATGAAATTTGAGTTAGATATGTTGTTTCCATTTGAACCTAATATGTTGACCGCATCAAAAAAACTATTGACATTGCAATTTTTTACAACGTTGTTGTTTGATGTGATGTAAATGCCATAGGTTGCCGTGATGTTATTCCCTGTCAGTGTGTAACCATTGCAGTCCAGTGTGACATTATTGGCGGTGATATTGAAGCAGTTTGCCCAGTTTATCGTAGAGCTGACATTCATCGTGTAGGTCGCCCCTGCCGTGTCAAGATTAACGCCGCATGATACGTTCCCCGCACCCGTGCCTGTGCTCATCCCGTCCCACGGGTTGCCTGGCACTTTGACTATCAGGCCCAATGCGGCCAAGGCGAGAAGCCCGATTGCCAGGAGTACGTGCTTGAATTCGATGTCAATTCTCCGTGAATATGTAGTCGAACGAGGGATACGTCCCCGCCGCTACCGATACGCAGTCTGCCTTGAGCCAGATATACGCACTCGTGTTGGTCGAATTCAGCGCCTTGATGCACTGATACCCCGCCGTAGTCGAAAGCAGCGTCCATCCCGCCGACACCGTGGTGAAGCGGTCGCAGCGTGCATAGACCGACATTCCCGCGGGAGCCGACGTATTGAGCCATATCGTGTAGTTGTTCAGCGCAGAATCGTTGTAGTTGCGCACATTGAAAATGCCCACTGCCGGCGATTGACCGGAAGGCACGCGATTGGCGATTGTCGGAAACGGGCACACTATCTTCGCGGACGTGTAGCCTGATGGAAGCAGCATCGCAAACCCCGAAAGCAGGAAGGAAACGTTGGTCATGTTCGACGAAGCGAAGTCGACTCTCGAAGCCACGCAGCGCCACGTGTGATTGCCTGCCACCCAGGTGTTGTTATTGACGTAATACCACAGCTTCGTGCCGGAGTCGAACGTGGTGTCATATTGGACTCCGTCGACTTCCACTCTGATGGTCGGGTTACTCAACGGGTATGGTGTGGTGTTTGTGTAATTGCAGTAGAAGGTCACCGCCGTTGTGGAAACCGTCCCGTTCGGGCTGGCGTATCCGATGGTGGTAGTGGCAATCGGAGTCACGTTGAAGTTCGACGAGTAAATCCAATCGCTCGTGATTTTCGAGGTGCTGTTGTAGGCGAGCATTCTGAGCAGGTGCATGTTCGCGGGCGTGGTTCCCTCGCTGTGCGAGTAGATTAGGATGGTGCTATTATTGAATGCCGGCGGGAATGCCCGGGTGTAGTTCTCGGTGAGCGTGTACCAGGTAGTGCCGTTGTCGCGCGAATACTGCACCACGTAGGTCATTTCCGAGGTGTAATTCGTGATATTGACGGTGATGTTTTGAACCGAGGGTACATAGTTTGATGTCACGTTCGGTGTCCTGAATGTCGGAGTAGGCTTTACGCCAAGGGGTCCTATTATGGTTGTTGGAGTAGGGATTATCTTGCTCCAATCCATTCCAGAGCCATTGGCATTGTAGGTGACATCCCAGGTACCACTTGTCCCGGTTGAGCCGGCCGCCGCAGTCATATAGTTGGTCACCGTGATGTTCGTGGAAATATTAAGTGCGTTTTTTCCACCATTGCCACCCAAATAAGCAGAGCACCCGCTTCCCGGATTTGCTCCGTTCGTACTGATAGTTCCAGTATTTGAGAAGATGAAAAACGTGTTCGTCAGGTTGCCGCCGTTTCCACCAGCACCACCCACCCCGCTGTATAGCCAGTAGCACGGGCCATTCCCTCCAATATTGCCAAGCATGTTTATCGCGCCAGAATTATTGAATGATGTGGTCATGTTAAAAGTCACAGTTCCGCCAGAACCGCCTTTTCCACCAGTACCAGAGCATATATTGCACATGGCAACAAAACCGCAGGAGCTTCCACCCGCCCCACCATTAGTAATTATGTAGCCACTTGCCGTGTTTACAAAGTTGGCAACATTAAAAATGTAGTTCGGGCCATTTCCTCCAATTCCACCCGTGTCGCAATAGGCGTATTCTGGACCATAACCATAACCGCAATCACCCATTGAATAGCCGCAACCTCCATCACCGCCATATGCTCCGTAGCCCGAAATGGTACCGGAGTTGCTGAAATTGAACGTCGAGAAAGTGAGCGTGTATGCCGGATTTGATGGGTTCACGGAAATCGTTGCCCCGCTATTTATCGTGATACCTTCCCATGCCACCAGGGTGACGTTGCCTGCAATCGTGGTGCTTCCCGCAGAGAATGTGATTTTGCGCGCGTAGTACGTGCCCGCGGCAATTGTCCCGCCCGTGTAAGTGCACTCCTCCGAGCCGCAGAAGGTTGTCGGGTAGGTGTATGTCGGAATGGTCAGGTTGAACGTGTAGTAGCTCGTGCCCGGGTAGTCGTTTTGCGTGATGCGCACGTAGAAACTTTGTCCTTCGATGTAGTCGCCGCAATACCAACGCTCCCAATTCGTGGTGTTTCTGGTGCATGCAGTCCAGTCGCCGGTGACGTTTGTGGTGCCGTGTTCCACGAGGGCGATGGTGTGGTTCTCTTGCGCCCAGGCATCCACTATTCCGCCCGAGGTTTGAATGTTCCACGCATACATTTTCTGGTCGAGTTCCACGGAAGGTGAAGCATAAGTGGGAGCCGCGTTCGTGACCATGTAGACTCCCGCTCCTCCGAAAAGGAGGGCGATGATTGCCGCGAGGATTTGCTTGAGGTTCATATTCAGCCTTCGAGTCTCGATTGTTCGACTGCGAGTTCTGCCTTCGTCTTCATGAGCAATTTCTCCATGTCGTCTATCTGTCCCTGCAATGCGCGCACCCTGGACACTGGCGTTTGTCCAATCTCGGCGGCAAGCCTGTTTTTGGTGTCGATGGATGCCTGCCACAGGGCGAATATCTGCTTGCGGAACTCGTTCTTTTGTGATTGGATTGTGTTGCGTATCTCCGAAAAGGCGGAGCCGTCTATTTCGTAGTTTTGGTATTTGGTCAGGGCTGCCTGGAGCTGGTTGTCAAGGTCCACCTTTGCCTTGGCATATTCATCCCTCTTGGCATACTCGGCCTGTTCCGCAGCTTGTACGTCTTCAACGGTTGTCATAGTTACACCAGCGCAAATACATTGTCGGGGTCCACTTCCTTGAACGTGATTGAGCCTTTCTGCCTGATAAGCCCGCCCACATCATAATCTATATTGAGTGCGGTACACACACAGAAGAACTTGCGAACTTCGCTTAGGCTCTCGAACTGCTTGCCCGTGCCGAATTCTGTCCACGTGGAGCCGCCCTTGAGCATCGTGTGTGCCGCGGACATTGCTTCCGGGTAGGGCACTGAAATCGTGCAGAGCAGCCCAGTCGAGTCCGCAATGAGCTCGAGGTCGGCTATCTGGTCAATGATTGTGCCCGTGCCTGGCGAGGAATACGCCAGTATCGACATCAGAGTGAAATTTATCTTGATTGTGCGCGACTGCGATTGGGAGTCGAACGCCATCGGGCGGATGTTGCCGGGTATCTGCATGTCGGATACGCCATCCTTTTCGAGGGAAGGCAGCACGGCTTGTGGCGCCAGGTAGAATGTGAACGTGATGCCGGTGCTGACAGAGATTGATACATTAGACATTGTAAGACCCCATGGTAATCGTCCTCATTTTCCTGCCGAGTTCCTCGTCGATTATACCCATGATGTAGGCACGCGCCTTCTCAAGGTCGCCATCATTCTGGATTTGGATGTCGCCTATCACGATGGAAAGTCCCTTGCCTCCTCCATTCAGCGCACTCGGGTCTTTCACTCCAATGATGGTGTCTTCTGGGCTGAATTTGGCTGGAGGGCTACCCGGGCGGCTGATAAAGTCATTGTGGTCGCCTCCACTCCCGCCACTTCCGCTGTCGCCACTGTCCGCGGCGTCCTTTATCATCTGCGCGTATTCATTCGCCTTGTTTACAAGGTCTTCTATGAACGTGGTGACTGCAGCGTTCGCCCTGCTGATGGCTATCGAAAGCTTCGGGTCGAGATTCTCCGTGAAAATCTTGAGCTGCACGTTGAGCGGGTCGGTAAGGCTCGTCGCCAATTTGGTTGCCGCCGCAGTCGTCAGGTCGGTGTTCGTGGATAGCATGCCGTGAGCAAGAGAGGCATTGTCGGCGGCGCTTGCTGACGTTGAATATGCCGATGCCGCAGTTGTGGAAGATGCCGAGAGCGCGGATGAATATTGCGTGGTCGAATCTGCGGCGGTTTTCTGGACGCTGCACATTTTGTCATATTCGCTGCTGAATTGCTCATACATGCCCTTGGAGGTGTTTATCCCGTTCGCATCTTTTGATGTGGAGGCAAGGTTGCCCATCGATGCTGCAGTCGCCAATGCGACTCCGCCACCGCCGTTCGAGCCGGTGTATGCCATGCTCTTCGAATTTATCCACGCGGCTTTCTTGTCTGCTTCGGACACTTGCGGGCCATAAACAACAGGAGAGGTAGATTCGGTTTTCTTTCCCGCCGCGGACAGGGTGTTCTCCTTGACTGCGCTCGTATTGGTGTCCACTGCCTTGTTCGCCTCGGTGAAGAATGCCGCCATTTTGTTTATTGTGGCATCATAGAGTATTCGTGCATCATCGTTGTTTTTGGTCATTGTCGGGAAATCAATTGCTGTAGCCAGAGCAGCTACAAGCTTGTCCCCACCGTCCGACACGGCTTTGAAAATTCCCGTAGTATCGATTTTGAATTCGGATGCGGATGATATTTCTTTAGCCCGGTCACCACGAAGTCTTCCGATTTCACGAGATTGTTCGTCCTGTGTTTTTGTCTGATTAAGTGGGTCCGTCCACAACTTTATTGCGGCAACGATATTGGTTACCGCCGATAGAACGTTGAACTTTAATTCTGCGAATGCTGTGAGAACAGCACTCACAAATTTCGATACCATATCAAGAATGGGCGTCATGAATTTCTCAAGAAGCGGAAGCACGGTTCCGCTCAGGAAGCCCCATACGTCCGTGACCAGGGCGACGAATTTGGTCCAGATGTCGGATGCGATGGTAATTATCGAGCCGCGCAAATCGAAAAACCCACCACCCACCGCAAGCAGGAAATCGCGCACACCGTTGACTATTGTGGCGAGATTGCCGCCAAGAAGCCCGTTGAGGATGCCCTTGACTATATCGCCAAGTGTCGAGAGAACACCACTTACCGTTGTTTTCAGGCTATCCCATAGTGTCGTGAGAGTAGTCGTGATGAATGGCACTATTTTCGGGCCAACTTCTGAAAGGAAACTTCCAAGTGCCGAGAGCAACGGCGGAAGGAAGGCTGCAAGCATCGGGATTATACCACCGGTCATAATCATAGTAATTGCACTTACAAGCACAGGCAACATGCTCGCCAACACGCCCGGAAGGACATCGATTATGGGTGCCAATGCCGTTGCAAGGATACCGCCAAGGTTGCCAAGTGCTGCTCCGATATCTCCACCCGCGATTGCTGCTGAAACAGCCTGGATGAATGGCTTGAGAATTTTGAACGATTCCATCATTGCTATATAGAGTGGGCGCATGAGTACGTTCGCAACGCGAATGAAGGGTGTTAGGAAAGTCAATATCATGAGCAATGGCGGAATAAGCAGATTGAGGAAGGGCATGGCTATCATAGAGAGGACGTTGCTGATGAGTCCGACGATCTTCATCACATGCTTCGCCGCTTCCATCAAGATGACTATTAGGGCGATTGGCGCCGCGATTTTGGTGAGGATTGTCACCACAGAGCTAAGAAGTCCTCCAATTGCTCCGCTTGCCATACCTCCAGCTGCCGCAGCACCGGCCTTGGCAGTGCCGCCGATTGCACTGCCAACCTGTCCGAGTATTCCCGAACCGCTTTCCTTTGCGATATCCATGCGCGCAGCAAAGCTCTTGCCAAGATTGCCCGACAAGATGCCCGAGGCATTCTTGTCGCTAACGGGCTTGCCTTCATAGAGGAATTGTTTTCCCTTCGTATCATAATCCATGGACTGCTTTTTCATTCGATTATAGCGCTCAATGTGCGCTTCTTGGTCAGATATTTGTTGGTCAAAAGCTTTCATGGATTTCTCTAACTTCTTCATGTCCTCTGTATCGGCTTCGACCTTTATTTTTACAATCTTGGTAGTTGCCATCATCTCTTCCCCAATGCCTCGGTTTTCTTCTTTTCATCCTCGGCTATTTTGCTCAAGTAAATTGCAGCTACGGCAAGCTCTTCCTCGTTTATTCGGTCATATTCGAACCATCCTATCCCGAGTTCCTTGCACAGGTCAACTTTCTTGAGCAACGCAGCAAGCCACGTATCCTGTTCAAAAGGATACTTTCGTGTCCTTACTGCGAGTTCAATAAATTTTCAGTGTCCTCCATCATGTGTCCCATCTTCGACTGCGATAGCAGAATGTATGCCACGACATCATCATGAAGATGCACGAGGAATTCAAACCTCTCATTCTCAGAGGCATCCTTCCATGCCTTGCCTGCCGGCTTGAAAGGCGCATCCACAATGAACCGTGCCATGCGGGTAAAACGAACTTTCCTGTCATCCGTAGTGAATACGTTTCCTACACGGATTTTCGCCTTCGACTCTATTTCGGTGGTTTCTCCGCCTTCCATCATGCGAAGCATGACCTTTCCCGATTGCAAGAGTCCGTCGGCTCCTTCCCACTTTATGTCTATTTCCTTCATCATGGTATCAACCTCATTGGTTTCCTTGTTCTATTTTTCGTGCTTTTTCTTTAATAGCGTCATTCGCTATTAAAAAAAATTGAATAGAGGGCGATTGCCCTCTATGCAACTGCGCTTCCGAAGTTCGCACCGGAGATTGCATCGTTGGCAATGCAGGACCCGAGCGACACTGCGTTGAAGTCAAACTTGTTGAAAATTATGCCTCCAACCTGCAGTGGCCTGTCGCCGCTTGAGAATTTCACTCCGTAGAGTGTCAAGAGAAGCGAGTTCACCGGTGTTGCCCCGTCCGTCAGGAATATCTTGAACGCAACGGGCGTTTGGCGGGATACAACCGTGTATGCTCCTGTCGCACCCACGAACCTCTGGTGAAGGTCGTCGGTTTCAAAGGCAACGTTGATGCTGCCCGTGTACTTGCGTCCCTTCGGTGGAAGTTGCGTGATGGTTGCCGATGTGCATGCCGTCATCGGGTCGAGCTGGTTGTCGATATTTATCTCCGCACTCTGAATGTCAAAGAGCTGCGTAGTCGGGTCTGCCGAATTCGTGCCTATGAATGCCTGGCACTGGAACGGAGGGAACACCGCCTGTGTGGAAAACACCGCCGCCTGGCCTGTTGTGGAGCCAAGAAGCGTTTTTCCAATCCACGAAATCGATAGTTTTGCCGCCGCTCCCTTCTCAATCGAAAGCTTGAGCGTGTTGATGCGAACGCCCGAGTAGGTGTTTTTGACATTCGGGCCTGCCGTTCCAACGTGGGATTCGATGATGGTCAGGCTCGGAGGCATGTTCAGCTCCGTGATAGTGTGCACATAAGGCGCCTGCGTGCCCGTGTGTGCCACTGAACCGAGTGCCCACCACAGCGCGCGCGCGTGCTGATAGGTGCAGTCGATTGTTCCGTCCACCGTCAGGACGATTTCAGAGATTTCCTGAAGGTTGCGCTGCCCGATGCTCTCAACGAGCTCCTCGTCGCGCTTTATGTTTGTCGAGCCGCCAATTATGTAGCCAACATCCCACGCTGCCGCGACTGCGGTTCCGTAGGCTGCTGCGCTCTCACATCCGACCTGTACGTTTTCCAAGTGCCCAAGTGCGGGCATGGTGCTTGCCATATTTATCCTCTCCTTTTACCCTTGCCCTCTTGGGGCTGTATTTCTTCGTGTTCCTCGTTCGCTCCGACTTCCATGAAATCGGGGCGCATGAGCAATAACTTTGCATCCTCTTCACCAACCTCTACAATCTCTCCGCCCTTCAGCTCAAGGTGTTGGTCAGGGAACCTTGCTGGAGCGCCACTATATTTCAACTTCATGCGAAAACCTCCTCGTGCTTTACCTCGACGGTTATCAGGCACATGTATGCCTTGAATTCCTCCTGGTAATCATAGGGCTCCGTGGAACCCTCGGTAGCCATTTCCACTATTCCGTATTGTGGGCCAATCGGCGGTATCTCGCTTGCCGCAATAAGCTGAGTGACCGACGTTGCAAGCGATTTGCACTGAGTTGCATACGAAGACCAGACCTCGATTGAAAATGTAGTGTTCAACCAGCGTGATGTAAGTGGGCCAATGCCCTTTCTTTCCGTGGTCACTTTTTCCTTCATGACCATGATTTTCGGCTTGGCATTGTCGCTGCGGAAAAAACCCTTGTCGATGAGTGCGCCCTTGCGAATGGTCAGCCCATCGCGCACCTTGTCGTCCGTAGCAAGCCCGTTGTGGTATGTGATGACCACGGCTGCCCCGCCCACAGGGGTAGCAAGCAGGGTAACCGTGGTCGCGGCGTCGCCTTCGCCATAGGCGATGGTGTAATCGTAGCCCCATTTTTTCGCAACACCACCGACTGTGACCGTCTTGATGTTCTGAACTCTCGTTTTTGGAATGGTGAACACCAGGCTTGAGCCATAGGTGGTTGAGTATGTGCTGTCTTCCCCGCGGGTAATCGGGTCGGTTATTCCATTCCTAAGAAGTGTGAGGAACCACCATTCTACGTCCATATATCCCGTTACCATGTGTTCACCGTCGGCTTCCTCATTGGTCGCCTTCGATTGCGCGCTTGAGCATTACCTTCTTGTATTTCACTTCATTCTCGGCATTTCCAACGTCGAGCTTCACCACATTCCAGCAGTGTTTTATGAGCTGGTCGCCCATGTCAGTCGACATCTGGATTTGGTCTTCCACTTCGATGTCCGCATCGTATGGGAACCACGCCTCTGCGTCTCCGGTGAAATACAGACCGCGACGCACTAGTTCATGATTCTCTTTCAGTATATTTAAATGCGATTGATAAGTGCCGACCAGCGCCGTAGTCCGTCCACTCGTTTCTCCACCCATATCCGAGAGGATTGTGTTGCGGTAGACCGAGATTGGCTGGCCTATCTTTGCCAAAATCACGTTCTTTATCAGGTCGCGATTCATGAAAATTGGCGCCCTGGCGGGTGCTGCCGCCCCATCATAAGCCTGGTCCGGCTCCATTGCGCGCTTGAGAAGCACCTTTTTGTACTTGACCTGCTCTTCCGCGATGCCGATGTCCATCTCGACTACATTCCAAATGTACTTGCGCTGCCTTGTGCCGCCATCAAGCGTCATTGCCACCTGGTCTTCGTTCTGAATAGCCGAATCATAGGGAAACCATGCCTCTGCATCACCCACGAAATAGAGCCCTTTCTTGACCAAATCATGCCCTTCGTCCATGAGTTGCACGTGCGCGGTAGTGGTCTCAAGAAGCGCGGTGGTTCGGTTGGTCACTTCCTCGCCCATGTCGCTTGTGAAGGTGTTGCGATAGACCCCGACACTCTGCCCTATCTTGGCAAGAATGATGTTCTTGATGAGGCGCCTGTCCATGAGGAATGAGCCGATGTCGAAGGCATTGGCATACATTCCATACGAGCTTGCACCGAAATTTATCCCGAAAGTGTAGAGGTCGTAAGTGGATGGCGTTGCCGACAGGTAGCCGAAAGAGTACATGGCATACGAGGAATTTGTTGCCGCAGTCGGAAGCACATACATCCCGTAGAACGAACCGCTGTATAAGTCTCCGAAAGCGTAGAGGTTGTAGTGACTATTCGTGGAAAGATAGCCCACAAGGTAGCTTCCGTAGCTCGAATTGCTTGTCGCATAGCCCACGGTGTATGCTCCGTAAGACGAATTTGACGATTGATATCCTATCAGGTAGAAATTGTAAAACGAAGCCGTGGTGCCTTCTCCGTGAGTGAAAAGACTGTAAGATGAGTTCGCCGCTATATTTCCAAATGCGTATAGTCCGTAAGTGGAGAACGTTGTCAGGTAGCCCACCAGGTATCCGCCATAACTTGAAACTGCAGTTGCATATCCTTGCGCATACAGGTTGTAAGTGGAATTGTCCTGTGCAACACCCTTCGTGAAAAGCCCGTAGGATGAAAAAGATGACGAATACCCGTAGGTGTAGAGCCCATAGTCGCTCTTCGAGCGCAGGATGATAATGGGTTCAAGCGTCGGCATGCTACTCTGCCTCCACTATGAGTTGTATTTTTGGCGGGGACACCAGGCTCTCGTTCGCAGACATGCATGCCCAAAGGTATCTGGAATCTCCACCAGCAATATCGTGATAAATTACCTGCGGCGATGTCGTCAGGTTGAGCCCGGTGCTCAGGTTGCTTGAATTACTCACCGTGAAAATCATGCCGTATGTAGTCGCGTTCAATCTTATAGTCACGTTAAGCGGGTCAGTCGCGGTGTTTGAAAGCGTGTAGATGCCCGTTGCGTTGGTCTGATTTGTCGGCCACACGCACGTTGCTGGCAGGAAGCCCATGCGATAAATATCATGTGCTGTCGGCGGAGTGACTATGAAATCTATCGGAGACAGATAGAACGGAGTGAGTGGGGCTATGTCAGATGCCACGCCGCCTATTTTTCCATCCGAATTGCTTTCATCGTATGGAACTGCTCCCGCGTTTCCAATGTAGAGTCCCGCAATCGAAGACGCAATGTATCCGGTGATGGAAACCGTCCCGTCGACTACATTGGCGTAAACGTTGCCCTGGTCTTTGCCATCGTAAATGCAATCATAGGTGTTGCCACCGGCTTTGTCTATAATATAATTGCCGGTGGTGTCAGTGAAATTGTTCAGACAATATGTGTTGCTTGTTGTTCCATCGGTAAGAAGCAACATCATGTCGGCATTGACGAATGTATTGTTTATCACCAGGTTGCCTGTATTGGTTGCCCCATCCCCATAAGTATAGCCGTATTTTCCGCCAAGCGCATCGATGGTGTTGTTTGCAATTGTCCAATCACTGCAGCCTCCGTAAGTCTCAAGAGCACCCTGCGAACCCGGGCCCGCAATCACGCTGTTTGCCAAGGTGGTGGTTTCCATTCCGTCGGCAATCAATCCAGCATCATTCGATGCCGTCAGATTCATGCGTGTCATGGTGTTTGCATATCCACCTTCAAGTATCATTCCTTTATTTGCTGCCGATACGTTCACATTATCAATCTTCGAATCGGCAAGGACGGAACCATATATGCCAATGTCATTCGAGGAAATCGTGGTGTCGGTGATGTTGGACGTATAGAGATTTTCCAACAGCTCGCCGTAATCGACACTGTTTCCTATCGTGTTGTTTCTAAGCTCCGCGTAGCTTCCATCGTGAATATACATGCCTCCGCCGAAATCATAGATGTGGCAATTTATCACTTTGGTGTTGTCATAATAGCCGGACTGCACTCCAAATTCTCCAGTCAGGTTTCGCCCGAAAATGCTGTAGCCATTGCAATCGAGGGTAATGGCAGCGCCGTCGATTACGAAGCACTGCCCATTCGCCGTCAGGTTTCTTGTCATCTGGTAGACAAATCCTTCTTCCCACAAGTCCCCGCAGTTATAGCTAAGTGGCTGTGTGGGTGTCAGGGGCGCATAGTCCGCGCATCCGACTGCAGGGCAAATGAATTTGCCTTCGCTCGTAGTGCTGTTGTAGGGAACTGCCGGCCCGATTGTGCCGATGTAAAGCCCTGCGACGGATGAATTGTTCAGTCCGTGTGCGCCCACAGAACCGGCGATTACGTTTGCCCATGCGTTGCCCTGATTGAGCCCCGAGTAGGTGCAGTTGTAGGTATTGTTCATGCCAAGGTCATTGACATACGCGGCTGCAGTATCAGTAAAATTGTTCAGGCAGAAGGTATTGTTATCCGAGGACGCCGAAATATTGAGCAATAGATTTGCTCTGTTGCCGGATATGAGCGTATTATTGTAGAACTTGTTCTTCGACGAATTTGTGGTCATCCCAAGAGGTATGCCTGTAGTCGAGGAAATTGTGGTGTTGGCAATGGTATTGTTTTCAGCAAGAACGCCAAGTCCAATCATCAAGCCTCCATCAAAATACATTCCGTTGCTTGAATTTGAAATTGCCCTGCAATTTGTCAACGTGTTGCCGGATGCTGCCTTGAAAAGAATACCCTGCCCCGAATCTCCCTGCCCCGTGGTATTTATCAGTGTGTCGGTATTGGTTCCGGCTTCAAGATAAATTCCCATGCTGCCTGTTCCGGTGGCGTTGCCCACTGAATTTATCACGGTGTTGTTGAACGATTCCCATGCCAGGAATATGCCCGCGCCCGCAGTCGCTGTTCCCGTGCTGTTTGAAATCAGATTGTTGTCAGACCAGCTTTCAAGCATTATTCCCTCTATTCCGCCATTTGCCACGGTGTTGGAAATGGTGTTGCCATCCGATGAAAGAAGGTATATTGCCCGATTGGTATTGGTCACACGGCTTCTGTCAATGAGATTGTAGTGGCTTACCGACAACGAAATTCCCTTGCCTGTGCTGGTGTTGACGATTACATTGGTTAGATTGTTGCTATATGCGCTAGACAAGACAATGCCCTGCCCAGTGGAATTTGCAGTGACATTCACATTCGTTATCT
>Ga0114951_10001180_pt1 | contig 33492 bp, 28 predicted proteins | sample AM7aDNAmetaG_FD_88677 | JGI IMG/M metagenome (GOLD analysis project Ga0114951, IMG submission 88677) | Freshwater microbial communities from Finland to study Microbial Dark Matter (Phase II) - AM7a DNA metaG | ecosystem: Environmental > Aquatic > Freshwater > Lake | place: Finland: Lake Alinen... | reverse complement strand
GGCCGGCGTGAGCGCCAGCAAGGTGTGATACACTTGCTTATCCGCAAACGCCTGCTGGCAGCCGGTGCAGGCGCTCGCCCGTGGTTGAATGTCCCATTCCGTCATTTTTGTTGCGTAAATTCCGTGTAACTATAAGATGTTTGGCAAGCTTTGTCACGTGTGCTCATGAGAAGATTTCTACTTATCGCGGCCCTGGTCGGGGCGACGGCTTGCAGCCGGTCGCCTTCGAAAAGCTTTGAGACCGGCGTGGCCTATTTCAAAGAGGAGGACTTCGGCCGCGCGGCCAGTTGTTTCGAGCAGGCCCTGAAAAATGGGATTCCCACGGGCCAGGCGTGGAATTTTCTGGGCGTCTGCCGGCTCCAAAATGGCGACACGGCTGGAGCGATTGCCGCTTTTTCTGAAGCGTTGAATCTCAGCGCCGCCCACGATGCCACGCACGACGCCGCCCAGTATAACCTGGCGGTGGCCCAACTCGAAGCCAGGCAGCCGATGCAGGCCATCCCGCTGCTCCGGCAACTTGCCCAAGCCGTCAACTGTCCGCCCAGTGTCCATCTGCAACTCGGGCGGGCCTACCTCCAAGCCGGCGATTGGCTGAAAGCCAAACAAGCTTTCGAAAAACTTCCTGAATCAAATACCGCGGAGATCCAGAATGACCTTGGCGTCATCGAAACGCATCTGGGCAATGCGCCGCAAGCCAAACTGCATTTTGAATCCGCCGCGCACCTCGACCTGCAACACGCTACTGCCCGACAAAATCTCGCCATCCTGAAGCAATCTTACCTCGCCCCAGAACCGGTGGTGGTCCCTGCGAAACCGGTGGAACCGGTCGCCGCGCCCGCCAAAGTGGTGGAACCGCCACGGCCGGCCGTCGTTGCGCCCGCGCGAGTTCTACCGGTGGTTGAGACTCCGAAACCGGTGCAGCCAGTCTCTCCGCCCAAGCCGGTGGTCGAAACGCCGAAGCCGGCCGCTCCCCCCGTATTGCCGAAACCGGTCGTATTGCGGCGGACGACGGTTGCCATCCCGCCGCTCAAAGCTGGTGACCGCGCCGCTGCCCAAAAGTTTTTCAACGATGGCATCGCGCAGCAGCAACAAGCCCGGTTACCGGCCGCCATCACCGCCTATGCCCAGGCCGTTGCGACCGATCCCATTTTCGCGCAGGCGTATTACAATCTCGGGATTGCCTGGCGGGACGCGAACCAGCCGGAGAAAGCCCTCGACAATTACGAGCTGGCGTTGGCGGCCCAAGCGGATTTCCGGGATGCCCGGTTCAATTACGCGATTTTGTTGCAGCAGCAGGGCTACCTCGTGGATGCGCTGGTCCAGTATGAAAAGATTTTGGAAATCAACCCGAACGAGGCTTCCGTCCGGTTGACGGCGGCGACGTTGTACGCCCGCGACCCCGCCACGCGGGCGAAAGCCCACCTGCACTACGACGCCTACCTGCGCCTTGTTCCGAACTCGCCCATGGCGCGCGACATTAGCGATTGGCTCAGCAAGAATCCTTAGGTAGCCGCGCGCGTGAGCGCGTGGTTCGCGCAGCAGTTCCCAAGCGAGGTGCCACCCCGACCCCGGGTCGGGGCTGCGGGATGCCCAGCCTTCACTGACGCATTACGTTGAAACCTGCTTTTTCAGGAACGCATTCGCGACATTCACGGTTGGCTGGCGTTACGTTAAACTTCATTTGAATGGCATTGGAGGGCGAGGTCCGAGAAGGACTCGCGACTCCTGTCGGAGCTCCCGCCGAACCATTCGCGGGACAGAAAAACCTTCGGCTCGCCGGGAGGCTCGCCCTCCAGATGAAGTTTGAGACGGCGGCGTTCCGACTCAATTCGCCCGGGTCTGCTTGTAATACCATTGCAACTGCGCGGCATTGCTGTCTTCGTCCACATTCTCGGCTTTCACCGCCGCTGCGCCCGCAGCGGGCGGCAGCACTTCTTTTACTTTCCACTGGCCCGCCTGCCGGCCAAATGTCCAGTATTCCTCAAATGGAGTGACGTCGTCTTCCTGACTGATCACTGTCGCGTGACCGCGGACGATTCGTTGGGCGTGGGCACTGATGCGGACGGTAAACTCATCCTGCGTGTTGTCGTGGAAATTGCGGATCAGGATCAATTCCGCCTTGCGGATGCATAAGTTGCGGAACTCGATCGTGGTCCCCGCCTGCCGCCGTCGGCTGATCTCCTGCCGCAAATCCAGGACGACGGATGAAAACAGATCATCCTCGCTGACCTTGGTGACATCCCCCGCTTCCTGCGCCAACATCACTCGGAGGAACACCTGCCGGGCCCGTTCCAACATCGCCGTGCGATCCCACAGCTTGTCGGTTTGCCCGAGGAAATTCAGCAACCGGTCGATCCGCGTCGCCTTCGTTTCGACCGACTTCTCCAGCCATGGCCCGGCGGCGCCGGTGTCTTTGGCAGCTTCCCCGTAAACTTGTTCGACCCCCTTGTCGGTGAATGGCTCGAAGAAGTTATCTTCCTTCAACTTGTCCGATTCACGGGTCTGCTCGATCTCCCGCAGCAACCATTGCCCGTTCTGCCGCTGGAACGTCCAAAATTCCTGGAATTGCGCTGGTGCGGCATCGCCTCGCAAGAAGGCTTGCGTCCGATCATCAACGTAATAATCGCGCGCAGTCGCCGTGATCAGCGCGGTGAATTCCCGTTGGTTTTCAGCGTGCGGATAACGCACGTTGACAATTTGGACCCGTTCGACCCGCAACTGACCGATGATATTGATTTCGTGGTTCCGCTGCAACCCAGCCAATTGCTGGCAATGTTCCGCGTACAAATCGGGCATCAAGAGCGGCTGCATCGGCTCGTAGGCGCGCGCCTGCCAGCATTGCTGGAGTTGGGTGAATGCTTTGGTTGCCAACTCGCCCAAGGCCAGGGGCGCAAAGGCTTCATCCGTTCGCGCAATGAATTCCAGCAGCTTCCGCGTCTTTTCGGCCTTTGCCGCCACCGTGCCCCCGCTGTAACAGAAATCCAGATTCTGCTCGGTTTTTTCATGCGACTTTGCCACGGCCTGCACGACGACGATGAGAATGATCACGCCCATGATCACGAAGAACAGCGTCGGGTCGCCATTCCCACCCCTGCCGCTGCTCCCGCTGTGAAAGCCCCCGCCACCGAAACCACCGCCGCCGCCTTTGTTGTGCACCACAAATCCGTCGGCTACAAACGTGTGCGGTGAGCCGACGCGCAGATTGTAAACCAACTCTTCCGCACCGAGTGCGACCCCGGTGACCAGCGCGCCCGGCAGGCGGGCTCCGCGCACCAGTTCGCCGGCACTGCGAAATTTTCCGTCCGCGCACAATACCGGATGTTCCGTGGTGGTCTGGAGCAATCCCGTATCCGTCCGGAGTGTCAACACCCGGGCACGGGTGACAAACGTCGCTTCCACAGCCGTCATCGCGCCCTGGCCGGTGAGCACGACAGCCCCGGGCTGGAGCGTCTCAATCGAGACCAGACCAGAGGGCGTGGCAATGGTAGTTCCGGCCGGAAAACAGCCGCCGCCCCCCTTATTGTGGACCGCGATCCCGTTGGCGAAGTAGGTGTTGGGTGCGTCGGTTTGCAGATTATAGACGCGGGTTGGTTGGCGGATCCGGGCGATGCTGAGAATCCGTTGGGGAAGTAGAACGGGCGTCTCGCCCGTTTCTTTCCCGTTCCCGCTTTCGAAAAACGGGCGAGACGCCCGTTCTACTACAGCATAAATCTCGTCCCCCGGCTTCAATGCCGCGAGGGTCTTGAAGGTGCTACCGCCGACATAGAATGGATGTTCCACCGTGACACGCAATTCAACCTGTGCCGTCTTGACCACGAGATACTCATCCACGTCGTGCGTGATGACATTTTGCACGGTCGAAGTGACCACATTGCCATTCAACTCGAACGCCAGCAATTGCTGGCCCGGCCGCACCGCACTGATTGCGATTGCCGTCCCGTCTGCCCGCAAGATCGGGGTCTCCGGCAAGAAGCAACCCTTGTTGTGAACCACGCACCCACCGGCCACAAACGTTCCACCGGGGCTGACCAAAAGATTGTAAGCTGGTCGCTCTGCCGGGATCCGGCGAATTGCAGTAATCTGGTGGAGGGCGAGCCTCCCGGCGAGCCGCGTCCTTTCCCTCGGCTCGGCAGGAGCCTCGCCCTCCACCAGCAAGGGATCGCCAACCCGCAGATGATCGGCCATGCGAAAGATGCCCGGCGCGATTGCAAAGGGATGTTCCGTCGTTACGTGGACCACCCGGTCGCCAACGGTCACCTCCAAATACTCCGCCGGGTCGACGCACATGACCGCTTGCACAACGCCACCGTCCACCGGATCTCCAACCCGCAGCGATTCGATTGGGACCGGTCCATGGGGCGTCTGAATGGGCGTGCCGGCCTCAAAACAACCGCCGCCGCCCCGCCCGAATGCTACCGTCGTAGCGAGCCAGATCAGGCAGACGGAAATTACACGGGCGAAGTTCACCGCAAGGCCGCGATCACGCCGCCCAATACCGCCGCGGCCACGACAATGCTGATTCCGATAATGCTGGCCGCGACCACCCGCCCGAAATATTCTGCGACGGCCACATTCCCACGTGCAATTTCCTTTTCTTCATCGATGTTGGGAGTCATCCGATCAATCAGCCGCGGCAGTACCAGTGACGCTGCCAGCACGAGCACAATTCCGATCGCGCCCCCCACAAAACTAAATACCACCGCCCAGCCGATATTCACTGCCATTTCGCTCATGTTGTTTTCCTCCGATTAGATGTTTATGCAATTTGTCATTCCATTGAACGCAAGAGCCGCTCGTATTCATCGTGTGGTCCAATCCAAAACCAGACCAAGCCTTCCGATCGTTCCTTCGCCAGCGCCCGATGGCCGGGACCGACTCGCGCTACCCATGCCCGGCCTTTCTTCTGAAATTGCAGCGCCGGATGCTGCGGGTCGCGTTGGAACAAGGCAAAACAGCGGTCGGCGTGTTTGCGGATTTCCGGTGCCAGAGAATTGTATTGCTGCCAGAACCGGGGCGTGGTGAAGTTGTTCACGGCAGCGGCTTGCAGCGGCCAGCCTCGAAATCGCGGTCCGCTTCCGCCAACAGTTTGTCGAGCTTGCCGGCGGCCAAGTCGGCTTCGATCTGGCGATCCCAAGCGGTCTCGCGGTAGTGATCCCACCACTGCCAGAGCTTGGAAAACTCTTCGCGGGGCAACACTTGAATGGCGGCTTCAATGTCCTGCACAGTGCTCATTATGCTTTACGATACACAACGAACTAGCCTCCGGCAAGCCGGTTTCCCCGGTTTCCAACCAAGCCAAATCCGATTTGCTGGCCAAGTCAGGTTCTGGCCTGAGCTTCGCGGTCCAACACACAACAAACCACCGTTCTCGGCTTTAGCGACCATGCTTGCTGCGCCTTCGATGACATGGTGGTTGGTGATGAGTTTGCCGTCGCTGGAGACAATAAAGCCGGTGCCTGTGGCGATCTCTTTACCGCTCGCATCGGACACAACCAGCAACAGCACTGACGGCCGCGCCTTTTTGGCGAGCGCCTTGAGATCAATCGTCTCCGTCTCCGCTAAAATGGTGGTGGGTTGAATGGCGGCAAGCAATGTCAGACAAGTTAGCAGCACTCCGCAGTAGAGCCGTTTCATGCTCTTCATTCTAGTCGGACAGAGATGCTTCGACAAGCTCAGCATGACAGCCGGTTTGCTGTTGGCGCAACGGGTGCAACTACCGGAATGTTTCGGCCAGGGCGATGGCTTTGAGCATGGCTTTGGATTTATTGACCGTTTCGTTGAACTCCGAATCCGCATCGCTGTCGGCGACAATTCCGCCGCCGGCTTGCACGTAGGCGGTGCCGTTTTTGAGGAGCGCAGTGCGGAGTGTGATGCAACTGTCGAGGTTGCCGGTGAAGCCAAAGTAGCCAACGGCGCCGGCATAGGGACCGCGTTGCGTGGCTTCCAGTTCACTGATGATTTGCATGGCGCGAACTTTGGGGGCACCGCTGACGGTGCCGGCCGGGAAGGTGGCGCGCATCAGGTCGTAGGCGTTGTGCGCCGCCTGCAATTGGCCGGTCACGTTCGAGACGATGTGCATGACGTGCGAGTACCGCTCGATGATCATGAACTCGTCCACCTTCACGCTGCCGAAATCGCAGACGCGGCCGATGTCGTTGCGGGCGAGGTCCACCAGCATCAGATGTTCGGCGCGTTCCTTCTCGTCGGCGAGCAATTCTTTTTCGAGCCGGAGATCTTCGTCCGGCGTCTTCCCGCGCCACCGCGTGCCGGCAATCGGGCGGATCTCGACGTGCCGGTCTTCGCAGCGGACGTGCACTTCCGGCGAGGCGCCGACCAGTTGGAAGTCGCCGAAATCGAGCAGGAACATGTACGGCGATGGATTGATCGAACGCAGGGCCCGGTAAATATCGAGCGGGGCCGCTTCCGTCTTTGTCGCGAAGCGCTGGGCAAGCACGACCTGGATAATATCACCGGCCTTGATGTACTCCTGCGCGCTGGCGATCATTTCGGTGTACCGCGGCCGGGTCAGATTGGAGGTAACGGCCGGCAAGGCCGGATCGCGCTGAAATTCAAGAGGCCGCTGCGGAATCGGCTGGGCGAGCTGACTGAGGAGGCGCTCGATTTGGGCAGCCGCCTGATCGTAGGCGACTTCTGGTTTGCCTGTTTCAATGTGCGCATTGGACACCACTTTAATAGTCTGGCTGACCCGGTCGAAGATCAGGATGGTATCCGTGATCATAAAACACAAAGCCGGTGTCCCCAGTTCATTGCGGTTCGGTTGCGGCACTGAGGATTCGATTTGATGGATGTATTCGTAGCCGAGAAAACCGACGGCTCCGCCGGTAAAGCGCGGGAGACCGGGTACGGTGACCGGCCGGAACTTCGCCATTTCAGCTTCGACGGAGCGGAGCGCGTCCGTATCGCCTTTGGCAACGCGAATGACCGTTCGCGGATTGGCACCGAGGAAGGAATACCGGCCGATGTTCTCGCCGCCTTCCACTGATTCCAGCAGAAACGACGGCCCGGTCTTTTGCAATTTCTGGTAGGCAGAGACCGGGGTCTCCGCGTCGGCCAGAACTTCGGCGTAGACCGGGATCAGGTTCCCCTGCTGCGCGAGTTTGACGAATTCAGCTTTGGTTGGGGTAATGATCATTGTGTTTGGCCACAGATTCACACAGATGAGCACAGATTCATCCGTGACAATCTGTGTTCATCTGTGGCTATTTCTTGCCGTAAACTTTTTCGGGATCCACGAGCCGCGGCTCGGTGACTTTCACCTCGCCATTGACGTAGCTCCGGTAAAAGCAGGATTTGAATCCGTCGTGGCACGCCGCGCCAGCCTGGACGACCTGGAACAGCAGACAATCCTTGTCGCAATCGAACGCCATGTCTTTGACGGTTTGGGTGTGGCCGCTCGTTGCGCCTTTGTGCCAGATTTCCTTCCGGGATCGGCTCCAGTACACCATCTCGCCGAGCGCGAGGGTTTTCGTGAGCGATTCCTTGTTCATCCAAGCTACCATCACCACGCGGCCCGTCCCGTGCTCCTGCACCACCGCTGGGATCAAACCATTCGAGTCATATTTTAATTCATCGACAATATTCATGGTCACCTTTTCATTTCATTACGTAGTGGGATAGGCGTCCCGCCTGTCCGCTTTTCTTGCCATCTGAGAGACAGGCGAGACGCCTGTCCCGCTTTCTACAACCGCACTGCGATTCCTTTCGCTTTCAAGAATTCCTTCACATCGGCCACTTGATATTGGCCAAAATGAAAAACACTCGCCGCTAACACCGCATCGGCTTTACCGGTGGTGAGCACCTCGGCCATATGCTCCAGGGTGCCCGCACCCCCGCTAGCAATGACCGGAATTGATACCGCCGCACTGATTGTACTGGTCAACGCGACGTCATAACCAGCTTTTGTGCCGTCCGCGTCCATGCTGGTCAATAAAATTTCACCGGCACCAAGGGTCGCCACTTGGCGCGCCCACGCGATGGCGTCCAATCCGGTCGGCTTCCGCCCCCCATGGGTGAACACCCCCCACTGGTTGGGGCCGGTCCGCTTGGCGTCAATCGCAACCACGATGCATTGGCTGCCAAAACGTTCCGCGCCGGCGCGCACCAGATCGGGATTGAGAATGGCCGCGGTATTGATGCTCGTCTTATCGGCTCCCGCCTTGAGCATCGCGCGCATGTCTTCGACCGTGCGAATTCCGCCGCCGACGGTTAACGGCATAAAACACTCGCTCGCTGTTCGCGCGACGACGTCAATCATGGTCGCCCGGCCTTCATGGCTGGCGGTGATATCCAGAAAGACGAGTTCATCGGCGCCCTGCCGGTCGTATTCCTTGGCGCACTCCACCGGATCGCCGGCGTCGCGCAGGTCCAGGAATTTTGTCCCTTTGACGACGCGACCGCGATCCACATCGAGGCACGGAATGATTCGTTTCGCCACCATGTAGGGAAAGCTACAATACTCCCGGACCGGAATCCAGCTTGCTGAACAGCCTGGGGTGCATTTGGGCACTGTCGCCGTCCCATTGCCGTGGCTGGTAGGAGACCAAGCGTGGCGCGTGGCGGCCGGCAGGTGTGAATCACCGCCATCGCGCCTGGAAGGGCGCTCCTACGGCGGCAGTAACAAGATGCGCCAGCAGCCTGATTGAAGATAGTCGCGAACCCTGATTCACGGCGTGCCCGACCAGTTTCAACTGCATCGTTGGATTAGTTTTGATCGACCGTCGGCTGATCGCTGTCCTTCCGCTTGCGCTTGGAATCAGTGGGGGCAGACTTGCCGGGGTTGTCCCCGGTGGATGGACTGTCGATTGCCGATGGGCGATTGCCAGCCCGAGTGGAGCGGTCTTCGCGAGCGGGAGTCCGGACGACCGGTTCGGTCCGCGGCTGAACCGGTAACTCATGTGTTTCAGGAGTCGGTTTACTGACAGGGTGGACGACTTTTTCTTCATGCACGGGTGCGTGGGTGACCGGTTCGACCGGCGCAGGGCTCACTTGGGGTTGGCTGGCTGGTTTGTTGACCGGGTGGCCAACTTTTTCTTCATGGGCAGGGGCGTGCGTGGCCGGTTCGGCTGGGGCATGCGCGGCTCCCTCGTGCGCGGGGCCGGCGGGCTTGCCACCGCCATGATCGGGTTTATCTTCATGGGCGGGCCCATGGGCAGCCGGCTCAACGTGCCCGTGCGCCGGTCCCTCATGGATGGCGTTGTGATGGAGATTTTCGAGGGCGTGCACCCGCACTTCTTCATGGCGGACAATTTCGACTTTGTGGCCGACAATAATTTCTACGCGCGCCCGCTCAAACCCTTCGACCCGGAACCCGTGGCCGTGCTCATCGTGCACAAAATGGTTCATTTCGCTATGGGCAAAGGCGCGATGCCATTCCTCGCCATGCATCTCATGGCGGTGGAAGTCGCGGTCGAGAAAATGGTCGCCACCCACAAAAATAAACAGGGTTGGTGACAACCCAAAATCAAAATCTACTGCGACGTGGCGGCCGTGGAATTCCCAGCCACCGGCCACAAACGTCGCTCCGAACGGAACGGGAGCCCAACCCATGTGGCCTTCGCCATGCCGCCAGATCACCCACGCGGGTGCATATTCATAGGCCGGTACCCACAACCAGCTTCCCCGGAAAACCCAGCGTCCATAATGAAAAGGAATTGCGCCCCACGGGTGTTCCGATTCCCAAAACATCCCGCTGTCGGTATACACCCAGTGGCCGCTATCGAAATACGGCCGCCAACCGGGGGGCAGGCCGTTCGGAACCCAACACCGTGTGCCAAACTCCGGCAAGAACATCCATTGACCGTAGGGGGCGAGTTGGGCCTCAAAGTATTCCGGACTGGGGGGCGGTTCCGGGGCGCCCGGGGCGGGGGCCATGGCGGCCGACGTGGTCGGTGCCGCCACCGCTGCTGCGACGGGTTCGGCCGGTGCGGTTTGGGTATTATTGACATTCACGATCACGGGCGCGGGCGCCGCGGCCGCTGTTGTGGGAGCGGCGGGCGCTGCCGGTGCCACTGCCACCGGTGCGGGCGTTACAACAGCCGGTGCGGTGGCCGGAGCTGGTTGCTGCATCAGTGCGCCGATGACGTTTTGTGAGACGCCATTCTTGGTGAGAATGACAATGTCATTCGCAGTTACTTTGTAGGTTTTTCCGGAGTTGCGAATGTAGCCGATGATATTTTCATCGCTGGTGTGATTTTGCGCCAGAGCGGCAACCTCCTGTAATTCAGGGGTCAACCCAATGGTGGAGTTGGTGGGGCGGTTGCACCCGGTGTTCCCCAGGGTCAGGGCAAGTCCGGTCAGGGCTAAAATAATAATGCTGCGTTTCATAAGAATTCCTTTCAAGGCTGTATAACATCGCCAGATGGGCGCCGCGTCAAGAAATTTGACATCGGTTGACGACGCGGCGTTCGACACTTATAATCCCGGCCTCATGAATATTCGCCTCGTCAACCAATCCCTTTTTACGCAACCCTTGCCCGCCGTTGTCGTCTTCGCCTTTCAGAAAGAGCCGCCCGCCGTGCCGGCCAGCCTCAAGCCGGCCCTGCAACGTCTGACGGCGAAAGAGTTCGATGGCTCCGACCGGCAGCTCTTGCTGGTGCATACCGTCGGCAAAGCCGGGGTTCGCGCGTCGCGCCTCTTGCTGGTTGGACTTGGCAAACCGGCCGACTTCACCACCGAAAAACTTCGATGTGCCACTGGGAATGTCGTCAAGCGCCTCCGGGACCTGGGCCTCGACAATGCCGGTCTCCAGCTCCAACCGGATACGGCCGAGGCCTTGGGTGCGGTCGTGGAGGCGGCAATTCTGGCCGGCTACAAATTTGCCGAGTTCAAAGCTCCGGAGCCAACAGGAAAACTCAAGGGGCTAACGATTTCCACGAAGCTGGAGTCAGCCGCGGCCAAGCCGGTTGTCCAGCGCGCGCAAATCGGTGCCGAGTCGGCAAACTACACCCGCGCCATCGCCGATTTACCGGGCAACGTCGTCTACCCGGCCGTGCTGGCGGACCGGGCGCGCGCGTTGGCGAGCGAAGTCAATCTGACCTGCACAGTTTTTGACAAGGCCGCGCTCGAGAAAGATGGATTTGGCGGTTTGCTCGCGGTGGGCGGCGGCAGCAGTCGGGAGCCCCACCTGATTGCGCTCGAATACAAAGGGGGGCCGGCTGACCAGAAACCCATTGCTGTGGTTGGTAAGGCGATTACTTTCGATTCCGGTGGTATTTCGATCAAACCGGGTGACCGGATGGATGAGATGAAGTTCGACAAATCCGGCGGCTGCGCCGTATTGGGGATTATGCGGGCAGCCGCGCTGTTGAAGCTGCCGGTCAACCTGCTCGGTGTTATCGCTGCAGCGGAAAACATGCCGAGCGCGACCAGTTACCGGCCCGGCGATATCGTGACCAGTTACAAAGGCACCGATCCACGCGGCATTACGATTGAAATCCTCAACACCGACGCCGAGGGTCGCGTGGTGCTTGGCGATGCCATCGTGTACGCCCGGCAGCGCGGTGCGCAGGCGATTGTGGATTACGCGACCCTGACCGGCGGTTGCGTGGTGGCACTGGGCAGTTTGGCGGCAGGTTTGTTTAGCACGAATGCGGCGCTCGGCGCGCAGATTCAGGCGGCCGGTGAGCGGACCGGCGAACGCTGCTGGCCGTTGCCCTTGTGGCCGGAATACCGGGAGGCAATCAAGAGCGATGTGGCCGATCACAAAAATATCGGGGGCCGGGGCGCGTCCGCGATAGCCGGCGCGGTCTTTTTGGAAAAGTACGCCGGCAAGGTGCCGTGGGCGCATATTGATATTGCCGGTACGGCCAACATTACTGAAGAACGTCCGTTCTTGGCCAAAGGCGCAACTGGTTTTGGTGTCCGGTTGACGCTCGAATTGCTGAGCCAGTGGCAGGCAGTCGAACCGGTAGCCAAGGCGAAGTAGGAGCGCCCTTCCGGGCGCGACCGGTAATCAAACGCACTCCTATCGCGCGCAGAGGATGCTCTCCTACTCGGGTTGAGTGGAGGTCTCTCTCCGGGTTGTGTGGAGGCCTCTCTCCGGGTTGTGCGAGGGTCTCCGACCCCGCACGTAGTTGGACCGAAGGTCTCTTGGTGTCGTTTGGAAGGGAAAGACCTGCGGTCAACCGAAACGGCGCGGTCTGGAGACCGGCGCCGAACAATGCTCTTCTACTCGGGTTGTGCGAGGGTCTCTGACCCCGCACGTAGTTGGACTGAAGGTCTCCCGGTGTCATCTGAAAGGGGAAAGACCTGCGGTCAACCGAAACGGCGCGGTCTGGAGACCGGCGCCGAATAATGCTCTTCTACTCGGGTTGTGCGAGGGTCTCCGACCCCGCACGTAGTTGGACCGAAGGTCTCCCGGTGTCATCTGAAAGGGGGAAGATCTGCGGTCGACCGAAACGGCGCGGTCGGGAGACCGGCACCGAACAATGTTTTCGGATTGTGCGAGGGGTGCGGGATCACTTCCGCCCTGGACTAACTTCGGGATTGACTTGATCTCAGCGCGCTCTAATCTGTCGTCACGTTTTTGGTAAACCCTGAACCCGGGAGAATTGTCATGGCGGAATTGAAAGGCAGCAAAACGGAGCAGAATCTGCGGGATGCGTTTGCTGGTGAATCGCAGGCCCGTAACAAATACACCTACTTCGCATCCGTTGCGAAAAAAGAAGGATACGAGCAGATTGCGGCGTTCTTTCTGCTCACGGCCGAACAGGAGAAGACCCATGCCAAACTCCACTTCAAAGCTCTGAATGGTTTGGGTGATACTTTGGCGAACCTCAAGGCCGCCGCTGCCGGTGAGCATGAAGAGTGGACGGAGATGTATCCGCGCATGGCACAGGAAGCGCGCGCCGAAGGTTTTACGGAGTTGGCGCGGATTTTTGACGGCCTGGCCAAGATTGAGAAAGAGCACGAAGCGCGGTACCAAGCCTTGCTGGAAAACCTCACGAAGGGAACCGTGTTCGCCAAGAAGGAAAAGGTTCGCTGGACCTGCCGCGAATGCGGGTTTACCTACGAAGGCAACAAGGCGGCGGACAAGTGTCCGATCTGCGGTCACCCGCAAGCCTTCTTCGAAGTGACTGCAACCAATTATTGAATTGCGTGGACACCATCGTCATGCCGGCGATGCCATTAAGGAAACACCAGTTGGAAGATGCCTTGACGAACCGGCTGCGGCTGATTGAACCGCAGTTCGTGCTTGAGAAGATGGGCCGGAAATGGAGTGGCAGCATCATTTCCACGACGTTCAAGGGCAGGCGGGATCTTGAACGGCAACAAATGCTGTGGGATGCCCTGGAAGCCACGTTCGGTGCGGAGTCGGTGCTTATCGTGGGCACGCTGCTCGCCTCCACGCCCGAGGAATGGGAAGTCAACCTCGTTCCAACCGGTGGACACTGACGCCTGCATCCTTTCCTGTGGCGCCGCAACCGGAAAACTTGCCAAACTCGCATGGATGAGGCAAAGTTCGACCATGAAGAAGGAATTTGTGTTCGAAGTCGAGCAGGACGATGACATGCTGGTGGCCACTTGTCACGATCCAGAGATGGCGACGCAGGGCGAAAATCTTGACGAATTGTTGGAGATGGTGCGCGATTTGATTCGGTGCCGGTTCGACGCTTCGGATGAACGGCTCGGCTGGCCGATTCGTTTGCACTTTCTTCACGATCCCGTTTTGACTGCCCATATCGCATGAAATTGCCGCGCGACCTCTCCGGTGAGGAAGTCGGCCGGGCGCTGCGACGTTTGGGGTTTGAATTTGTTCGGCAGACCGGCTCGCATCGCCGCTACCACAAAGGCCCGTTGCATCCCTGCGTCCCCATGCATCCGACCATCAAACCCAAGACACTGCAATCCGTCCTCAAGCAGGCCGGTATCACCGTCGAGGCATTGATCGAGAACCTGTGACTACCGAGCGCCGGGCGTTCCGCCGGTAGCCAGAGCCGCGCAAGTCCTAAACAAAAACCGGTAACTCTGCCGGTACGCTTGCACTGCACCGGCCGGATGCCGGATTGCGGTAGCGAGGGTCTTCCGCCTTCAGGTAGTCAAGTCAGCAAAAGGCTTTCGACTTCGATGTCCTCGTCCACGCGCGGCCAGCGGAGGCCGAGGCCGTCTCCGATTAATTCCCATTTGGCGCGTTGCTTGGGTGTGGCGCGCAGCAGTCGAGGAAACCATTGCAATGGCGCGGAGACCTCCCGGCCATCGGCCAGCAGGACACGGATCGCGTCTTTTGTGAAGCGAACGTTCCGCGCCAACGGCGCAAGCTTCTCGGCCAAAATGGTCGCGTCATTACGACAGTGATTGGAGAATTTCATCGCGGTCAATATCCTTGTGTGTCGCGACAGCGCGGAGAATGGCATTGAGGGTTCCCACACGTAAACTGTGATGAGCCGGGACTGCTAGACGGTGATGAGCCGGAGCATCGGTTTCTAAAATGATGTGGCTGCCTTCTTGATGGATGACTCAATAGCCCCACGCCCGGCAAAGTACTTGGACGAGTTCGCTCCCGCTCAGATCACGCGGTAGTTTCATGCACTGGCGAGAACTTCATCCCGCACGAGATGCAATCGGACAGACGCGGGTTTGGGGGTATCAAAAAAGTAGCCGGCAACCGCTTCGCGAATGTTGGCGCGCAGTTCGTCCCACGTGTTGCCTTGTGTGAAGATGTCCTCGGAAAGACATTCCGCCACAAAGCCACCATCTCCTTCTTGCGTCACCTGAAATACGATCTCATTCATACAGGAATAGTCTACACAATCACGACCTGAACCGCAAGTCTGACAACCGCCGGCTTGACGAAGGAATTGGGTTCCGTGCATACTTCCGGCCACTACTATGACCCAAGCCATCGCCAATATTGAAATCCCCGGCCTGAAAAAAGTTCGCAGCGGCAAAGTCCGCGAAATCTTTGATCTCGGCGACGCCCTGCTCTTTGTCGCGTCCGACCGGATCAGCGCCTTCGACGTGATCCTGCCGAATCCGATTCCGGAAAAAGGCCGGGTGCTGACGGCCTTCAGTGAGTTTTGGTTCGGCAAGACCCAATCCATCGTTTCGAATCATTTCATCACCAGCGATTTTGAAAAGATTCGCGCCGCAGTTGGACAGGCAGCTTGCCTGTCAGCCGCTTCCGACAGGCGGGACGCCTGTCCAGCTTCATTGAATGGTCGCGCAATGATCGTGAAAAAATGTCAGCCGCTCCCGGTCGAGTGCGTCGTCCGCGGCTACCTGGCCGGCTCCGGCTGGAAGGAATACCGGCAGAGCCAGACCATCTGCGGTCACAAGTTGCCGGCGGGCCTGGTCGAGTCGAGCGAGTTACCCGAGCCGATCTTCACGCCGTCGACGAAAGCAGAGGTGGGCCATGATGAAAATATTTCATTCGCGCAGGCGAGCAAACTGATCGGTCAGCCTCTGGCGGAAAAAGTCCGCGGGTATGCGCTGGCGCTCTACAAATTCGCCCGGGATTACGCCCGGCACCGCGGCATCATCATCGCGGACACGAAGTTTGAATTTGGGTTGGCCGGCGATCAGGTGATCCTGATCGATGAAGCGCTGACGCCGGATAGTTCCCGGTTTTGGCCGGCGGCGAGCTATCGGCCGGGCGGGGCCCAGCCAAGTTTTGACAAACAGTTTTTGCGCGACTATCTTGAAACTCTCACGTGGAACAAGACGCCGCCGGGTCCGCAGTTACCGGCGGAAATTGTGCAGAAGACGAGCGACAAATACGTGGAAGCCCTCCACCGGCTAACGACGTAAAATCCCAGGAAAACTATATGAGCCAGATTTTCAACAACATTTGCCAGACGATCGGGCGTACCCCGCTGGTGCGACTCAACCGGGTGACGGAAGGGCTGGGCGCCGAAGTGTTGCTCAAATGTGAATTCTTCAATCCCGTCAGCTCCGTCAAAGACCGGATTGGCGTGGCCATGATTGAAGCGGGTGAAAAAGCCGGCCAAATCAAGCCGGGCTCCCTGATCATCGAGCCCACCTCGGGGAACACCGGGATTGCACTGGCATTTGTCTGTGCCGCGAAAAAATACCGACTTGTCTTGACGATGCCGGAGACCATGAGCGTGGAGCGGCGGACCCTGTTGCGGTTGCTGGGGGCGGAGTTGATTTTAACGCCGGGACCGGAAGGGATGCCGGGCGCAATTCGCCGGGCCGAACAATTGCACAAAGAGACGCCGAATTCATTCATGCCCAATCAATTTAGCAACCCGGCGAATCCGGAAATTCACCGCCGCACCACCGCTGAGGAAATCTGGCGTGACACGGCCGGCAAGGTGGACGCATTCGTGGCGGGAGTGGGCACCGGTGGGACATTGACGGGCGTCGGCGAAGTCATCAAGAGCCGGAATCCTAATTTCAAATGTGTCGCCGTGGAGCCGACGGATTCGCCGGTGATCAGCGGTGGCAAGCCCGGGCCGCACAAGATTCAGGGGATTGGGGCCGGTTTTATCCCAGGCAATCTGAACACCAAGATCGTGGATCAGGTGATCCAAGTTGCCAATAATGACGCGTTTGTCATGGCCCGGCGGCTGGCGAAGGAAGAAGGCATTCTCTGTGGCATCTCGTCGGGCGCGAATGTCTGGGCGGCGATTCAGTACGCGCAGCGGCCGGAGAACAAAGGCAAAGTTATTGTGACGGTGGCGTGCTCGACCGGCGAACGGTACTTGAGCACGGCCTTGGCGGACGAAGCCCGCGCGCAGGCATGAGCCAGACTGCTCTCCTGTTTGCTGGCCAGGGCAGTCAAACCGTCGGCATGGGCCGGGATCTCTGCGAAAAGTATGCCGTCAGCCGGCAGCTTTTTGAGCAGGCGAACTCTGTGCTCGGCCGCGACCTGATGCAGATTTGTTTTGCTGGTCCAGAAGCGGTGTTGACTCAGACCGACAATGCGCAGCCCGGAATCTTTCTCACGAGTCTGGCGTGTTGGGCGGTGTTGCAGTCGCAAATTCCCGATTTAAAATTCTCTGCTACGGCCGGGCTCTCGCTGGGTGAATTTACCGCGCTGACTGCCGCCGGGGTGATGTCGTTTGAAGATGGGCTGCGGATGGTGCAGGCTCGGGGGCGGTTCATGCAGGAAGCCTGCGACACCACGCAAGGTGGCATGGCATCGATCATCAATCTCGATGACGCCGTGCTGGTGGATGTGTGTCGTGAAGCGGACGTCGATATTGCCAATTTGAATTGTCCCGGTCAGACCGTCATTTCCGGTGCAAAAGAAAAAATTGCCAAGGCGGTTGAATTGGCGAAAGCGCGCGGTGCAAAACGGGCGATTCCGTTACCGGTGGCAGGTGCGTATCATTCGCGGCTGATGGTGGGGGCGCAGCAGAAAGTGGCAGCAGAACTGGCGCGCATGCCGCTTGGCGAATCGCGCGTGCCGGTTGTGGCCAATGTCAGCGCGCGACCCGGTGGGTCCATGGCTGAAATCAAAGATTTATTGACCCGGCAGGTGACCGGGACAGTGCGCTGGACGGAGTCCATGCAATGGCTGATTGCACAAGGCTTCACGCGCTTCATCGAGCTCGGGCCGGGGACTGTGCTGGCGGGTTTGATGAAACGGATCAATAAAGATGTCGAAGTGATCTCGGTCAACGATTGCGCCACGCTCGCCGCCGCCGTGATCAAACTGCGCGGCTGACCGGAAAGTCGAACGGGCGTCCCGCCCGTTTACCGGATTGTTGGACAGGCGTCTCGCCTGTCTGTTTTTCAGATCGATCAAACAGGCGAGACGCCTGTCCTACTCATCAACGAGCGAGGCGCTCGTTCGACTATTTTCAAACGGCGCGGCTGAGTTTGGTTCGCAGCGGTCGCCCGAGGTTGGCGTGGCGGAATTCTTCCAGGAAATCCTGCGCGGCGCCGATTTGCACGGGGGTCAAGCGGACCCGGCGCGCGGCGGCAGCGGTGGCCCCAGCCAATGATTGAAGGACTTTTAGCGTGCCGGTCTCGCCGGCGAAGGCCGGCTTCCAACCGGTGGTTGCCAGTGCCTGGAGTTCGAACCAAATCAATTGGGCCGGTGTGACCGACGTTTCCAGGCTGCCGAGCATTTCCGTGAGCAGGCGGAACAAATCCGGGTGGGGATCCTCCACGACGGTCAACGCATCCACCAGTTCGCAGACGTAGGAGGCGGCGGTCAGGACCGGCACATTCGCCCGCAAGGCCGGGTGGGGGTTCACCAAAAAGCATTCGTGGAGGAGATGTAAATCGCTCCGCTGGCTCCGCAGGAAAGTGATTTCGTTCTCGTAAAACAGATCCAGCCGACCGCGCATTGGACTTTTGGGACGGCGGGCACCTTTGGCCAGGGTTTTGAGTTTGCCGAATTCGCGCGTGAACCAGAGCAGCAGCAGGCTCGATTCCGTGACCGGCTGCACCCGCAAAACGACGGCCTCAGCGTGGTCGGTTTCCATCGGCAGGGAAGGGCGGGACGACGGTGCCGCCGGAAATCACCAATTTCATGCCTTCGGCCACACTCATCTCCAGATTCAGCACACTTGCGGGCGGTACAAAAATCAGAAATCCACTGGTCGGGATGGGAGTGGTCGGCACAAACACGTTCAGGAGCGGCTGGTTAATTTTTGTCTGCGCCTCGCCGCCGGTGGGGCCGGTGACGAACCCGATCGAGTAGACGCCGGCCCGGGGAAACTCCACCAGCACCACGCGTTGAAACATGGTCTTTTTCCCTGACAGCACCGTATCGCTGATTTCCTTCATGAACGGATAAATCCGGTTCAGCAACGGCACCTGGCGAATCAGCATTTCCGCCACGGCGATCAATCGTTTGCCGACGACGCGGCGCGCCAGCCAACCGACGCCAATCGTCAAACCGATGAGCAGGACGACGGCCAGCAGCCGGTGTTGTGGCGCACTGAATCGCTCGGGTAACCAGGCGGTGACGAGCATCACGGCCCACCACAGCACCCCCAGCGAGGCGCCGACCGGAAGGACGATCAGCAGCCCGGCAAAGAAGGAATTCCGCAGTGATTTCCAAGACACGCTCATACGGGCTATCGTACCGGTAACACCCCGCGAAAGTCCAGCTTGTGGAGGAGTTGGGGTGGAGTTCGAGGTTTTGGGGAGTTGTCGGCCGTGTCACTGACACGGCAGGGCGGATTCGCCGCGTGAGGTCACACTGAGGTTGTCGCAGGGTCTCCGTCTTTCTTCTCCATCGTCCGCGCGAGATTCCTTGACAAGTCCGGAATGACAACCAAGGGGCCAAGCCCGGTAAAAGCAGAAGCGGTCGCCCCCGTTATTGGAGGCGACCGCCCTGGGTGGAGGTTGACTGGGTTAGTTGGTAGCAGCGACCGGGACTGGTTTCGTGGTCAGCAGTACTTCCCGGCCTTTCACTTTGCTGGCTTTGAGGAAGTAATATGCGCCATAGAGGCCCCAGGCGCCGCAGAAGGCCAGGGCGATATAGGGTTCCTTCCAGCTCATCCCGCTCACGGTGAACGGTCCGATGAGGTAGAACAGCATACAGGCCAGATTGGCGACCAAACCAAACACTGGAACAACGAAGTGCTTGAAGCCATTGAAGCTGTGATGCTCTTTGAACGCCACCATGGCGACGTAACAGGTGAGCATGTACAGCAGGAATGTGCCGAAGTTGCTGATCAAGGTAACGATGACCAGCGTGTTGGGCAGCTTGGCATAGGTCTCCGGCGAGAAGATACCGAAGCTGTACCAAACGTTGTGGTACTTCGGATCCAACGCCGTCGGTGTCGTTCCGCCGAGATAGATCACGACCGTGGCAATCCCGATTACAGCTGAGATTGCGGCCAGTGTCCAAATCGCCCGGTAGGGTGACAACGTCTTGCCGTGAACCAGGCCAAAGTGGGACGGCACTTCTTCATCCCGCCCCATGGCGTAGGTGACCCGCGCCCCTGTGCTCAGGCAGCTCAACGTGGTTCCGATCAAGGCCAGGAACACTGTGAACGCTTGCACGAGCATGAATGCCCGACCGGCGGCGTAGCTGCCAAACAACCACGTTCCGACAATGACCATCATGTCGCCAATCGGTGCACCCGAGGCTGCCGCGTTTGGCATTGTATAGCCATTATGGAGGAAGTAATTCGCAGCGAAGTACTCGATCGCATAACAGATCCCACCTTGGATCGCCAGGGACAGCAGCACTGCCCGCGGAATATCACGCGTCGGATGCCGGGACTCTTCGCCCATCGAAGTGACCGACTCAAATCCGACGAGGATCAGAATCGCGATACACGCTTGGATGAAGATCAAGTTGAACCCGTGCGGCGCAACCACTGAACCAGGCGTGGCGTGGAAGTTGAATGTCTCCACACCTTTGTCGTCTTTTGTGATCGCTTCCTCTGGCTTGTAACTGACCGTAAACGGCGCGGCCATCTTCACATCGGTGACCGGCTTTCCATCCTTATCGGCCGGAACCGGGTTCCCGTCTTTATCTGCGGAATCTTGCATGGCGTAGACTGGCTTGTTGTCCTTGTCGACCGTCGGCTTGCCGGCGGCATCCAAAACGGGCGTCGGATTGCCTTTGTCGTCTTTCACGACTTCTTGGGCGACTTGATAATTCACCGCAATCCCGTTGGATAAGTGGTACCCCACTGAATCTTGCGGGTGCCGGCCCCGATAGGCCAGGGCAATCACGGAGAACACCAGCAGCGCTGTGATTTGGATGATATTAATCGCCAGATTCACGCCCGTTGTGCCGGTCACGCCGCGGTAGGCGATATACGCCACACCAAACGCGAAGATGACACAGAACAGAATCATGAATAGCGGACTGTTATAATTACCGGCAAACGTATCCGGTAAAAACTGATTTAACAGGTAGCCGCCGAGGATGGCGGTCACGCCGACCATACATCCCGGATAGACCCAGTAATACAAGTGACTCGCCCAGCCGGTCACGAACTTCGCCAGCCGCGCGAACTTGAAGGCCTTCGACTTCGCCATGAACGCTTGTTCGGCGTAGTAGTACGAGGAGCCGGCACCGGGATACAGTTTCGACAATTCGGCGTAGCTGACTGCCGTGGCGAAGCACAGCAGCAACGCCGCCAGGATCCCAAACCACATCGCGCAACCGGCCATCGGCGCCCCGTAGAGTGATTGGATCTGGAACGTCAACCAGAGGAATGCGCCCGGCGCGATCAAGGCCATTGCATTCGATGTCAGCCCGGTTAATCCGAGCGTCGCTTTCGAGCTCCCGCCGCTGGGTGGTTTTGTTTCAGTTGCCATGTGATTAGGTTCCTTTGTTGTTGGTTAACGTTTCCAGTTGTTATTTTGTTTATCGACTGGACATCCATACAACATGACCCGTGCCATCTATTTTTTTAAATATCTAACCACTTTATTAATACATTGTTACAAAGTAATGCTTTCTCCAATGAAAACAGTTTACCCGCCTCGACTTGCACAGTCTGCGCAAAAAGAAACATGATCAGGGGAAGTTGCACCAAGGAAAAATGCGTTGGGTCCGTGCACCGCGAGACTTTGGAACCGCGACCTACCCTGAACCGTGTGATCGGTGCTGTCCCAGCGCCGCCGGACGGGCCGGCCCGTGCCCGCGCAGGTGCGCGATTCCGAACGTCGGCTGGTGACAGTCGACACTCCATCACGCTATTCTTATTCCAATGATCGTTCAAATTGAGGCTCTGCCTCTGTCGAACTTCGTTCCGGTATGGAGTGCGGTCCTGCGCGACGGCGGGATTGCCGCTTTTCTTCTTGGCGACTTGCTTGCCACGCTTTGAGCATGGTCGCCCAAGAAGTCGAGTCAGACCGACGGAACAAGTTCCGCCGATGGAAAGCGATGACAAGTCATCGCACTCCATACCGCTACCGGTGCAGTCCGCCGGGTGCTCGATTGCGCACCGCTGTTGAGAATCCGACTCGGAATGGTGCACACGCGCGCATCCGACACAACCAGCCGGATCCAGTCACCACAGGCCAATTACGTTTGCCACTTGCTCAGCCTGGATTTTCACATTAAAAATAATTCTTACCTGAGAGTGATCAATCTCAGTCGCTTGCTAAAATTTGTTGTCCGGGTGCAATGTGCTGATTCGTAAAAGCAACGCGCCGGCTGGATTGACCCAGCCGGCGCGCCTATTTTCAACCTGGCCACAAAATGACCAGGTCAGTTTTTGCTGATTAGAACACTACGTTGAAACCGAAGTTAGCAATCGCTTCGTTTTGCTGATGAATGTCGTTCAACGAATTCAGCGCAATCGAGAACTGCACGCCGGCATGCGCTGCCAGATACTTGTTGATCTGCAAGTTCGCAACCAGGCCGAACAGCGCGTCATTCCAATTCACATTCGCCTGCGTTACCTTTGAATTGTAACCGAAATCAATTCCCAAGGCCGCCGAAGGCGTGATGGTCAGCGCCAGCGGATCTTTCAAGCCCAGTGATTTCGACAAGTCAAACACGTGGCTGATTGCAGCCTGACCGTAGCCGCCGTGATACTGGTCCACATCCCAGTTAATCAGGAGCTTCGGATTGAGCAGGGCCCAATTCCACGCCAAGACACCGTACAGCTCGGCTGTATCCTTACCGTCCTTACTGGACGTATAAGTATAGCCATAGGCGCCACCGGTCAGTGACAACTGATCTTTCAGGAAGTTGACAGTGTAATCGCCGGAGATGTCCTGTTCTTCGTAAAAGTGGTGTCCTGCCACACCCGGATCACCATAATAACCGGTGTAGTACACGCCGAAGTTATTCCATTTCGCAAAGATATGGGGTTCAGCAACCGGATTGTTGTGCAACAGATCCACACCCCGGAAAATATATTCCGAGAAGTAATCCGCACCAGCATCCACGGACCAACTCTTCGCTGGTGCCGCTGCGGGTGCCGCCGCTGCTGCCGGCGGGGCGTCATCCGCCTGCGTCAGTGTTGCCGCCACCGTACCCATTGCCACACACACTCCCAAGATAATCTTCCGATTCATTTTCATGATTCCTGCAGTCCTCCGTTTATTGTTTATAGTTGTACTCGCTCCTCATCCAACTCGCACGGCGCGTGCCAAAACACCTGATAACACAAACAACAACCTCCAGTGTAATGGGTTAGATATATTTCAGAAAACTCCGGATGGATTATGGATAGCGCAAACATTCACAGGCTGGATAAAATACGACAGGTCTAACGATTGACGCCGGACCGAAGAAACGCCTCAGCAAAAGTTCGTCTTTGGAAATTCATCGTGGGTAATGCGTCGGTGACGATGGGGCATCCCGTAGCCGCCGCCGTGAGGCGGTGGCACCATGCGTGGAGCTGCAGCGCAGACCACGCTCTGACGAGCGCAGCTACGTACCGATCTCCAGCCGTTACTGACGCATTACCATCGTGGGGCATGTCCTGGTCGCCTGCGGCGCCGCCTCTGGCGGGTAAACTTCCAGCTTGCCGGCTGAAGATCACCGGCGACAACTAGGATGGTTGTCCCACAATAATTCGGCATTTTGGCGAATTATAGTGGAACGGGCGTCTCGCCCGTTTGGTTTCCATGCACTTCCGAATCAATGGGCGGCACCGTCAAACTTCATCGGGAGGGCGAGGCTCCCGCCGAGCCGTTCGCGTAGCTAAACCGTAACCATGCAATTGGATATCCAGCCGCTGGACTCGAAAATTACCGGCAGCCGAGGGCGGCCCGCTCCGCAGTTGCAGCTGCGGTGAGCGCGGCGGCATCGGTCGGGCTCAAAATATTGAGTTGCTTGTACACCTTGACTTTTATCAAGAACCCATTCAGTTGGGCACAAGCCGCAATAATATTCGTGGTGATCACATGGGTATGTGTGTTGGTCCGGATCCGACTCAGGTCCGACTGTGCAATGGCCAGACTGCCCAGCAAACTGTTCACACGCCCTTTGGTCAGCGTGGCAGTTGTGTTCGTGCTGAGGCCCGTGACCAACTGGGTGATTCCGCTGATGCCAACTCCATTGGTCGTGACGAAGAATGCCGTATAGGTGATGTTCGATGTCGGCACCGTGATCGTGTACGGATTCTGCGTGCTGCCGTCGCTCCAACTGCTAAACGTCCAACCGCTGTTGGCCGACGCTGCAATCGACTGGGACGAACCAACCGGATAGGTGCCACCACCGCTTACCGCGCCGCCACCGGTCGGGCTGGCAACGACGGTCACTGGCTCCGTCCAGATGGCGGTTGGCCGCCCGCCCCACCGATTGGCCCAGCCAGTGGTTCCGGGTAAATAATAAACCGTCGCTTTGTTGTCACCGGTAAATATAGGCGTACCAAAGCTGGGGGCGTTGCCTTGGAAATAGGCCCCGGTCAGGCTGGTGCAGTCCCAAAACGCCACCTGCCCAATGCTGGTGACGCTGGCGGGGATAATGACGCTGGTGAGGTTGGTGCAGAACCCGAAAGCCCAGTCTCTAATGGTGGTAACGCTGGCGGGGATCGTGTAGCTACTGCCAGATTTAGCCAACGGATATTGGATAAGCGCGGTCTGGGTTTTGTCAAACAAAACCCCGGCCACATTACAATAGGCGGGATTGTTTGGATCTACCGTGATCGCGGTCAGGCTGCTGTTGTCAAAGAATACACCGACTCCAATGTTGGTGACGCTGGCGGGGATCGTGACGTTGTTCAAGGCACACCGCCAGAACGCACGGTCCCCAATGCTGGTAATGCTGGTCGGAATTGTGACGTTAGTGAGGCTGAAGCAGTCCCAAAACGCCACCTGCCCAATGCTGGTAATGCTGGTCGGAATTGTGACGTTAGTGAGGCTGAAGCATTCCGCGAACGCCCTTACTCCAATGCTGGTGACGCCGGTGGGGATTGTGACACTGGTCATCGTGTTGGATTGGAACGCCGAGTTCCCAATGCTGATGACCGGCAGGCCATTGATCGTGCTGGGGATTGTCACCGCGCTATCGTCACCGGTGTAGCCGGTGATGGTGATCGCTCCGTTGTTCGCGGTGAATGTGTAACCTTGGAATGAATTGCTCAACTGCACCGTCGGCCGCCCATCAAACGTTGGTCCCCAGCCAGTGGTCCCTGGCAAGTAATAGACGGTGTTGGTGTCGCCGGAGAACACCGATGTATCCGAGCCATCGCCGGGGGCGTTCCCTTGGAAATAAACCGCAGTCAGAGCGGTGCAACCAGCGAACGCCGAACTACCAAGGCTGGTGACACTGGCGGGGATTGTGACGCTGGTCAGGCGGTTGCATGCGTAAAACATCCCCTCCGGGATGTTGGTTACGCCATCATGAATCGTGGCGCTGGTCAAGCTGGTGCAGTCATAAAAGATACTCGCCCCAATGTTGGTAACGCTGGAAGGGATCGTCACACTGGTCAGATTGGTACAAAACGCGAAAGCCTCCACCCCGATGCTGATGACACCATCTGGAATCATGACGCTTGTCAGGTTGTTGCAGTTGTAGAAAGCATCCAGTCCGATGCTGGTAACTCCTGAGGTCATCGCCACACTGGTCACGTTGGTGTTGTTACGGAACGCACTGACCCCGATGCCGGTGACCGACAGGCCATTGATCGTGCTGGGTATCGTCACCGCCCCGCCGGGTCCGGCGTAGCCGGTGATGGTGATCGCGCCGTTGTTCGCGGTGTATGTGTAACCTTGGAATGAATTGCTCAACTGCACCGTCGGCCGACCATCAAATGTTGCCCCCCAGCCGGTGGTCCCAGCCAAGTAATAAACGGTATTGGTGTCACCGGCGAAAACCGACACATCATTCGTCACGCTGGGCGCGTTGCCCTGGAAATAGGCACCGGTCAGGCCGGCGCAGGCTTCGAACGCAAAAATCTCCAGGCTGGTAAGACCGGCAGGGATCGTCACGTTGGTCAGGGCGCTACCGGAAAACGCATATTCCAAAATACTTGTGACGCTGGTGGGGATCGTGTAAGTACCTCCGGTTTTGCCGGTCGGATAGTCAATCAATGTTGTCTGGCCCTTGTCAAATAAAACTCCCGCGACACTGCTGTAGGACGGATTGTTTGGATCCACGGTGATTGCGGGCAGGCTGGAATTGAATAAGAACAGATTTCCCTCGATATTGGTGACGCTGGCGGGAATCGAGAGACCGGTCAAGGCGGGGCACAGACAGAAGGCGCCGTTCCCAATGCTGGTCACGCTATTGGGAATCGTGATGCTGGCAAGGGTGGAGCATCCTCCGAACGCCTTGACGGCAATCCTGGTGACGCTGTTCGGGATGATATAGGAACTGCCGGCCTTGGCGGCCGGGTAGACAATGAGCGTCGTCTGGTTGATGTCGAACAAAACTCCACCCACGCTAATGTAATTCAGATTGCCGGAACCCACCGTGATTGCGGTCAGGGGGCAACCATAGAACGACCCGGCAATGATGTTCGTGACACTGTTGGGGACCGTCACGCCCGTCAGCGCGCAGGATTGAAACGCACAACCTCCAATGCTCGTGACGCCATTGCCAATCGTTACATTCGTCAGGCTGGAGCAGCGATCGAAGGCAAAATCTCCGATGCTCGTAACACCGTCAGGAATCGTGACGCTGGTCAGGTTGGTATTGTTATCAAATGCAGCGTACCCGAGGCTGGTGACTGGCAGGCCGTTGATCGTACTGGGGATCGTCACCGCGCCGCCGGGACCGGTGTACCCGGTGATGGTGATCGCACCGCTGTTCGTCGTGTAGGTGTATCCTTGGGCTTGCGATATGAAACCGGCCGTGTAGGTGACGTTCGTGGCCGGTACGGTGATCGTGTGCGTTTGCGCGCCGCCATCACTCCAACCGGTGAATCTCCACCCGCTGTTGGCCGTCGCCGTAATCGACTGTGACAAACCGACCGGGAAGGTGCCACCGCCGGTCACCGTGCCGCCATTGCTCGGACTGGCCGCCACTGTGACCGTGGCGGAGTTTGCGCAGACGAGCGCCACAGTTTGTTCTCCACCCGCCGCGATTGCCCACACATTGCTCAACCCGGCTGGGATGGTCGATACCCCATAAGTGTTGTCGCCCCACGCCACCACCGTCCCATCGCTCCGCAAGGCCAAGGTGTGTTTTCCACCGGCCGCGACGGCGGTCACATTGCTCAACCCGGCCGGGATGGTCGATTCCCCATAGGTGTTGTCGCCCCACGCCACGATTGTTCCATCGCTCCGTAAGGCCACGGTGTGCTGTCTACCGGCCGCGACGGCGGTCACATTGCTCAAGATTTGCCCGTTCAAGGCGACGGGATTGGCGATGGCCGAGTACGGTGCCGTTAAGTTCGGGGTGCCGGTTGTTTCCCCATATTGGTCGTCGCCCCACGCCACCACGGTGCCGTCGCGCTTCAGGGCGACGGTGTGAATTCCACGCGTCGAGATGGCTGTCACATTGCTCAAGACCACTCCATTCAAGACCACGGGATTGGCGATGGCCGTGTACGGTGCTGTTAAGTTCGGGATGCCGGTTGTTTCCCCATATTGGTTATCGCCCCACGCCACCACCGTCCCATCGCTCCGCAAGGCCAGGGTGTGATAGGTACTCAACGCTCCCGCCGCAATGGCCGTCACATTGCTTAAGCCGGCCGGGACGTTCGCTTCACCATTCACATTGTAGCCCCACTCGACCACCGTGCAGGAAACTGCCACCGTCGGACGGCCATCAAATGTTGCGCCCCAGCCGGTGGTCCCGGCCAAGTAATAAACGGTATTGGGGTCACCAGAGAATACAGACACGTCGTTCGTTACACTGGGGGCGTTTCCTTGAAAATAGACACTGGTCAAGCTAGGGCAGCCAAAAAAAGCACTACTCCCAATGCTGGTCACGCTGGCGGGGATAATGACGCTGGTGAGGTTGGTGCAGTACCCGAAAGCCCAGTCTCTAATGGAGGTAATGCTGGTGGGGATCGTGACGTTAGTCAGATCGTAGCAATTCTCGAACGCGCCCACCCCGATGATTGTAACGCTGTTGGGAATCGTGTAGCTGCCATTGATTCCGCCCGGGTATGCGACAATTGTGGTCTGATTCTTGTCGAACAAGACTCCCGCCACACTGCTATAGACCGGATTGGTTGCAACCACCGTGATTGCTGTCAAACTGGCATTAGCGCCGAAAACAAAGTCACTGATATTGGTGATGCTGCTGGGGATCGTGACGCTGGTAAGACTGCCGCAGCCTTGGAACGCACCGACCCCGATGCTGGTGACGCTGTTGGGGATCGTATAGCTGCCGGCGCGGCCGCCCGGATATCCAATAAGCGTGGTCTGATTCTTGTCGAATAACACACCCCAAAAACTGCTATAAAAGGAATTTCTTGTATCCACAGCGATTGTGGTCAGGCTCTGGCAGTCCTCGAAGGCCCAGTTACCGATGTTGGTGACGCCGTTACCGATAGTGACACTCGCCAAGCTTCTACAGGACTCGAACGCCTCTATCCCGATGCTGGTAACATTGTCGGGGACGGACAAAGTGGTTAGGGCGGTGCCGAGGAAGGCATAATCCCCAATGCTGGTGACTGGCAGGCCATTGATCGTGCTGGGGATTGTCACCGCACCACCGGCACCGGTATAGCCGGTGATGGTGATCGCGCCGTTGTTCGCGGTGTAGGTGTAACCTTGGAATGAATTGCTCAACTGCACCGTTGGCCGGCCATCAAAAGTTGGCCCCCAGCCGGTGGTTCCAGCCAAGTAATAGACGGTATTGGTGTCACCGTTGAAGACTGACGTATCCGAACCAACGCCGGGGGCGTTCCCTTGGAAATAGACGCCGCTTAGACTGAAACAAATTTGGAACGCGCCGCTCCCAATGCTGGTAATGCTGCTGCCAATTACGACGTTGGATAGGCTGGTGCAGGCAGAAAACGCCGTCCACCCGATGGTGGTGACGGTGTTGGGGATCGTATAGGTGTTTCCGATTTTGCCTTCTGGATATTGGATCAGTGTGGTCTGAATCTTGTCAAACAGAACCCCAGCCAGACTGCTATAGGAGGGATTGCTTGGATCCACAGTTATAGCCGTCAAACTGGAGCAGCCCAAGAATGCATCGTCCCTGATGCTGGTGACGCTGGCTGGGATAGTGACGTTGGTCAGCATGGAACTTGCAAAAGCATTGTAATCGATGGTGGTGACGGTGTTGGGGATCGTATAGGTGTTTCCGATTTTGCCTTCTGGATATTGGATCAGTGTGGTCTGGTTCTTGTCAAATAAAACCCCACCCCAACTGCCATAGGCGGGATTGCTTGGATCCACAGTTATAGCCGTAAGGCTGAGGTCGAAGACGAACACACTATGGCCGATGCTGGTGACGCTGCTGGGAATCGTCACGTTGGTTAGGCTGCTACACCCAAGGAACGCAGCGGACCCGATGCTGGTAACGCCGTTGGGGATCGTCACATTGGTTAGGCCGGTGCAGTTGGCGAACGCCATGATATCGATGTTGGTGACGCTGTTGGGAATCATCACGCTGGTCAGGCCAGTGCAGTAATCGAACGCATAGTACCCGAGGCTGGTGACGCTGGTGGGGATCGTCACGCTGGTCAGGTTGGTGCAACCTGCGAACGCATTGTCTCCGATGCTGGTGACCGGCAGGCCATTGATCGTGTTGGTGATGGTTAAGGCAACGCCACCAGTGGGGCAAGAATAGCCGGTGATGGTGATCGTGTTGTCGGTATTGGTCGTGTAAGAGTATGGAGTCTGCTGATCCGGAGTGGAAATAATAGCCTGCATGCTTGTCCAATTTGCCTCGGAGGATCCAGTGCCCCCCCAAACAAGCGTAAAATCAACGAAGTCCCCTTGATTCAAGGCGACGTTCGTATTTGTAAAACAAACAGTTTGAAGATAGCTCTGTACCCTATTCGAGAATGTTACGGAGCCGTTGATTATGACATAAACATAGTTGTCGACCCCGCGCGAATCGTTACCTGTGAAGTTTCCTATAATGCTGTAGGTGCCCGCCATCGGACAAGTCCACCGGCCACAGGGATACCCGTTGGCGTTTGCTTTGGCCCACATTTCAACTCGAGTGCCCTGAACACTAGGCCCTCCGTCTCCAACATTGCCGAGATACCAACCGCCGCCAACCCATGGCACCGTGAACAGGTCCATTGCAGTCGCTGTCACCGACCACTTCCGACCGTAGGACCATGTGCCGCTGGGATTATTTGAAATCGAATAGTCGGCATTCATATCCCAAGATGTGGCCCAAACGCTCGAAACCACGCAGGTAATTAAACCAACTATTGCTATTTGGTGGATGGTTCGCATTGTTTTCATGGTTAGTTCTTCTTTATTTGTCACTGTCTGATTGTTGGCTTGGGTATAAGCCGAGCAGCTCTATGGACGATGGCGGGTTACGAAAAAAACTACATCCAGCTTTCGGACAATCAACGCCAGATTTCAGACATTTACCAACAATGCTGAATGAATTTAGCCGGAAGAGTTTGTAGCACAGTCCGGTGGTCCGGTCGTGCGTTGGAACATTTGTAACGCAACTGTAACGCTCAGACAGTCCGAGGCTGTTGGATGCCTCGCAGTGGAATACTGGTTTGGTGGGGCGACAGCTTTGGATTCGGATCGATTTTCTGCCTCTGCGATCGGATGAGATCTGAATCAGTGCCCTCGAACGCTGTCGAGCGAGACGACGGGTTGCGCAGGAATAACCGGAAGCAGAGAAGCGTTAACTATTTTTCCCTGTCAGATTGGGCGTTTTGTTCGACGCGCTGATGCCAATAATTCGGCTCGCGGCTCGTGTGCATGACGGCGTAGATGGAAACGCGCTCGGACTGCGGTTCCCAACGATAGTAAATTATGTAGGGAAAACGGCTGAACACATAACGCCGAATCTCCGGTGCCTCAACAATTCGCCAACGGTCTGGAGTTGCCACCAAGGCCGCAATTGCGAATTCAACCGTCGTGACGAAAGCCTCGGCCACTCGCGGCGAGGCTTCATTGAGATAATACCGGGTCGCCTCCGCATACTCGAACAGCGCTTCGGGATGAAAACTGCAATTCACAGCCATTAGCTGGCCACGGGGGTGTCAACCAGAATCCGGCGGACATGCGCGAGCGCTTCCTCGCCGGGAATCAGCGTCACTTCGCCGGCCGCAACCTGGGCGATCCGCCGGCGAACTTCGACCAACTGGGACTGGGCGATCTCGGCTGGAATGGCGCAGGCCAAGCTCTCCACAATTCGGTCAGCGAGTTCCGCGCGCTCCTGTGCCGAGAGTTGTTCCGCTGCTTCGAGGATTTGGGCGACCGCTTGCGTCATGGAATCAAGATACAAGCAAATGCAGATCGTTCAAGCGTGAAAAACACCCAACGCTGATCCGGGTGGGCCGGCGGACAAGTCTCGCCCAGTGAAACCAGATCGTTTGCGCCTACTGTTCTTCGACAATTTTGTCGTAGAACTTCAGGATATCCCGGTACCCGTCGCCTTCCATAAAGTCCATCGCCGCTTTCGGATGGCGGTTCAGGCAGCCGGTAACCATGTACGGAATCGCAAATCCCCAGCGCAGTTGCTCGCGCATCGGCTCGACCGTATTCTGAATGCACTCGAGAATCGGCCGCAGCTTGAATTTCGGATTGTGGAGGAAATTCAGGACCAATTCCATCTGGCAATTGCCGGCACCCCGGCCCAACCCGGCAATGCTCGCATCCACATAGTTCGCACCGAGAATCACCGCTTCAATGGTGTTGGCAAACCCGAGTTGGAGGTTGTTGTGCGCATGAATGCCGACATCCTTGCCGGCCGGTTTTACGAAATGCAGGAATTTTTTGACGTAATGGCGGATGTGCTCACTATACATATTGCCAAAACTGTCCACGACGTAGACCGTGTTGACCGGCGACTCGGCCAACAGCTCCAACGCGCCGTCGAGCTCCGCTTCCGGGACCGTCGAGAGCGCCATGATGTTCAGGGCGGTTTCGTACCCCTTGTCATGCGCATCTTTGACCATGTCGAGCGCGGTCGGAATCTGGTGGATGTAGGTGGCCACGCGAATCAGATCCACCACACTCTTGTCCTTGGTCGGAATATCTTCGTGATAATCCGTCCGCTCCGCGTCGGCCATCAGCGAAATCTTCGTCCCGGTCTTTTTCTCGCCAACAATGCGCCGCATATCGTCCTCTTCACAGAACTTCCAAGTCCCGTGCTCGCTGCGTTTGAAGGCTTTCTTGGACGCTTTGTACCCGATCTCCATGAAATCGACACCGCCCGCCGAATCGGCGGCGTACACGGCCCGGACAAAATTATCGTCAAAGCGGTGATCGTTCATCAATCCGCCATCGCGGATGGTGCAATCCAATACTTTGATTTGGGGCCGGTAGCCAATCCAGCCTTTCAGGCCGGTGGCGGAATTATCCTTACTCATGTCAATGGTTCCTTGTGCGTTCGAGTTAACTGTGGGCGAATGCTACGCACCGAATGGATTCTGTTCAACCCAAATCCGGCCGGGCTAATCGTGATCCCCCAGCAAACCGTAATCAGGTATGGGTAGGGCGTGACCGCCGGGCGCGCCGTCCGGTTGTGGATCGCGCCGTTGGTTGGACTTGGACGGCCCGGCGGTCCGTCCCTACCAACAACTCACAATTTCTCTGCGCCGGCACCCAAACCCGAACGATCTCCGCTCAATAATCCTGCTCGCCCGGCTCCGGAACGACTTCCAGCAGCTTCTGCACAATCTTATCCGTGTCCATCCCTTCGGAGTCCGCAGTAAAATTCGTGAACATCCGGTGCCGCAGAACGGAACGGGCCGCGTTGCGAACGTCGTCCGCCGTCACCAGCAGGCGGCCATCGATGACCGCATTGGCTTTGGCGGCGATGACGAGGAACTGGGAAGCCCGCGGGCCAGCCCCGCAATGAATCCATTTTTTGATAAACTCCGGCGCGCGCGCATCCGCCGGGCGCGTCGCCCGCACCAGGCGGGTGGCAAATTTTACCACGTGATCCGAGACCGGCATCCCGCGCACCACATCCTGCAGTTTCATAATCTCGGCGCCCGTCAGCACCTTTTGCAAGTCCACCTGCCGCTGGCCCGTAGTGACCTTGGCAATCGTCTCCTCATCCTGCTCGGATGGATAATCGATGTAGACACTGAACATGAACCGGTCGAGCTGCGCTTCGGGCAAGGGATAAGTGCCCTCCTGTTCGAGCGGGTTCTGGGTCGCCAGCACAAAAAATGGCGGGGGAAGCTGGTAGGTCTGCCCGCTGGCGGTCACCCGCTGTTCCTGCATCGCCTCGAGCAGAGCCGCCTGCGTCTTCGGCGGCGTCCGGTTGATTTCGTCGGCCAGGAGAATATTGGTAAAGATCGGCCCCTGAATGAACCGATATTCCTTCTTGCCGGATTCCTCGTCCATTTCGAGGACGTCCGTGCCGGTAATATCTGATGGCATCAAATCCGGAGTGAACTGGATCCGGCGGAACTTCAGGTCCAACACTTCGGACAGGGTGCGAATCATCATCGTCTTGGCCAGGCCCGGCATCCCAATCATTAAGACGTGGCCCTTGGAAATAATCGCCGTCAGCAACTGAAGGATCACCTGTTTCTGGCCGATGATCGCCTTGGAAATTTCGGCTTCGAT
>Ga0114951_10001175_pt1 | contig 33553 bp, 30 predicted proteins | sample AM7aDNAmetaG_FD_88677 | JGI IMG/M metagenome (GOLD analysis project Ga0114951, IMG submission 88677) | Freshwater microbial communities from Finland to study Microbial Dark Matter (Phase II) - AM7a DNA metaG | ecosystem: Environmental > Aquatic > Freshwater > Lake | place: Finland: Lake Alinen... | reverse complement strand
GTATTATCGGTATGCCCCTCTATCACAAGACTCGTGTCATGATAGTGGTTGAGAATATGAGCAAGTTTCTCAATCTCATACCTGCTTGTCGAGGTTAATGTTGCAGAGCCAGTTGAAAAAAGGATACCGGAATCAAATATTACCCTGATTCCTTCACCTTCACGGACAACTCTTGCTCCTTTGATATCATGACCGATTTCAGCAGCCTGTTTGTCCATATAATCACCAATAAGCGCTCCTCCCGCACCGCCTATAACAGCACCAATAAGCGCACCCTGAACGAAATTACCGTGTCTGCTTCCGATAATTCCTCCGATAATGCCACCTCCGGCAGCACCAATACCTGCACCGCGTCCTGCATTGGAAGATGACTCGCATCCCCAGTTCAATGAGGTGACAGCAAGAACGAGGAGGAATACAAACGGTTTGGTAAGTTTTTGCAGGGGTATCATAGCGTTAACATCTTATGTATTAAGGAAATTGTAAAAATAAACATCATGCGTTTACATAAAAAAAGGATCAGTCTCAAGCAAACCGTTTGCAAGAAAACAACAAGAATCTTTCTCAAAAAGTTTACCGTGTAAAAAGCAGTAAATTTGGAGAGCAATATTGCGTTGAGCGCTAAAGCGTATCCAGTACACGCTCAAGCTTTTGTGTGACTTGTATGCCGAACTCCTCCAAATCAGGGTTTCCTATGGCGGAAAACCTTGCTATCGGGTCCATGAACATGACGGCAGTTTTCCCGTCATCCCTGGTATAAATCACAACATTACAGGGCAGCAGTATCCCAAGATTTATTTCCCCGCTTATTGCTTCATAGGCGATAGTTGGATTACAGGCACCGAGAATGATGTAATCTCTGAACTCCCTCTGCAGTTTCGCGGCAAATATTTTACTCATATCGATTTCTGTGAGCACACCGAATCCTTCCTTTGCCAGTTCTTCACGCACCTTCTGCTGAGCATCAGCAAAGGGCATATCCACTGTTTTCCCAAATGCATAGGGTGTTGTCAAGTCCATCGGTCATCTCCTGTTTTATTATTGGTGTTACATCGAAGGGTCAAAGCGTATTTTGACAGAACCCTCGGAAATCCTCGGGATGACACAGGCGGGATGGTCGCTGCCGAGGATTTGCTGCTACCTTTTTTACATGTTGAGGGAGCGTTTTTCTATGGCGAGGGCGGCTTCGCGTACCACTTCGGAAAGGCTTGGGTGAGGGTGGCAGGTACGGGCGATATCTTCGGATGAGGCTTTGAACTCCATGGCGAGGGCTCCTTCCGCGATGAGATCGGAGGCGCTTACTCCTATGATGTGGATGCCGAGGATTTCGTCGGTTTTGGCGTCGGCAAGCATTTTTACGAATCCTTCGGCGTCGCCGAGTCCGAGTGCTCGACCGTTGGCGGCAAAGGGGAACTGGCCGGTTTTGTAGTCCCTGCCTTCCTGGCGGAGCTGCTGTTCAGTTTTACCTACCCAGGCTATTTCGGGGGTGGTGTAGATGACCCAGGGCATGCTGTTGTAGTCGATGTGTGGTTTTTGGCCGGCAATGAGTTCAGCTACCATGACTCCTTCATCTTCTGCCTTATGGGCGAGCATTGGACCGCGGACGACATCTCCGATGGCGTAGACACCGGGTGCGGCAGTTGCGCAGTGGTCGTTGACAGGAATGAAGCCGCGTTCGTCAATCTGTAGGCCGATGGTTTCGAGGTTGAGGTTTTCAGTATTAGGTGTTCGTCCTACGGAGACGATGAGTTTGTCGCATTCAAGGATGTGACTGGATCCCTGGTCGTCGGTGTACTCTATGCTGATGCCCTCTGCACTCTGTTTTGCCTGCCCTATCCTGACGCCAAGTTTGATGTGGAGTCCCTGCTGATGGAAGAGTTTTGAAGCTTCTCGAGCAATGCTTTCGTCAGCGGCTCCTAAAAATGATGGCATGACTTCGAGGACGGTGACTTCTGCGCCGAGTCTGCGCCAGACTGACCCTACTTCAAGACCGATGACGCCAGCGCCGATAACGCCAAGTTTTTTTGGCGCTTCGCTGAATTTAAGGGCCCCTTCGTTGTCGCAGATGGTGAGGTTGTCGACCTTCACGTTGGGGATGTGGCGGGCTTTTGAGCCGGTGGCGATGATGACTTTCTGTGCGAGCACCTCTTCTTCTTCCTCACTGCCGGTAATGATGATGCGGTATCCAGCATCAGTTTTTCCGGCAAATGATCCTCGTCCCTTGAGAAGAGTGATTTTGTTTTTGCGGAAGAGAAATTGGATACCAGCTGTCATTCTGGTGACAATATCCTCTTTCCGCTTCTGCATTTGTGCAATATCGATGCTGACGCCACTGACGCTGATGCCATGGCTTTGGAGGTGATGTGATACTTTTTCATAGACCTCTGACGAAGCGACAAGCGCTTTGAGGGGTATGCAACCGGCGTTGAGACAGGTGCCGCCTAGGCGGGGCTGGCCTGTTGGATCGTCGTAAGAGCTGAATTCGCAGCAGGCTACTGAGAAGCCGAGTTGCGCGGCCCGGATTGCAGCAATGTAGCCTCCCGGGCCAGCACCGATTACAAGTATGTCGAATTGTCTGTTCATGGTTTGGGTTCTTTGCGTTATAGGTCGAGTAAGAGGCGTGTCGGGTCTTCCAGTGCATCCTTGATGGCAAGAAGGCCAAGAACCGCTTCTTTTCCGTCGATGATGCGGTGGTCGTATGACATGGCCAGATAGTTCATGGGTCGTATAACAATCTGGCTGTTTTCGACAACTGCCCGTTCGGTTGTGGCATGGATGCCGAGGATGGCCGATTGGGGAGGGTTGATGATTGGTGTTGAGAGCATTGAGCCGAAGACACCTCCGTTGGAGATGGAGAAGGTGCCGCCAGTGAGTTCTTCTATGGAGAGTGTACCGAGTTTTGCCTTTGTGGTGTAGTCCGCGATTTTGCGTTCGATTTCGGCTATACTCATCTGGTCGGCATTGCGGAGGATGGGGACCACAAGGCCTCTTGGAGAGCTGACGGCTATGCCGATGTCGAAGTATCCGTGGTAGATGATGTCTCTGCCTTCCACGGAGGCGTTCAGAACGGGATATTTGCGCAGCGCGTGCACTGTCGCTTTGACAAAGAATGAGACGATACCGAGCCTGACACCATGCTCTTTTTCGAAGGTTGCCTTGTAGCGCGTTCGCAGGTCGATGACAGCCTGCATGTTGACCTCGTTGAAGGTGGTGAGGATGGCGTTGGTGGCTTGTGACTGCAGAAGCCGTTCGGCAATGCGTGCCCGGAGACGGGTCATGGGGACGCGCTGTTCGGGACGTTCGGTTATCAGGGGATTTTCGAGGTGTGCCTCTACTGTCCTGAGCTTCGGCGCTGGAGGGGGTATGGGAGAGGCTGGTTCTGCTCCGGCTGCGATTGCAGCAAGAACATCGCTTTTGGTGATTCTGCCCTCTTTGCCCGTTCCTACTATCTGGGAAGCGTTTAATCCTGTCTCAGCCATAAGCTTTGCAGCTGCTGGCATGGCACTGGCTCCGTTACCCTGGGTGGCTGGCGGCTGGGGCAATTGAGTGACCGTGTTCCTCTCCTCTTGTGTTGCTGGCGCTGGCGAGTCTGCCGCTGGTTTGCCTTCGGTGTCAATGCGAGCGAGTACCTGGTTGGCAAGGACTGTACCTCCGTCTCCGACAAGTATTTCAAAGAGTATGCCGTCTGCGGGTGATGGAACGTCGAGGATTACCTTGTCGGTTTCGATTTCGAAAAGGTTTTCGTCTTCAGTGACGGTATCTCCTGGTTTCTTTTTCCAGTTGAGCAATGTTGCTTCGGCAACAGACTCAGAGAGTTGGGATATGGTGACATCGATGATGGCCATTGGTGGTGGTTATTTGTTGAAAAAAACGCTGAACTCGCCGAATGCCTGGTCGAGCAGTGCTTTTTGCTCTATGGCGTGGGTTGCGCCGTACCCGCAGGCGGTTGAGGCTGAGGCAAGGCGGCCTGCGTAGCCGAACTGCTGGCCGGGTGTCATGGCTTTCATGATATAGTGCTGGAGAAAACGCCAGTATCCCTGGTTTTTTGGTTCGTCCTGGCACCAGACAATCTCCTTGAGTGCGGGGTAGTGAGCGAGCTGGCCGGCAAACTCCTCTGCAGGGAAAGGATAGAGTTGTTCAATACGGATGATTGCCACATTTTCGGCGGTGTTTTCGCTGCGGCGGTTGATGAGGTCGTAGTATACCTTGCCGGAGCAGGCGATCATTCGTTTGACTTCTTTCTGAGAGGCTGTTGTATCCGGAATGATGTTCTGGAAGTTTCCTGTAGCGAGATCGGCCAGCGGGGAGACCGCCTCCTTGTTGCGGAGCAGCGATTTCGGGGTGAGTATGATCAGTGGTTTACGGATCATGGTGGTTATTTGGCGCCGCAGCAGGTGAAAAATCTGGGCGGGATTGGTTGGCTGGCAGACCTGAATGTTGTTCTCGGCGCAGAGCTGCAGGAATCGCTCGGGTCGAGCGGAAGAGTGTTCTGGTCCCTGGCCTTCGTAACCATGGGGGAGCATGAGGGTAAGGGCTGATGCAAGCCCCCATTTGACCTCTCCGGAAGTGATGAACTGGTCAATGAGTACCTGCGCTCCGTTGGCAAAGTCTCCGAACTGCGCTTCCCAGATGACGAGGGTGTCGGGGGCAGAGATGGAGTAGCCATACTCAAATCCAAGAACAGCTTCTTCGGAGAGCACTGAGTCAATAATGGTAAAGAGCGCCTGATTGTCGGTGACATTCTGCAGCGGTATGTAAATGCCGGAATCCCATTTTTCTCGGTTCTGGTCGTGCAGGACAGCGTGACGATGGGAAAAGGTTGCCCTGCCGCTGTCCTGGCCGGTGATCCGAATGGGGTAGCCGCCGGCAACGAGGGAAGCAAAGGCGAGGTGTTCACCCATGCCCCAGTCGAGAGGCTGCTCACCCAGACCCATGCGGGCGCGGTCGTTTATGACCTTTTCAACGAGTGGGTGCAGCTTGAACTGGTCGGGGACTTTGGTTATCCGTTCTGCCAGTCGTTTGAGTTCGGCCATCGGGACGCCGGTTTCGGTAATCTCGTTGCCGCGTGCTGAGGGCTCGGACGTAAAGATGGTTTTGTTGACGAGGACGGGATTGGTACTGTATCGGCCTTCGTCAAGATCTTTACGGAACTGTTTGCTGAGTGTATCGGCGTACTCTTCAGGGATGACATTCTGTGATTCAAGCTTTTCGGCATAAAGTTTGCGAGTGCCCGGGTGTTTGTCGATCTTTTTGTACATGAGCGGCTGGGTCATGGCGGGTGTGTCCTGCTCATTATGGCCGAGTTTGCGGAAACAGATGATGTCGATGACGACGTCGCGTTTAAATGCCTGACGATAGTCCAGTGCCATCTGCGTTGCAAGAACAACGGCTTCGGGGTCGTCGCCGTTGACATGGAGCACGGGTGCTTCGATCATTTTGGCAACGTCGGTGCAGTAGGTCGTTGAGCGGCTGTCGCGGGGGTCGGAGGTAGTGAAGCCGATCTGGTTGTTGATGACGATGTGCACTGTACCTCCGGTGCCGTAGCCTCGGGTAAGAGCGAGATTCAGTGTCTCCATGATGACTCCCTGGCCCGAGAATGCTGCATCGCCGTGTACCAGTATGGGGAGCACCTGTGAGCCATCTCTGTCGTTGCGACGGACTTGCCGCGCCTTGACTGCACCCTCGACAACGGGGTTGACAATTTCAAGGTGCGAAGGGTTGAAAGCAAGGGAGAGGTTGACGGGCCCGCCGGGTGTGGCCAGATCGCTGGTGAATCCCTGGTGGTACTTGACGTCGCCGGAAGGGAGATCATCGGCATGCTTGCCTTCGAATTCCGCAAAGAGGTCGAGCGGATTTTTCCCCATGATGTTGACCAGTACGTTGAGTCGACCACGGTGCGCCATGCCGATAACGATCTCCTGAACACCTGCTTTGCCTGCTCGCTGGATAAGTTCATCCATTGAGGCTATAAAGCTCTCTCCGCCTTCGAGGGAAAAACGCTTCTGGCCGATGAACCGGGTATGCAGGTAGCGCTCGAATCCTTCGGCTGCAGTGAGCCTCTGAAGGATGTGTTTTTTCTTGTCGGCAGTGAAATCGGGTTTTGAACGTCTTGTTTCGAGCTTTGCCTGCCACCAGCGCTTTTCAGTCTGGTCGGTGATGTACATGAACTCTATGCCGAGGGTGCCGCAGTAGGTTTCGCGGAGATTCTGCAGCAGTTCACGCAGCGGCATGGTTTCCCGTCCGAAGTAGGTGTTGCTGGTGTTGAAGACGATGTCCATATCGGTGTCGGAGAAGCCGTAAAAGGAGGGCTCAAGATCGGGCAGTGCGGGGCGCTCCTGACGCTTGAGGGGATCAAGATCAGCCCTGCGGGAACCGATGTTACGGTAGGCGGCGATGAGCTTCTGAACTGAGACCCGTTTACGACCGAGCTCAGCATCGGGACTGGCAACGACTCGGCAGATAGGACCTAGGCGGGCTCTTTCGGCAAACGATGCCTGTACGGGTGAGTGTGCGATATCTCGGCTGTCGGTACCGTTTGAACCCGGCACATTCTGCATGGCGTCAAAATAGGAGCGCCAGTGTTCAGAAACGGAGCCTGGATTATCCAGATACTCTTCATAAAGCTCTTCAAGGTAAGGGGCGTTGCCGCCGAAAAGATAAGAAGTGCTGCTATAGTGCTGCGTCATGGTTTGCCGTGCGTTTCAAGAGGGTTTGCGGGAAGGTGTGCGTCGGTATGATCCATTCTCTTGTAAATACTGTTCGCGGTGCCAGTGAATGATACCGAAGTATAAGATAATGAAGGGGTTGTTTAGAACAAATTCATAAAATAATTGTAAGTGGTGCTATCGGGGGAGGGGCAGTCAAAAAATTCTTGGTTTTTACTACTGGTATATCGATTATGGTATAACGATTTGAAATAATGTAGCTCCATCAAACGCTAACAGCCATAAAGAGTTGTTGATACGATGCCGTTAACACAGGAAGATATAACTGCCATTTGGCTGTCGCTGAAAATTGCATTTACGGCAACCGCTCTTTCATTGCCTTTCGGTTTTGCTATGGCATGCCTGATCGTGTTCAAAACATTCAGGGGGAAAATAGTGCTGGAGGTTCTTATCAATCTTCCGCTGACACTGCCTCCTGTGGTTATCGGTTATTTTCTTCTGCTGCTGCTCGGAAAAAACAGCTGGCTTGGACAACTCCTTAATGCATCAGGCTTTCCCGTCATTTTTACCTGGAAAGCTGCTGTTATTGCCTCGGCAACTGTCGGATTTCCTTTGCTTGTCCGCTCGATACGCCTTGGAATGGAGGCGATTGACCTGCAGCTTATCGAGGCATCCCGAAGCCTCGGAGCATCCTGGTCTGATAGTTTGTTCACGATTATTTTACCTCTTTCGCTCAGAGGGATCATAGCGGGATCGTCACTCATGTTTGCAAGAAGTCTTGGGGAGTTTGGCGCGACCATTATTGTTGCCGGAAATATTCCAGGCGTGACACAAACCATTCCTTTGGCTATCTATGATTATGCAAGTTCCCCTTCAAGTGGCACCATGGCCTTGTCGCTGTGTGTAGTCTCTGTAGTTATTTCAGTTGCTGTGCTTTTGCTGCACGAACTCCTTGGCAAACAGTTTGATAGGAGGGGTCTTCAGTGAAATTTCATATCGATCTTGAAAAACAGCAGGGCAGATTTTTCATGCAGGTCAATGCCGAAGTTTCAGGCGAAAGAATCGGAATTTTTGGTAATTCGGGAAGTGGAAAATCAACTCTGGTCCATTGCATTTCGGGCTTGCTGCAACCAGACAGGGGGGAAATTTTTCTTGATGAAGAGTGCCTGTTCAGCACTCAGAAAGGTATTAATATCTCCCCTGAAAATCGGCGGATTGCCATTGTCTTTCAGCATCCAATGCTTTTTCCGCACCTGAGTGTTAAAACAAACCTTTTGTACGGTTATAAACGGTGCCGTGCGGAAAAAAGAAGGTTTCGACCAGAAACGCTGATTGACCTTCTTCAACTGCAGCCACTTCTGAAACGCGGGGTTGAAAATCTTTCTGGTGGAGAAAAACAGCGGGTCTCTCTCGGAAGAGCTATTCTTGCCAGTCCCCGGCTGTTGCTCATGGATGAGCCCCTTTCGGCTCTCGACGATACGCTCCGGTTCCAGATTATTCCCTATCTCATGAGTGTCAGTGAAGAGTTCCTGATTCCTTACATGTTTATATCACATTCGTTGCTTGAGATGCAATTGATGACCGAGCGTGTTCTGGTGCTGAACAACGGTCGACTTGTCGAAGAGACTACTCCTGAGGGACTTGCTCGAAACAGCATGGCAAAAAGCCAGAAAGGTTACCTTAACCTTCTGCGTCTGACCAGTCCAGTTGATCAAAACGGTTTGTTTTCCTACACATGGGGAGACAATACCCTGCTTGTTTCAGATGGACAGCTCAGTGGGTCGACACTGTTTGAACTCTCTTCCCGTGAAATTATCCTTTTTAAAAAGCATCCTGAGGCCATCAGCGCCCGCAATCTTCTGCAGGGCAACGTTATGGAAATGTTCAATTCAGATGGGCGGGTGGGCATTGTCCTCTCCGTGCATGGGGAAAAACTTGTTGCAGAAATTGTACAGTCAGCTGCTGATGAACTCAACATCACCCTCGGGGCAACTATTTTTGCGGCCGTCAAGGCATCTTCTTTCAGAAGGCTTGTCTGACTTCTTTGCCGATCTCAGCGACCGCGACCGTGACCACCTCCATGACCATCACCACCACTTCGACTGTTTCCGGTACCGCGGTTATCGTCAATCCGTTGTCCTTCGCCAGACGGACGTCCTTCACCGGAACGGCGTCCATCACCGTCACCATCATTTATTCCGCGACCATCTCTCTGTCCACGACCATCAAACAAGCCATGGTTATTGTTGAAGCGCATCTCTCTTGGGCTTCTACGATCGTGCAAATCTCTACTCCGCCAGTACTCCAAGTCATGCCTGCCGTACTCGATATCACGGAATCTCCTTATATCCGGTATCCGATGACCTCTCATTAAAGGAGGAAGCCTCTCTTCCATGATGACAACCCATGGCCCGTCGTAAAACGAAGAACTGTACCAGTAACCGTTATCGTAGATGTAATAGCTATTGTCATAATACATGCAATCATACGGGCTCTCAACGGCTACTGAATAGCCAAGTTCCGGCACATAGACAAACAAAGGTGGTGAATCCACATACAATGATGGTCGGCTACCGAGAGCAAGAAGAGATCCGTTTACCTCTGCAAAGCCAAGTAATGGTGGGTTTCCGAGAAGCATCGCTGCAATCCCAACTGCGGACAACATATTTTTTTTCATGGCTATACGTTTGTTTGCTTGTACTACAACCATTAAAACATCGTCACAGTAATGCCAATGAAAAACAGAGATTAAAAGTTGCCCGATATTCTCATGGCTATACAATTTTACAGGCAATAACTGCGTCTTCATCATAAGCGTAAATTGCACACAACCGATGATATCCATCAGCAATGATGACCCTGCCTTGTATGGAGTCCCGTACTAAAAGCAGCGGCGAAATTTCATGACCTGATTCTATTTTCAGCTGATCTTTTGCGACATGAGAATTGCTGACACCAAGCAGCGATAAGCTGGATGCTCTGAAAATGTCCTTGGCCTTGAATTGTGTGAGAGGGGCTTGTTTCAATTGCTCCACTTTTGCTTTTACTGCATCTTCATCATACATCAGGCTCAAATAGGAGCATGCTGCGGGATAGTCATGATCTTCCGGTTCGTTAAGCCAGTTGATATCAATTGTTTTCCTGGACACCGTTGTTTTTCCTTATCTGATTGGTTTAAAGAAGTGTTTTAATGGCCTTTTTTTCCGGTTCGCCCGCTATTGACCATTTGATTGAGTCTTCATGCAGCGAAGCATAGAATGCATGAAATTGTGCGTAAGAAATCAAGGCGGTAATAGCCACAGAGCCGATAAGCTTTTCAAAAATAGTGAATAACCACATTTCAACCTGGTTACTCGGATCTCTGAATGGCCATGGATAAGTGACTATCAGAAGAATAACAAAGACTGATAAACCAAAAACTCCAATACTATACTCAACTTTTTTCTGTTTCCTGGCATAGGAAAGACGGTCTTTTTTAGAGGCAAGTATTTTTCCTTCAATTATAGGATCTTTTCGATTTCGTTCAACAAGCTGCACTGGTCGATCATAAAATTTTATTGTTTGTTGTATTTGATTGGCGTGTTTAATGCACTTATGAACAAACACCTGGCAGTCAAGCTGCAGAAGAGAGAGGTTCGGATTAAGAAGTCGGAGAACCCATGTATTAAGCTCAAACGATAAGGTTCCGTGCGTTTCTGTGACAGCACTTAACAGGACAAATTTTTTACTTTCCAGAAAAAGTGGGATGTCACTTTCTTTCACAGAATCTTTCATCTCCGTAATAATTCTTTGTGCGTCACTTGATTTCTGGTCAAACGTAGGCCACCACTGATTTCCTTTAAGAATTATGATGAGAGACTCATCTTCAAAATTGCATGTGAACATGATTTTTGCATGCATTGCTTTTCCTCATCAAAGTTTACAAAACATGGCGATATGCTGGATGAACAGACAAAATTTCAGAATCCATGGAACTGAAGATAAAGAATAAAAAAACGGCGTGATGATCGCCGTTTTTTTATTGGATTTTTTATTTGAACTTTTGTTCCTCAGCTGAATGTGGTACGTGCCGCCAGGTATTCATAATGAGCCCACCGTGCATCGACCTCTTTCTGGATAGCCGTGTAATACTCATCGGCAAGAGCGGGGTGGCTCTTTTTGAGCATTCTGAAACGGTTTTCCATATCAAGAAAATTCGCAACCGGAATTTTTGGCTTTTTCGAATCGAGAATAAGCGGATTTTTCCCTTCCAGCAAGCGTTGAGGATTATAGCGGTAGAGTATCCAGTGCCCGGAATCAACTGCAGCTTTCTGATTATCGAATGCCGTGGACATGTTTATACCGTGGGCAATACAGTGTGAATAGGCAATGATGATGGATGGACCGTTATATGCCTCGGCTTCAAGGAATGCTTTCAGCGTCTGGTCGTCACGGGCCCCAAGAGCAACAGAGGCAACATAGGCCGTTCCGTAGGACATGGAGATCATACCGAGATCTTTTTTAGTCGCTGTGCGGCCAGCGGCAGCGAATTTAGCTACTGCTGCTTTCGGTGTTGCTTTGGATGCCTGTCCTCCCGTATTGGAATAGACCTCCGTATCAAGCACCAGAAGGTTGATATTTTTGTTTCCTGCCGTTATATGGTCAACGCCGCCATAACCAATGTCATAGGCCCAGCCATCACCACCGACTCCCCAGACACTCTTTTTTACCAGCATATCGGCTACTGAAAGCAGATTTCTGGCATCAGAAGAGTTGATATGACGAAGCTTCTCCTTCAGAATGGCAACCCTTGTTCGCTGTTCAAAAATTTCCGGTTCACTGAGTTCCAGTGCCTCAAGGATATCTGTTGTGAGCGGATCACCTATCTCAGAAGAGACTCTTTTCAGCAGTTCGCAAGCATACTCACGCTGTTTATCAATGGAAATTCTAAAGCCAAGTGCAAATTCCGCAGTATCTTCGAAGAGCGAATTCGACCAGGTAGGACCCCGACCATCTGCATTGGTGGTATAAGGAGTTGTCGGGAGGTTACCTCCGTAGATTGATGAACAGCCGGTGGCATTACCTACAACAAGACGGTCGCCGAAGAGCTGTGTCATGAGTTTGACGTACGGTGTTTCACCGCAGCCGGAGCATGCTCCTGAAAACTCAAACAGTGGAACCTGAAGCTGCTGTTCCTTGATCAGCTTTGTATTGATTTTGTTCCGGTCAAATTCCGGAATATTGAGATAATAGTTCCAGTTGTCTACCTCTGTATCCCTCAGTGGCAGCTGAGGTTTCATATTCAGAGCTTTTCTTTCATGGTTGGCTTTATCCCTTCCCGGGCAGACATGTACGCAGATTTCACATCCAGTACAGTCTTCAGGTGCAATCTGAATGGTGTATTTCATACCATCCCAACTTGCACCCTTGGCTTCTATGGATTTAAATGTCCGTGGTGCGTTTTCAATATATTTTTGGTCATAGACCTTGGCACGGATAACGGCATGGGGACAAGCCATTGAGCATTTAGCGCACTGTATACAAAGATCTGGTTCCCAAACCGGAATTTCGTCGGCAAGGTTACGTTTTTCAAATTTTGAAGTTCCAGTCGGGTAGGTGCCGTCGGCTGGCAGATCGCTGACTGGAATGTCGTCTCCTTCTCCGGAAATGATTTTTGCCAGTACATTACAGACAAAATCAGAGGCTTCACCGACAATAGGCTGTCGAAGTTCTTTTTTGCTGTCAGCAACAGAGCCGATGGTTACCTGATGCAGGTTGGAGAGCGTGTCGTCGACAGCCTGTATATTCTGCTTGACCACCTCATCACCCTTTTTGCCATAAGTCTCTCTGATGGCGTTTTTAATCTGTTCAATTGCCTCTTCGCGGGGCAGGACTCCGGAAATAGCAAAAAAGCAGGCCTGCATAATGGTGTTGATGCGCTGGCCCATGCCGCTGTGATGAGCGACAATATAGGCATCGATGGTGTAGAGCTTCGCCTCTTTCTTAATCAGGTGCTCCTGAACAACTTTTGGCAGTTTGTCCCAGAGATCTTCGGGCGCATACGGTGTATTCAGAAGCAGTGTACCTCCTTTCTTGAGATTTTTAAGGAGGTCAATCATCTCAAGAAAAATCCAGTGATGACAGCCGATAAACTGGGCTTCAGTGATCAGGTAGGTCGAGCGAATTTCGTGCGGGCCGAAGCGCAGGTGAGACGTGGTGATTGAACCGGCTTTTTTAGAGTCGTAGACGAAATATCCCTGTGCATAGTTATCCGTTTTTTCACCGATAATCTTGATGCTGTTTTTATTTGCACCGACTGTTCCGTCCGATCCAAGACCGTAAAAAAGAGCACGGAACATCTCATCCGGTTCTATAGAGAGGGAACGATCAAACTCAAGGCTTGTATGGGTAACATCGTCATTAATGCCTATGGTGAAATGATTTTTTGGTTTTGCCAACGCCATGTTGTCGTAAACAGACTTGACCATTGCCGGCGTAAATTCTTTGGAAGAGAGGCCATATCTGCCGCCGGTAATATTCGGCAGGGATTTGAGCAACCCATTCTGTACACCTTCAAGCAGTGCATTGACAACGTCAAGATAGAGCGGTTCGCCTGCACTTCCAGGTTCCTTGACCCGGTCAAGAACGGAAACAGATTTGACTGTTGCCGGTAATGCTCCGACAAATCTTTCGATATCAAACGGGCGGAACATGCGGGCATGAATGACGCCAACTTTTTCGCCTTGCTGGTTGAGATATTCAGCGGTTTCACGTGCAGCTTCAACACCAGATCCCATCATCACAATAACGCGATCAGCATCCGCCGCACCATAGTACTGGTAGAGTTTATAGTAACGTCCCGTTAGATCACCAAATTTGTCCATCAATCGTTGAGTGATTACTGGGCATGCATTGTAATAGCTGTTGACCGTTTCTCTTCCCTGAAAATAAACGTCAGGATTCTGCGATGTTCCGCGGAGGACTGGAGCGTCAGGGCTCATGCGGCGGTTGCGGTGCGCTATAACGAGCTCATCGCTTATCATAGCTTTTATGATATCATCAGAAACGATCTCGATTTTAGCAATCTCATGAGAGGTTCTGAACCCGTCGAAGAAATGAAGAAATGGAACCCTTGATTCAAGTGTTGCGGCAGCGGAAATAAGTCCCAGATCCATGACCTCCTGAACGGAACTTGATGCAAGCAGGGCAAAGCCTGTCCCACGGACAGACATGACATCGCCATGGTCACCGAAGATCGAGAGTGCCTGTCCCGCCAGTGCGCGAGCCGAAACGTGTATGACGCAAGGGGTCAGTTCCCCGGCAATTTTATACATATTCGGAATCATCAGCAGAAGGCCCTGCGATGCGGTGAAGGTTGTTGTCAATGCACCGGTCTGCAAAGCACCATGCACTGCAGCTGCTGCTCCAGCCTCGCTCTGTAATTCATCAATTTTGGGAATTGTTCCCCAAATGTTCTTTTTTCCTTGGGCTGCCCATGCATCAGAATATTCACCCATCGGCGATGCCGGAGTAATCGGGTAGATACAGATAACTTCACTGGTACGATAAGAGACATGAGCCAAGGCTTCATTTCCCTCCATTGTTTTATAAGTCCGGGTCATACTGGCAGTCTCACTTGATTTTGTATTGATGAATTAGTAACGTGCCGGGCACTGATGTGTAACACCACGATAGAGCTAAAGAGTTCCTATCATAGTCAGAGAAATCAAATCGAGGTGACTTAAAAGATATTAAAAAAAATGATTTTTGATAAATTTAATTAGATTCCGGTTTTTATGTACAGAGCGCGCTGACAGTGAGCATCAGCAGTATCCTTTGCTATTCTTAATACTTAGATAAGGAAAAGAGGTTTTATGGACGCGGAACATTCCGAAAACATTGTTTATGGCAGGAATGCCGTTCTTGAGCTTCTCCAGCAAAAACCGGAGAGCATTGAGAAGATTTATTTTCAGTTTAATACCTCTCATCCGAAGCTGAAGGAAATTGTTATTACTGCCCGGAGGCTGAAGCTTGTAAGCGGCAAAGCCCGGCTTGAAAAACTTTCCCTTATTGCCGGAACGACAAAGCACCAGGGTGTTTGCGCGCTTATCAGCTCTGTTACCTATTACTCGCTGGAGGAGGTGCTCCAAAGTCCCCGCAATACCTATCCTCTTTTTGTGGTGTTGCAGGGCCTCGATGATCCTCACAATATCGGAGCTATTATCCGAACAGCTGAAGCTGTGGCTGCCGATGCCGTTGTGCTGGTTGAAGGGAAGGGTTCACCCGTAAACGCCGTTGTTCATAAGGCATCTGCCGGTGCACTATCTCACATGAGAGTCTGCAAGGTGAAAAGCCTTGTGCGTGCCCTGGAATTTCTGCATCTGCAGCACGTTCAGATTATAGCTGCCGATATGGATGCAGAGCTTAATTATACTGATGCAGACATGAAAAAATCTACGGCGATTGTGCTTGGCATGGAGGGGAGCGGTCTGGCTCCTGAAGCGCTGGAGTTCTGCGATCATGTTGTCCGCATTCCAATGGCTGGTTGTGTGGAATCCCTCAATGTGAGTGTAACGGCAGGAGTACTTCTCTATGAAGCCATGAGACAGCGGCTTGGATAACCCCCTCTGCTGGCCCTCAATGATTTGACGGGGTTTTTATGCATGCATTTTTCAGCTCTTTGAAAAAAAATAGTACCTTGTTTATCACTGTTCAGTTACTACTATCGCAACTCAAATAACACACCATCTCTCTCTGTCATGACTATCCCTGAAGATCTTCGTTATACCAAAGACCATGAATGGATTAAACTGCTTGAAGACGGCAGTACCGCACTGGTCGGCATTACTGACTTTGCTCAGTCAGAGCTTGGCGATATTGTCTTTGTTGAGCTGAAATCTGCCGGAACAAAGCTGAAAGAGCATGAGGTGTTCGGTACTGTTGAGGCCGTCAAAACCGTCGCCGATCTTTTTGCACCGGTTGCCGGTGAAATACTTGAAGTGAATACGCAACTTGACAATGCAGAAATTGTTAATCAGGACCCCTACAGCAACGGCTGGCTGGTCAGGATAAAGGTTGAGAATCCGGAAGAGGTCAACGCATTGCTTGACGCGACGGCATACCGTCAGCTCACAGGAGAGTAACTATGCCATTCATCGTCAATACCGCCAGCGAACGGGAGGAGATGCTTCGGGCAATTGGTGCAGGCTCTTTTGAGGAACTTATTGCCGACATTCCTCAGGAGATTCGCCTGAAAAAAGCCCTTGATGTTTTTCCTGCTTTGGATGAACTTCAGGTTCGGAAGCTCCTTGAGGGTCTTGCCTCCGCTAACCGGAGCACCTCCGATTATGTCAGCTTTCTGGGTGGAGGGGCATACGATCATTTTATTCCTGTAGCCATCAAGACTCTTGCGTCCCGCAGTGAGTTCTATACGGCATACACGCCTTATCAGGCAGAGGTATCTCAGGGTACTCTGCAGGCGATATATGAATACCAGAGTCTTATATGCCGTCTTTATGAGATGGATGTCACCAATGCGTCAATGTATGACGGGGCCACAGCTCTCGCTGAAGCAGTACTGATGGCGATGAATGTTACAGGGCGGGGTCAGGTTGTGGTAGCCGGAAAGCTTCATCCATATAACAGTTCTGTTCTGAAGACCTATCTTGAGGCTTCAGGTCACACTGCCGTTATACAGAATACTCTTGAAGATGGTGTCGGCAGTATCTTTTCTTTAAAAGAAATTGTCACCGGCAGTGTGGCCGCAGTCGTCGTTCAGCAGCCAAATTTCTATGGCTGTCTGGAAGAGGTTGAGGCTATACGCGATGTTGCTCATGCTCAGGGAGCACTTTTTATTGTGTCAGCCGATCCTCTCTCTCTTGGTGTACTGGCTGCTCCTGGCAGTTACGGAGCTGATATAGCGGTTGGTGAAGGTCAGCCGCTGGGTAATGCTCAGAATTTCGGTGGGCCATACCTCGGAATATTTACCGTGAAACAACAGCTTGTCCGCAAGATTCCCGGCCGTCTGGTAGGGATGACAAAAGACAGGGATGGCGAGGATGGTTTTATTCTTACACTCCAGACCCGCGAACAGCATATCCGTCGTGAAAAAGCTACGTCGAACATCTGCAGTAATCAGGCATTGAACGCCCTTCAGGCGGCAGTCTATCTTTCATTGCTCGGCAAAGAGGGTATTCGGGAGGTTGCGGCACAATCCGCACAGAAGGCACACTATCTGGCGGGAAAAATTTCCGAAATTCCGGGATTTTCCCTGAAGTACACGTCACCTTTTTTCCGTGAGTTTGTGGTTGAGACTCCTGTTCCAGCCGCAGCAGTGATTGCCGCGATGCTGGAAAAGAAGGTGTTTGCTGGTTACGATCTTGCTGCGCATGATGAAACCGGTCTGCTTGTTGCCGTCACGGAAAAGCGGACACGACAGGAACTTGACAGTTTTGCTGAAAACCTTGGGGCTATCATATAAGCCCCAGGGACTCCATCTCCTTGTCAAGACGAGCCTTGTTTTCGGCTGACAGCGATACAAGCGGCAGCCTGTAGATCTCCTCAATCATGCCCATCTGGGCAAGAACATATTTTACGGGTACCGGATTACTCTCGATAAAGTTCAGTCGGAAAAGTTTGCGGTAAGTGCTGTTTATTGTCCGTGCCTCTGCCAGATCTCCCCGCTTGACAGCCTCAACCAGCCTTTTGACCTGAGAGGGGATCTCGTTTGCCGCAACAGAAATAACGCCATCCCCACCCATAGCTATAAACGGCAGAATCAGCGGATCTTCACCGGTCAGCACCGAAAAATTGTCCGGACGTTCTTCAAGAAGCTCCGCGATCTGTGTAAAATTGTCTGATGCCTCCTTGACAGCTGCAATGTTTTCAAAATCACGGGCTAATCTGAGAATGGTAGACGCAGCAACATTGCATCCTGTTCTTCCCGGAACATTGTAGATAATAATCGGTACCGGGACAGCTTCCGCTATATGCCTGTAATGCTGGTAGATTCCCTCCTGCGAAGGTTTGTTGTAATAGGGTGCTACAGAAAGAAGTGCTGCAGCGCCTGCTTTTATGGCGTTTTGTGCCAGCTCAACGGCATGTGCTGTCGAGTTGGTACCGGCACCTGCGGCTATCATTATTTTTCCATCGGCCTCATCCCTGACCGTGCGGATAATTTCAAACTGTTCATCACCTGTAAGGGTGGGCGATTCACCCGTTGTACCGCAGGGTATGATGATATCGGTTCCTGCTTCGATATGAAACTGTACCAGTCTCCGTAAAGCATCGGTATCAATGGATCTGTCCTGCCTGAACGGTGTTACCAAAGCAACGGCGGATCCTGAAATGTATCGTCTGGACATACTTGTTTATCCCTTGTTATTGAAAGTCGTTGTACTTCTCATCGAAGAACTCGTTGACAGCTCTTTTGTCGTTCTCATGAGAATATACAGAGAATTTCAACATTAGAACATCAATCCTTATCCCTCATCTTTCCCCGATTTTTTCAATTCTTTTTCAAGGATAATGGTTCTGGATGATGTCTGAACGAATTTATTATTGTTTTCCCCCTTGAGAAGCGCACATCGAGAGATAAAATATTTACAATCAAGATCAAAAAGAAATGGTGACGCGTAAGTTTAACCGTTGAAGATTCTCAAACTGTTTTTAAATATGCTCAAAGGTAACTGTCCTGTATTTGATAAGAGTAATAAATAAAAAGATTTGTGGCTACACTATCATAATACTTTGTGCCATACAGGTTTCCGCAAGATGGATCTTAAAATCGGTTGTCCGATCATTGAAGTGACCGTTCTGAGGTTCTAAACGGATTCAGCGGCAGCAACAAGTTCGGCGGCGAGATTGAGGGATGAAGTTGAATTTTCCTTTCCGCTGATGAGTCCGGCAATGGCCTCCAGACGGCTTGCATGGTCAAGAGTGGTTACTTCGGTAACCGTTCTGTCGTTCTGCAGAGATTTTTGAACCTGAAGGTGCAGATCAGCCATGGCGGCGATTTGCGGGAGATGGGTAATGGCTATGATTTGATGCAGGCGTGAAAGTTTTTTCAGGCTTTTGCCGACGGCTTCTGCCACACGGCCGCTGATACCGGTATCAATTTCATCAAAAATAAGGATCGGGAGCTTGTCTGATCCAGCCAGGGCGCTTTTCATAGCGAGCATGATTCTTGAAATTTCACCGCCGGATGCTACTTTTTCCAGTGGTCTTGGTTTTTCACCGAGATTGGCTGAAATAAGAAATTCAATCCGATCAAAACCGCTGCTGAATGCGGAAAATTTTTTTCCTTCGATTGATATGTCACCTTCACTCTCTTCTTCATGCGCTATGCTGACGATAAAGGTGGCGTTCGGTATACCGAGCTCTGCCAACTGCTGCTGTATAACGGTTTCAAGGAGCTGTGCCGCTTGATGCCGTTTTCCTGACAGAGTTTCAGCAAGTTTTGACAGCTCTGCTTTCTGCAGGGTGATGTGCTGATCGGTACGGCTGATCTCTTCATCAAGGTTGTCTTCAAGCGCGATCTTGGCGTCAAGCTCGTTCCGCAGATCAATCAGCCCGGAGAAGGTGCGTCCGTATTTTTTACAGATACGTTGGAGTTTGAGCTGGCGTTCCCGCAGAAAATCGAGTCTGCCCGGGTTAAAATCCACATCTGACTGGTAACTGCGGGTGAATCGGGCAAGTTCATCGATGATACTTTTTGCCGTACGCGTTTCTTCAAGATGGATCTCAAAGCGTTTGTCAATAATGGCAAGTTTTTCGAGGAGCTGCACTCCCAAAGCTATTGATGAATAAACGGAGTGCTCGCTGTCGTAAAGCAGTTCGCTCAGGGATGTGCTGAGACTGAAAAGTGCTTCTGCATTTTCAAGCAAGGTTATTTCGGTCTCAATCGTCTCATCTTCTCCACTGATAAGGTCCAACAGGTTGATCTCGTTCAACTGGAACTCCACCATCTCTTTTTTCTCGTGGATGTCAGAAGCCTCTTTTTTAAGTTTGTTCAGCTGCTGCTGCAGTTTCTGAAGCTCTGAACGGGAAGCTTTATATGCGGTTACTTCGGGTGTGCACCGTGCGAAATCATCAAGCAGGGTTTCGTGCGTATCGGTATTCAGCAGCATCTGGTGCTCATGCTGTCCGTGCAGGTCAATAATGACATCTCCAACCTGTTTAAGGAGTGATACCGAGCTTGGTGTATCGTTGATGAAACAGCGGGATTGGCCGCTCGTTGAGAGTTCCCTGCGGAGAATGAGTTCTGATGTTGTTTCTATCTCTGTCGTATTCAGAAGGCAATCGATCTTTTCAGAGTGAACATCTTTGAGTACCGCTTCAATAACAGCTTTAGTTGAGCCCGACCTTACAAAATCGCTGCTGGCCCGTTCACCAAGAACCATATTCAGTGCTCCTATAAGAACAGACTTTCCTGCGCCGGTCTCACCAGTAATAATGGTCAATCCAGGGGTGAACTCAACCGTTAGTTCCTGGATAAGGGCGTAATTTTTGATATAAAGGCTGAAAAGCATGGCCGGTTATGTTGGTGTGCACTTTCAGTAAAAAATATAAGGGTAACAACAGAGCTGAAGTGGAGCCTTACTGGTTATTATCAGACAAAAAGCCCTGTCGAGGGCTTTTTGACGCAGGTTATCCTTGATCAGAACAGAGTTATTGTCACTTTTTCGGCTTTTCATCAGCCTTGTTGATAATCTCGTCCTCATCTTCATTCTGAGCTTTTTTAAACTCCTTGATTCCTTTTCCCATGCCCCTCGCAAGCTCTGGAAGTTTTTTTGCACCGAACAACAGCAAAACAATAACCAGAATAAGCAAAAGTTCCTGTCCACCTATTCCAAACATCGTGGATCCTCCGGGGAATTAAAATGATGAAGAGTCTATATCGTGCTTGATATATAAGCAATCTGCTTTTTTAAACCAACTCTTCAGAGCAAACAGGGTTTTCTTTCCATGCTTAATATCGAGCAAGAACGGTTTCGCCGGCACGGGTTATCTGACCGGGCTGAACCTGAACTGAGGCTGAAGCGGGAAGAATGACATCGACTCTTGAGCCAAACTTGATCATACCGAACCTGTTGCCGGACATGACCGTTTCACCGTTATGGAGTGAGCAGACGATTCTTCTTGCTAAAAAACCAGATACCTGATTGAAAAAAACCTCGATTTCGCCATTGTCAATGCCTATTTCCATTTTTTCATTACTCTTCATGCTTCGGGGGTCGAACGCCATAAGGAACTTACCGGGACAGTATTGAAGATGTGTCACTTTTCCGCTGATCGGTATACGGTTGACATGGACGTTGAATGGTGACATAAAGATACTGACCAGGGTTGAAGGCATGCCGCTGCCCTTGTGGTCATGATGCTGTACAAGAAGGACTTTTCCGTCGGCAGGTGCCAGAACAGTGCGTTTTTCGTCGGGAACGTTTCGGTTTGGATCACGGAAAAAATAGAGGGTAAAAAGCATCGCGGAGCATGCGGTAAGCAGAATCGCTGTCCGGGGCCAAAAGGGGAAAAGCAGGGCGCCAGCGCTGATGAGAAGGCTCATGATAATACCCTTTGTCATGGTGCTGTAGCCGTATGAAGTGAACATCTCTTTTGGTCTCTATGCGGTTTATTATGATAACTCAACCTATGATAATTATTTATCTTGTACATGAGAAGAATGGTAAATTTTTTTTTGATTTTTTTTAAATCCGGTCAGCATTATTTCGTTGAAGATAATGTTCAGTATGGAAGGGGAGTGGTGAGGAAGTGAATGTGTTCGAAAAAAAGTTCCTTGAGCAGATTAGAACAAGGCGTCTCGTAGAAGAGGGTGAACGGGTGCTTGTTGCTGTTTCGGGAGGCCCGGATTCGATGGCTATGCTTTCACTGTTTTGTGCGGTAAAGCCTGTTTTGCATTGTGAACTTGGCGTTGCTCACTGCAACTTTCAGCTTCGGGGGGAGGAGAGTGATGCTGAGGAACAATTTGTGCGGAATCACTGCCTTTCACTTGGTCTGGAGTGTTTTGTCGAGCGGTGTGATACCCTGCGGTATGCCGGGGAGTGGAAAAAGTCTGTTGAGGAGAGCGCCAGAATTCTGCGATATACTTTTTTTGAGAAGGTGATGGAGGAGATGGGTTTTACCAGGATTGCAACCGGCCATCATGTCAATGACAATGCCGAAACAATTCTTTTTAATCTGTTCCGAGGGGTCTCTCTGCCTGGATTAAAAGGTATTCGAGCCCTTCATGGTAAAATCATCAGACCTATGCTCCTGTTTCCTAAAGTTGCTCTTACCGCATACCTGGAGGAAAAAGGCATTGAGAGTAAAACGGATACCAGCAATCTTCTCAACGACTATGACAGGAATTTTATCCGTAACCGTGTCATTCCACTGATTGAGGAGCGCTTTCCTCATAAACTCATGCCATCGCTTCGGAGGCTGTCGGAACAGGCAGGGGAGCTCGAAGAGTTTCTTGAGCTTTATTTTGAGAACCTGCTTGAGCGAGAACCGGGGCTTTCACTCACTGACGGAGAGCTTGATCTTCAGGCTCTGCAACGGCTTATGGCTTTTGAGCAGAAAGAGGTTTTCAAGCGGGCCTTACAGGATATGGATATCCCTGTTGACAATCAGACGCTTCAGAAACTGGTTGATCTTTTGCATAGGCAGCCGGGAAAAATGATTATGGCCGGGCGGCAATTGCGGGTGCTCAGGAAAGGGGCGTCACTGTGCTTTATGCGTGATACCCCATGAGTTGCCGCAGGTTACTCTTTTTGCCTGGCGTGCTGAAAGAGTTCAATGGGCAGATTGGCATGAATGAGAACTGACTCAAGGTTCTGCTCTATCTCGATATTTTTAAGCAGTTGTTTTGTCTGTCCGCCAGTTCTCGTTCCAGAAAGTTCCGAAAGTTTAAGTGCCCCCCACAGGAATGTTGAGGCGAAATATGCACTTTTTCGATTTGCATAGACCCATTCGCTTTGCCCTTCAATTCCATTGTTGAATTTTACAGAGAGAGCAAGGTTCTGGATGCTGTTCAGGTTACCCAGGGTTTTTATATCCCCGTTTGCTGACGTGAGGCTTTGAAGAGCCCCTATGGTCCATACCGCGGACGGCAGTGCAAACCAGAGATGTGATTTGTAGACGGCTTTGTTGATAAGTGCTGCAGTGAGTGAGTCCCTCTGATAAAAGCTGCCGACCGGGATAAGAAACTCTTTCAGCATTTTTCTGTTGTTTGACAGTGCTATTTTCCGTGGGCTGAGCGGGCAGAGCCAGAGGGTACTGTCGAGCGAATAACATTGATAGCCACCGATTTTTTCAGTCGAAGTGCTGTGTTTCAGAAGAAAGGATGGTGGAAGTTTTTGCGAAAAAGGACCCCAGGCAATTCCAAGATATTCCTGTTCTTTGTACCCATGGCGTTTAAAACTGACCAGCAGCGTATCAATGTCGAGAGAGGGATTGATACTGGCTGCTTTCATGAGCGTGTTGAGCTGGCCTTTTGCCTGGAACAGTGGAGTTTTTTTCAGAGAATCAGGAATGATTTTCTGCCAGAGAGTGCTTTGACGGATATCTTTAAGACCGATGTAGATCAGTGCATCAGTTTTTCCGGGAATGTGATCAACAATTGCTTTAAGCTCGGGACTCAGGGGTTCTGGCTGCAGTCGGGTTTTGGGGTAGTTGATCCAGAGAACAACGGCAAGAAAGCAGAGAAAACTGAAAACGCTGATTGATAAGAGGAGTCCTGCACCTTTTTTCAGGGAGCGTTTTTCGGGTGTTGCTTCCTGTTCTGGATTCCTTGGCATACTTCAGCTGATTAGGAGTTATTTTTGATTGCCTGACGGGCCAACTCATCACAGCGGTTATTATATGGGTTGTCGCTGTGGCCCTTTACTTTATGGAAGGTAACGTCCTGCAATCTAAGTAACTTCAGGATTTTTTGCCACAGATCAATGTTTTCTACGTTTTTTTTTGCTGATGTTTTCCAGCTGTTCGCTGTCCATCGTTTCAGCCACCCCTCATTGATGGCGTTGACGAGATAGCTGGAGTCACTGTAGAGGTGAACCTCGCATGGTTCCTTGAGTGCTTCGAGCGCTTCTATCGCTGCGCTGAGCTCCATGCGGTTATTGGTTGTTGCAGGTGAGAACCCTGAAATTTCACGAATGGAAGAGCCAAACATCAGGAGTGCTCCCCAGCCGCCTTTTCCCGGGTTGCCGCTGCAGGCCCCGTCGGTGTAGATGATTATTTTTTTTTTCATCGATAAAAAAAAGCTCAACCATGAATGATTGAGCCTTTATAAGATAGTGAATAATCTTTTATAGCCGGTGTGACCCTCTCTGCTTACCTTACCAGTTTTGCAAGTTCGGCAGTTCCGGTTTTAGCGATAATTTTCATGGCTTTAGCTGAAAGCTTTACCTTTACAAACCGCTTTTCCTCTTCGATCCAGATTCTTTTGGTATGGAGGTTTGGCTCAAAACGGGTACGGACATGGTTGTTCGCATGGGATACCGTATTGCCGTATTTAGGTCTTTTGCCGGTCAGTAAACAAACTTTAGACATGGTGCAATCAATTGGTGTTAAAAAAACGAATTGGAATATAACAATAGTTTGATAAACTGGAAACCTATTGTTTCATGGTCGGATGCCGACAGCGCAAACCATCATGGATATGACATAGAGCAGTGTTCCGAAGGCGTTGTACCAGACGGCTTTTTCTCTTGGATTATCAACAAGTATTTTCTGCATTGGAAGCTGTGCGACCAGAAGAATCAGGGCAATCATCATCGTCGTCATGGAACCTTTGAAAACGAGAATGGTGATGGCGGCCAGTTGCGCGACGTCCATAAAAACAGCAGCAAGTATCGCGGCCTTTTTTTCGCCGAGCTGTACTGGAATTGAGGCGACCCTGCGGATATTGTCGCCAACGACTGATTTGAAGTCATTGAGTGTCATGATGCCGTGTGCACCAAGTGAGAAAATAATGGCTAAGGCAATAGTTTCCCGCGAAGGGATACCTTGCGTAATGGCAAAACTGCCTGTCAGCCACGCGACGCCTTCATAGGCAAGGCCGACAATAAGGTTGCCGAACCAGCCGTTTCTTTTTGCCCTGATTGGCGGACCAGAGTAGGCGTGCGACATGAGCACACCGACGAAAGCAATGGCGACAACATAAGGGTGAATGGAGAGTGCGACAAGAAAACCTGTAATAATAAGGGCAAAGGTAATAAGCCAACTGGCTGATTTTGATATTTTGCCGGCAGGGATTGGACGATCAGGCTCATTGATAGCGTCAACCTCACGGTCAAAGTAGTAGTTCATGGTCTGCGACATGGCGCACATGAGAGGCCCTGCAAGAAGAATCCCCCTCAGGAGGATAGACCAGTTTGCGGCAATACCTTCCCCTGTCGATACAACACCACAGGCAAAAGCCCACATGGGCGGAAACCAGGTGACCGGTTTCATGAGCGGCAGGATTGCAGATGGCTCGATCCTGAATCCTGGCTTGTTGACGTTCTCCAGAGCCTTCTGGATGGCCTTTTGTCTCGAATCGCTCACTCCTGAGGAGCGAAGCTTGTCGCTGATGCTTTGATGCATATCAGGGTTTAGCGTTCGTTCATGGGTGTAATGATCCTTTCTTCGGCTGTAAAACAAGGCAGTTAGTATACAAGTTTTTTGACAAAAAGATAAGAATTTAGTTTACAGCGAGCCTGTATTGTGAAGAGAGTTCAGCGTTTATTTTCAGAATCTCATTAAATTTTTTCTCGGTATCACCGCTTTCCAGAACCTCTTTAGCCAAAATAAAGCCATCGTTGATGCAGGGGGATGTTCCTGAAACATAACAGGTCATGGCCGTGGTGAAGAGAGCGGCATCTATGTAAGCTGCGGTAGCACTGCCGTCAAGAATATTGCGGATAATACGTGCGTTTTCATCTCTGTTTCCCCCCTGTATCTCCGACAGTGCATGTCGGGTTATTCCAAAATCTTCGGGATAAACCGTATGCCGGGTGACAGAGCTGTTCTGAATTTCAATAATATCCGTAGGCCCGTTGAGACTCGGTTCATCAAGTGCAATGCCCTCTTCAGTCATTGCATGAACAACCATAGCGTGTCGTGTTCCTGTCTGCAGCAGTACTTCAGTATAGAGTTCCATAAGTTCCCGATTGAAAACACCGACAAGCTGTCGTTTAGCTCCTGCAGGATTGATCAGGGGCCCGAGAATATTGAAAATAGTTCTTATGCCCAGTTCGCGGCGGATATGGGCTACCTTTTTCATAGATGGATGATAGAGTGGTGCAAAGAGGAAGGCAAATCCTGTCTTTTCAAACAGCTCTTTTGTGGCTTCAGGGGGAAGGTCTATAGCAAATCCGAGTGCTTCAAGAACATCGGCACTTCCGCAACTGCTTGTTACTGAACGGTTTCCATGTTTGGCAATGTTGACACCGGCACTGTTGGCAATAATTGATGCCGTCGTTGAAATATTAAATGTCCCTGCATGATCCCCTCCAGTGCCGCAGGTATCGACAGCATCGTCATCAAGAACGATTGTGTTTGCTTTTGCCATAAGACTGTAGTATGCACCGGTAGCTTCGGGCGGGGTCACCCCTTTTTTCTGCAGGAGGGCGAGCATTGCTGCAATAACTATCTCTGAAAAATGACCATCCATAATGCTGTTCATGCAGAATGTCATCTCTTTTTGTGAATAGTTTTCTCCTGCAAGCAGCTTTTGCAGTAACTTTTTTTGCGGCATGGAGTGTATTGATTGGAAAATAAGTGCGAATATTCGTAAATGTAAATAATAAGAAGAATTGATTGTATTGTAAAAGGCCGATTACCGATAGGCGGAAAATAGAAGAAATATATTGAATCTTATGAAGAGTAAACAGGTATCACCATTCAGGGAAGAAGCTCTGCGGATGGTTCTCATGAAAATGATGAGTCGGGCACTTGATGCCTGTATTGTTACCGATCTTTCTGTTATCAGGTGGTTGACCGGCTTCAGCGGTTCAAGCGGGAGACTCATTGTTACGCGCGAAAAAAGCTGGTTGTTTACTGATTTCCGATATAAGGAGCAAGCTGCGCGAGAGGTTGAAGTGGTAGAAGTGGTTATTGCCGCTGATGGATTTGCGGCAGAGCTTGAGTCTGGGCGGTATCATCTCGGAGAAACGGTCGCTCTCCAGTCGGATAATATCACCTGGCATGAAGCTACCCGACTGATGGAACAGTTGCATGGTAAACAGCGGATAATACCGGTCAATACTTTTTTCGATGAATTCAGAATGGTCAAGCATGAAACTGAACTTGTAAAAATGCGTCGTGCTGCTGAAATCAGCGAGCTTGTGTTTGAAAAAGTGCTGCCAATGATCTCTCTGTCTGCTACGGAACTTGATATTGCAGCCGAAATCTCTTTTCAGCATAAAAAGTTTGGAGCAGAAAAAGACTCTTTTGATCCTATTGTGGCAGCGGGGCCTCGATCTGCCATGCCTCATGCCAAGCCTTCAATGGCTCTATTCAAGGTGGGAGAGTTGATTGTGATCGATATGGGATGTATCTATGAAGGGTATGCTTCCGATCAGACACGGACTGTTGCGCTTGGTCATGTTTCAAAAGAGGCCCGCAATGTTTATCGAATTGTGAAAGAGGCGCAGGAGCTCGGTATAACTTCGGCGCGGTGTGGCATGACCGCGAAAGAGCTTGACCGTGAGGTTCGAGGTTTCATCAACGCTCATGGCTACGGCGAAGAGTTCGGCCACGGTCTTGGGCACGGTGTCGGATTTGAGGTGCATGAGGAGCCCCGGATCAGCCCCAAAGGGGAGCATGTGCTGCAGGAGAATATGGTTTTTACCATTGAGCCTGGTATTTATCTTCCTGGAAAATTCGGAGTGCGCATTGAGGATACGGTGGTGATGGGCCCGTATGGTGTTAATCCGTTGCAGGGTTGTAGTAAAGAGCTTATCGTCTTGTGAACATTACAATTGCTCGAGAGAGTATGGAGAGTGGGTATTGCATGGTTATTACGACCGCTCCTGACCGGGAGGAAGCTGAAAACCTTGCGGACGGGATTTTGAACAATCGTCTTGCGGCCTGCGTGCAGATGGCCGATATCAGAAGCTTTTTTCTGTGGGAAGGAGCTATGCAGAAAGAGAGTGAGGTTGCTCTCTCTATCAAGACCACAGAAGCTCGGTACAGCGAGCTTGAAGCGCATATTCAGGAGTACCACCCCTACGATGTGCCTGAAATTATAAAGCTGCCAATAACCGGCGGATTGCCTGTCTATCTCAACTGGCTCGACTCAACCACCGGTACTCCCAAAGTTTGAACAATCAGGACGTCATCAATCAAAGTATTGTCGATATTTTAGCTTCGTTGCAGCACTCCCTTGATAGTGGCAGTGAAGGATGCCATGACAAGGAGGGGGCTGGCGTTGCGTTCGATGGCGCGGATAGCCTCTTCGGTGATTGTTGAGATCTGGAAGAAATCGGGATTGGGAAAATTTTTTACAAAACGGTCAATGGCATCGCTAATGTCCGGGTTGTTCAGTTCCTGAAAGTCGGGTTTAATGCTGCGGTGGTTGACATCCTGAAAAAAGAGCAGCAGGGCGGCAAGAAAGAGGGTAAGTTCTCCGCGCGAAAGATTTTTGGCGTTCTGCTCGCATGCGATAATAGCTTCGTGGAAGCGGCTTGGTGTTAGTACCTGGCGAAGAAAGTCGAGAGCCTTGTTGCGGAGCACAATAGTTGTCGTTTCCGACGGGTTGCTGTCGCGGCTGTTGATAAGCTCCCATGCAAGACGGAGGTTCCCTCTGGAAAAGCTGATCATAAAGCTCAGCTCCGGGTCTACGATTTCGGGGCGGTGTTGCTGCAGCCAGAGCCTCAGTTCTGCGGCGGTAATCCGAGAAAACTTGATAGCCTGGCATCGTGAGCGGATTGTGGGCAGCAGGGCTTCAGGTCTTGAAGAAACAAGTATAAATAAAACGTGGGCAGGAGGCTCTTCAAGGAGTTTCAAGATTTTGTTAGCTGCCGAAGGGTGCAGCCGTTCTGCCTGCGAAATAATGAATATCTTTTTGCTCCCTTCTCTCGGCATAAACGAGGCTTTATGCTGCAGAGTGATGATCTGTTCGGTCAGAATTCCCATGGAGCGTTCCATGGCAGGGGAAAAATAGGGGTTCTGCTTTTTTTGTTCAATCAATGTATCGTACCGTTCCTTGGCATCGGTAAAGCGCTTGTTCTCTTTTTTTGCAGAGTCACCGGGATCGAGCAGAGCCGATTCCACCGGAAAAATATACTCCACATTCGGGTGCATGAACGACTGGATCTGCAAACAGTCAGGGCATATTCCGCAAGCTCCGTCACTCTTGGAGGTCTGAGCGGATCGGCAGTTGAAGATCGATGCAATTTCAAAGGCTACTGATTCCTTTCCTGACCCTTCCGGGCCAGTGAAAAGGTAGGCATGAGCAAACCGTCCTGTTTCAAGTGCTTTCCGAAGCGTACGGATTTGCTGTTTTTGACCGATAATGCTGTTCCAGCTCATGCCTGCCTTACCGGGCTCAGATAAAGGTCAGCCAGTTGTAAGGGTCTTCACCGGTCTTGACGATTTTCAGGTATTCATGTTGCAGTATTTCGGTAATCGGGCCCCGTTTTTCATTCCCAATAGGGTATTTGTCAACACTTCTCACCGGAGTTATTTCTGCTGCGGTGCCTGTCAGGAAGATTTCATCGGCAATGTAGAGTGCTTCGCGGGGGATGAGTGTTTCGCGGACTTCATAACCGAGCTCTTTTGCTATGTGCATGACGGCATAACGGGTAAAGCCCGGAAGAATAGACTGACCCGACATAGGGGTATAGATGATACCGTCTCGAACGACAAAAATATTTTCCCCGCTTCCTTCAGATACATAGCCGTTGATATCAAGAGCGACTCCTTCGGCATAGTCGTCCATCAGAGCTTCCATTTTGATGAGCTGCGAGTTCAGGTAGTTGCCTCCGGCCTTTGCCAAGGCAGGCAGGGTGTTCGGAGCTGGTCTGTTCCATGAAGAGACACGGACGTCAACACCGTTCTCAAGAACATCATCACCAAGGTATGCTCCCCATTCCCATGTGGCAATGGCAACTTCGATCGATGCCCGGTGCGGATTGACTCCAAAAGCTCCCTGTCCGCGGTAGACCAACGGACGGACATAACAGGCTTTATGGCTGTTGGCGTGAATAATGCTGATGACAGCGTCTTTCAGCTCTTTTTCGGAATAGGGTATTTCGATACGGTATATTTTCGAAGAGTCTCTGAGACGTTTGATATGTTCGTCCAGAAAAAGTACTGCTGAGCCCTTAAGGGTTTCGTAGCAGCGTATTCCTTCAAAGGTGGATGAACCGTAATGAACAACATGTGACAGAATGTGGATTTTTGCGTCAATCCAGTCAATCAGTTCGCCGTTCATCCAGATTTTAGCAGTCTTGGTCATAGTGCAGGCGTTGGGTGTTAAAGCATTACCAGTATTACCCTCAAAGATAGCTTGTTTTGAGTTTTTTAAAAGAACATGCAGGAGTTTTTATTCAGTTTTCGGAAACCCCCGCAGGTTGATGGCGGGGGTTTGCTTACTCAGACGAGCGGTTCAGTAGATTCTTTCGTACACGCCTTCCACTTCACGGAGAATAGGTTCGTATGCGGCTGGCTTGCGACCGAAGCAGATGCCTAATGATTCGTACATGGCGACTTGTTCGAGATCGACATGGCGCTGAGCAATTGCTTTGCTCGATTCGATGAATTCAATCTTGCGGCCCTTGACCTTGGAGATCGTGACACCGGACTTGCCATCGAGGAGAAGCAGTATTGCACCGGCACCGGCTTCAAAGCCGAAGTTGATATCGTATGCTGAAGAGTTGCCTGAACGGACCAGGTGACCTGGCTGGATGACGCGTACCTCAGGAATTTCGTATATCTTTTCGACAAACATACCGGTCTCTTTCATGAAAATAGGTATGGCCGGGTCAACTTTCATTCGTTTCTGAATTTGCTGTGCAGTGAATTTTCCTGCTCCGGCAAGCTTTTTATGGCCAAAGGCGTCGATGCCTGCTGATTCATCAACAATATCGCTGCCGTCGGCATTTTTAAGCCCTTCAGCCACAACAATGGTGTAGGTACCGCTGTGGACATCGCTCTCTCTGATCCTGCGAGTAAAACGTTCGGCGAGGTGTTCGTACACAATATCCCAGTCTGCAGGAATTTCAGGTATGAGAATACAGTCAGCCTCAGCTGCTATGCCGCTGCGAAAAGCGGTATGACCAGCATAACGGCCGAATACTTCAGAGACCAGAACCCTGTTGTGGGTTTTACCGGTTGTTTTTAAGTCGTGCACAAACTGCGCGATGCGGTTTATCGTGGAGTCGCCACCGACTGAGTAGGTCTGCAGGTCGAGATCCATGGTTTTCGGTGCGTGGATGCACTGAATTCCTTTCTGATTGAGATCAACCATGACGCTGCCCGAATCGTCCCCGCCACTGATAATGAGAGCATCAAGGTCAAATTTTTTCATACCCGCTTTGATACGGTTGTACTTGTCAGGATTGCTGATCGCCTTAATTTTCACTCTTGAATGTCCTGCTTCGGAACCGGCAAAACTTGCGTCAAACCGATCAAGACGCTCCTGGTCCAGGCGGACTATTTTTTCCTGATCGACGAGATTGTAGAGCCCTGCGTAGCCGTTAGGGATAATATAAAGCTCAAGATTTTTTGACAGCGCCATCATCGCCGCACCTTTCAGTACAGCATTGAGTCCGCCACAATCGCCTCCGCTGGTAAGAATTCCAATTTTTTTCACAGATATACTCTCCTATTCAAAGCTAATGTTAGTATTTAATGGCCAAATTTATTTATTTGTCGGGACATATTGTCACCGATGTCTGGCAGTTAAAATAGATTTTTTTTGGTTGATTTTTCAACTTTTGTCATGAATTACCTGGATGAGGTGAGGATTGCCTTTGTGCATCTGCGAGAAAGAAAGCGCCAAACTGTTCTCACTGCTCTTGGTGTAGCGGTAGGTTCGGCAATGCTTGTGACTACTATTTCCGTAGCACGTGGTTCATCATCGAATGTTGTTGCCAAGGTGATTGATACCGCTCCCCATGTCCTCATAAGTGCTGAAAGGGTTGTTCCGCTGGTACCTGAAAATCTTGTTACTCAGCGAGGGAAGGTTGCGATGGTGACCAAAAATATTAATCTTGATGAACAGGAAGTTATCAAGAATTATGTTGAGGTTGTCGAGAGCATTCGGCCAGTGGGGGAGCTGAGGAGCATTTCACCCTTTGTGCTCAGCAAATTATTAGCACGCAACAAAACTCGTTTTACTCCCTGTGTTGCCAGAGGCGTTGTTCCTCATCTTGAAGCAGATATTGCCGGGCTGCAAAAGAATCTGCTTGAAAAAAATTCTCTTGAAGAGTTGGCTTATACACCGAACGGTATTCTTGTCGGTGATCTTCTGGCTAAAAAGCTTAATGCAGGTTACCGTGACAGGATTGTGCTTGTAACAAAAAACAGCGAAGAGTTTTCTGTAACGATAGTCGGCCGATTCAGCAGCGGCTTCAATGCGAAGGATGAGCGGGAAGCTTATGTCAATCTTGCGCTTGCTCAGAGAATGGAGGGTATTGCTTCGAATTCTGTTACCGGTATCGGATTGAGAACAGCTCATGTTGATCGTGCTTCCGAGACTTCAGCGAAGGTGCAGAAACTGAGCGGATACAAAAGCGAGAGCTGGGATGAAACCAACCGGAACGTCATTGAGTTTTACAACCGTAATGCCCTGATCACGCTTGTTCTGGTAGGGTTTGTTTTTGTTGTCGCCGGTCTTGGTGTTTCATCGGTCATGACTACGGTGATTCTGCAAAAGGTTAAGGATATAGCCATCTTGCGTTCAATGGGTATGCAGGCAGGGAGTATCACCCGTATTTTTATGCTTGAAGGGTTTATGATTGGTGTTCTCGGAGTAGTAATCGGGAGTCCGATGGGTCATGTGATTTGTCATTTTGTTGACGCCATCCGTTTTGAGGCAAGTACTGCAGGAGTGTTGAAAAGTGATAAAATCAATATTATTGAGCAGCCTGAAGCTCACCTGATGGTGATCGCGTTTGGTATTCTGATTGCCGTTATTTCATCCTGGAGTCCGGCAAGAAAGGCTACGCGCTATTTGCCGGTCAGGATTCTCAGGGGTGAAGTCGGAGCTTAGGTGGATCGGATAATACAGACTGCATGAGCCGCAGCGCCCTCTTCCCGTCCTATATAGCCGAGCTTTTCGTTGGTTGTAGCCTTGACAGAGATGCTTCCGATTTCAACACCGAGGCAGCGTGCAATGTTTTTACGCATTTCTGTAATGTAGGGTGCTATTTTCGGTTCTTCAAGAAGCAGCATGGCGTCGACGTTCAAGGTCTGGTAACCGTTTTTTTTAAGAAGCTTTCCGACATGTTTGAGCAGAATCATGCTGTCGATATCCTTGAATTCCTGGCTTGTGTTGGGGAAGTGAAGGCCAATGTCACCCAGTGCAGCCGCACCAAGAAGTGCATCGCTCACAGCATGAAGCAGAACATCGGCATCGCTGTGGCCGTCAAGTCCTTTGTCTCCAGGGATATGAACGCCACCGATCACCAGTTTCCTACCTTCAGCAAAAGGGTGTACATCAATACCAATTCCAATGCGCATGGTTATTCCAGATTTTAAGGATTATAGGTGACAGGTATCAAAGATAGAATAAATCAGGAAAAATCAGAACCACATAGCAGAAGTGCCGGAGAAAAACCTTAAAATTAAGGGCTATTTATTGATATGCTCTTTCCTTATGAGTTTAATACAAGAGAGAGCTCTTTCAGAAATTTTTATAGCCAGAGTGAACGGAGGTACGGTATGATCTTTTCACGTTTACAGCGTTTTTTTTGGGTATG
>Ga0114951_10001174_pt1 | contig 33554 bp, 30 predicted proteins | sample AM7aDNAmetaG_FD_88677 | JGI IMG/M metagenome (GOLD analysis project Ga0114951, IMG submission 88677) | Freshwater microbial communities from Finland to study Microbial Dark Matter (Phase II) - AM7a DNA metaG | ecosystem: Environmental > Aquatic > Freshwater > Lake | place: Finland: Lake Alinen... | reverse complement strand
CGTCTCGATTTCAACGCTGGCGGGCGGCGTGGCGCAGGATTTCAATGCCATCCTGTCCATAATACTGGGGAATATCAATCTTGCGCAGCATCAGGTTGCCCCGGAAGACCGCGTCTCGGAGCATCTCTCTGCTGCCGAGCGCGCGACCCTGCGGGCAAAAGATCTGACAGCGCAGCTGATTACTTTTGCAAAGGGAGGAACAGCGCTTAAAACGGCCGTCTCGGTAGAGCAGTTGCTGCAGGACGCGGCGGAGGCAGCGCTGAAAGGGTCAAGCGTGACCTGCCGGTTCAGCTTCCCGCCCGACCTTCAGCGCTCCAGGCTTGACGAAACGCAGATGCGGCAGGTATTCATCAATCTGCTTATAAATGCCGAACATGCCATGCCCGAAGGCGGCAGCATCGACATCTCAGCCATAAATATGAATGTGGGGCCGGCAGATAATCTGCCCCTGCCCAATGGGGCTTATGTAAAAATCACTATCAGCGATCAGAGCATCGGCATACTCAACGAACACCTGCAGCAGCTCTTCGATCCCTATTTCACCAGCCGCCAGCGCGGCAGCGGCATCGGCCTTGCCACCACCTACACCATCATCAAAAACCACGGCGGCCTCATCACCGCCGAGTCGGAATTCGGCAGCGGCACAACCTTTCATGTTTTCCTGCCGGCAAGCACAGGCAAAGAGTAGCTCACTTCACCTTTTCAAGCCCCACCCTCTCTCGCATGGAGTTCACCATATCCTTGAGTTGCGGTGGCACATTGTTCCACTCCTCCTCAGTCCATACCTGGCGGCCCGGAGCGTTGACGCTTTTGGGATCAAACACGCGGCGGATTTTCCGGAAAAGCTCGTGCTGTCTGGGTCCTACCTCGGGGAACATGGACACAAGGGGCTCCACGTTCAGAAAGGCCATAAGGCAGGGGCAGACTTTCTCCTTCACCAGCCGCGCCATGCCGTAGATGCCGAAGCCGGCTGCTTTGGTAATCTCCTCGGGGTTTGTGGGATCAGGATAATTGTCGGTTTCGGCAAAGCAGAACCTGCCCCGCTGCAGGGCATAAATGAACGGCGTGTCATCGGCGCCACCCCGGTCGGTGATGTCGCACTCACCAAAAGCATTGAGCGCATCTTTCCAGAACTCCTGCGTCTTCTTCCCAACCTCGAAGGGGCCAACCGGCAGCCAGGCACTGGCGTACATCTTGCGGTTCATGCGAAAGCCGCTTGTGTGACGGATGCAATCAAGGTTCCAGGGCATGAGAGCTTCGAGCACTTCGGGCTTATAGTCCTCGGTCAAAAACGTACCGCCGTTGCGCTCGACAATGAGCTTGAGCACCTTTTCTTCATACTCAATCTGCCTGGGCGAGGTGATGCCCGCTATGATGACATAGCAATTATAATCGGGAAAGAATTTGTTTTTGCACCGGTCCCAGGTCATCTCCTGAGTCTGCGAGCAGTAGTAGGCGGAGTAGACGCCCGTTGCATTCAGCCCGATGGCAATGCCGGAATGAGAGATCTCGCGCATGGTTTTTATTTCGGTATCAAGGTCCTTGAACTCGATCCAATAGAGCCGGTGATTGTCCGGCGGCGGCGGGCTGTCATATGCAGGGTCGTGGACATCGACAAGGCTCGGCCTGCCCGCAGGCACTTCCGGAAGCGACGTGCCGCCCACCCACGGATGCAGCTTCACCGATATCTCGGTCACAATGCCGTTACTGCCGGCGCCGCCCCGCTGCAGGCCCATCAAATCAGGCCCGGGCCCGTATTCCCAGAAGTCTCCCGCTCCGGGCAGGCAGCGCGTGCCGGTATCTAAAATTTCACCGTCCGGGAGCACCATCTTAACACTTACAATATTGCGATTGAGCAGTCCGTATTTCAGATCCGTCTGCCACAGCCCGGCAAAGGCAAACTGCGACGAAAGCTTGCACAGCGATGTGGCAAGAGGCGTGCCGCCGTTCCACAGGCCCACCTTCATGGCCTCGGCCTGAAGCTGGGCATAATCCACATAGGATTCAAGTGTTGCAACCATATTGTCGGAATCGATGTTGATGATGCGGTTCATGCGCGACATGTGGATGATGAGCGTGGGCTGGTCATTGGTAGTGCCGCTAAAAACCTGGCCGTTGGTGAAGGGAATGAAAGGTACGCCGTAGCGGTTACATACCCGCACCACACCCTGCACCTCTTCCGTGGTTGCCGGAAGCACCACGCAGGCCGGCAGCGCCGACGCATCCCTATTGTGCTTGCGCACATAGCTCATGCCCTCGATGGACATCTTGCTGTAGGTCTCCACAAGCGAGCGCTTGTCGGAAATCCACCGGTTGCCCACCACGTATTCAAGGGCCTGATATACCTGCTTGGGCAGCCTGTTTTGCGGAACCTTCTTTTTTGCTTCCTCTGCCATGAAGGACTCCTTGTGCAATATATGAACAGCTATCACCGGCGCGCGGTGAGCACCCTGCCGACTATTTAATTATCGTAGGCTGGGCAAAACGAAGTGTGCCCAGCAATGTTTTCATTGTTTAAAAATTGTTGGGCACGCTCCGCTTTGCCCAACTTACCGACTGCCTACATCATCTTTTTTAGCCATTACTGCAAACCCAATTATGAATATAATACCTCCAATTAGTCCGATTCCATACGTCATTAAGGCCAAACCTGCAAATATTAAAATTAAACCCGCAATTAAAAAAATTTGTTTTTTTTTGTTAAAGTCCAATATTTTTTTCATAAAAGCCCTCGTTCACTGACAAGTTGTAGCGGCTGGGCAAAGCGAAGCGTGCCCAGCATTAATTCGATTGCATCATAGTGATTGTTGGGCACGTTTCACTTTGCTCACCCTACAATTCATTTTATTTCACCCCCACCGACTGCGCGACAAGATCGACGAGGTTGAAAAGCTTCATGCTGTCGCCGGAGCGGCGCAGAACGTCGCCTATATTGAGTTCGCAGAACGGGCAGCACGTGACAATAGCATCGGCGCCGGTTGTTGTTTTTGCTTCATGGATGAGCTTCTCCGCCGTCTTTGCCGCAAACTCGGGGAATGCCGTGCGCGCTCCGCCCCCGCCGCCGCAGCACCACGACTGGTCACGGTTGCGCTCTTTCTCCACAAACTCGATGCCGGGAATGGCCTTCAGAATATTGCGCGGCGCATCGTAAATGCCGCAGTGGCGCCCCAGGTGGCAGGGGTCGTGCCAGGTCACGCGCATCGGTATCTCATTGGCAAGAATCAGCCTGCCGTGGTTGATGAGCAGATCAAGATACTCTACGGCGTGCAGAATATCTGCTTCAATCGGCGGTACGCCCGGCACCTCGGGATAGTCATGCAGCAGCGCGCGGTAGCAGCCGGGGCATGAAGTGACGATCCTGCGCGCGCCTGTTTTGTTTAAGATCTCGACATTGCGTTTTGCAAGAGCGGTGAAAGTCTCCCGGTCGCCCACACGGGCAATGGGGCTGCCGCAGCAGATTTCATCCTTGCCCAGCGTGCCGAGATCCTCTCCGGCGGCAAGCAGAAGTTTGGCCGTGTTCTGGGCCACGCCAGTCATGGTGGCGTCAAGTGCCGTGGTGCAACCGACAAAAAAAAGCGTTTCTGCCTTCTCTTTGGAAACATCTTTCAGACCAAGTTTTTTTGACCACTTATCACGCTGGCTGCGCGGCTGCATCCAGGGGTTATCGTAGTGCTTCACGCTTTTGATAAGAGTCTGATGGGCGGGCATAGGGCCGATGCCGTCGCGCACGAGACGCGCCCTGAGGGCCTCATTCACCTTGAGAGGCTCCTTGTCCTGCAGGCGCTGGCAGTTCATCTCGCAGGCCCCGCAGGTGGTGCAGGTGTAGATGAACTCGGCAAGCTCGGGCGCATCCTCATAGTCAAAATCGCCTTCAAGAATAGCCCGGGCGATATGCATCTTGCCCATGCCGGAATAGGGGAAAAAACGGTATTCGTGAAAGGCCGGGCAGATTTCGGAGAATTCAGCGCTCTTAACGCTCCAGCCCCACTGATTCTGACACCAGTTGCACCGGGCGCAGCCCCAGATCTGCTCGCGGTAATCTTCAAGCTCTCGCTCAAATACCTTTTTATCGTCCTTCTGTATCGTCATACGCAACTCCTCCGTCCGGATGAGAAGAGATAATGATGAATGATAATGGCCAAACAGGCAGTACCCTTTATAGTATAAACCGTGCAGCAAAAGTGTCATTTCGACCGCAGGGAGAAATCTTAGGAGGAATGTATAATCAAGGTGTTAAGATTTCTCCCTGCGGTCGAAATGACAGAACAAAATTACCCCTTATAAAAAGCATTAAAAACACAGCTTCCCCGGATTCATAATATTATTCGGGTCGAGTTCTTTTTTCAAATCCTGCAGTTTTTGCGCGTACTGCCCGCTGTGGCGGTACATCATCTGCGACCATGCTCCATAGGGCCTGTCGAAAAAAGCACCTGCCTCTATCAGCTTCTGGCTTGCTTCCTGCCACACAAGGTGAATATGCTCCCGTTCAACAGCATCATTATTGTCGCAATGAAAATCAAATTCGCAGTGCACGGCGCGGCCCCGCTCAATGGGCAGAATATAGCCGCCAATATCGTCGACCGGATAATCATGCGTGTCAGCCACCTGCAGAATCAGTCTTTGAAACTCGGGCAACCGTGCAAGAGGCGCCTTGAAAGAAAGATCGTGCACCGAGCCCTTATAGCAGAATTTTTTTAAAATCCTCCAGGGCCGCAGAATTTCCTCCATCAGCACCTCCCTGTGCCCATTGAGATTAAATGAAGAAAGGCTGTGCTTTTTGGCTACCTCACCCAAGGCCTCGCGCTCATAGGCAATCTTCTCTTCAGGAAGCTCGGGGGCTCCTGCCAGATTTATAAAAAGAACCCACGGGGGAAGCTCGCTGCGCAGGGTCTTAAAATGGGAGGAGTCTTGACGCGCTGCGGGATAGGATTCGGGAATGCTCCAGTCGCGGCTGAGAAGCGCAGCCAGGTTGAAGCTGCTGAGAAGGAAACATTCAAGCCCTATCTCGCGCCGCTGCAGCTCCCGCAGCGGCGCAACTGCATCTGCAAAAGAATTAAAGCCGAAGGCATGCAGCTCCATCACAACGGGCAGAGTTTCAACTTTAATGCAGGCCTTGGTGAGAATGCCGAAGGTGCCCTGCGCCCCTGTCCAGAAACGGTAAATCATGGAACGCACGGGTCCCATATGCGAGCCGGGCCGGCCGCCTGCTGACCAGAGGCCGGTCCTGAAAAGCTCGCCCGTGGGAAGCACGATTTCTGTATCCATGAGAAGGTCGTTGCCATATTCAAAGCTTGCCGAGGCCAGCGACGGATCGCGCTCGACAACACTGGTGAGGGCCGAGCGTTTGGCCGGCACGCCAAACGGCAGCATGGCGCGCAGGCCTTTTGCAGCAAGGCCGTCCTGCAGTTGGTCAAGTGTCACGCCGGGCTCTACAATGGCAAACCAGTTTTTATCATCGATGGCGATAAAGCGGTTCATGCGGGAAAGATTTAAAATAATGCCGCCTGCTTTGGGAATGCAGGCGCCGTGCAGGTTGAGCCCGGAGCTGTAGGGAACAAGGGGTGTTTTTGTTTTATTGGCATAGCGCACAACCTCCTGCACCTGCTCCACCGTGCGGGCAAAAGCAACCGCATCGGGCTTGCCCGGCTGCTCAAAGCTCTGGTCGCGGGAATAGCTCCTGAGAATATCGTCGGCATCGACAACCGCATCACTTCCAAGAATACGTGACAAATCATCTTTCAACGACATGCCTGCCTCCGCTCAAAGAAAAGAGGATTTTAGAATTTATAAAAATGGAAAAGACGTTTTCTAAACAATAAAAGACTGGTTGATCAATGTCAAGAATCTTGAGCATGGGGCTTGTCTGGTGTTTTTTATATGCATAGACCTTCTGAAAACATTTTTCTGAACACCTTTCTCCAAAAACCTTTTAGAATAAAAAAGTTTTCAGCGGCTTCATATCATTTAAAAATTTATATTTCCCCCGATAGCGGTCTGCTTCCCGGGGATCAAACTCTTGAATAACCACGGGTTCGCGCTCGCTGCCGTGACACAAAACCCGGCCCCACGGATCTATGATCTGTGAACAGCCCGAATAGTACAGGCCATTACCGTCAACGCCCGTTCGGTTGACACCAATAACAAAACACTGATTTTCTATGGCGCGGGCCTTCAGCAGAGCTTCCCAGTGTTCGATGCGAGTCCTGGGCCAGTTGGCTATAACGAATATAGCCTGTACCTTTTTTGCAATGCTTCTGAACGCCTCCGGAAAGCGCAGGTCATAGCAGATGAAAATCCCGCAGGCGGTTCCCTCTAGCGCAAAGATAACAGGAGCGCTGCCTGCTTCATAGGAGCGGTTTTCAAGGGCGGGAGAAAAGGGATATATTTTTGTGTAGAGCGCCACCCGGTCACCCTGCCGGTTATAGACGGCGGCAATGTTGCGGGCCTTGCTTTCTGGGTTCTGCCCCCGCAGGGCAAAACCGGCAATGATATTCATGGTGTGCTGTTTGGCAGCGACGGAAAGAAAAGCATCGGTGGGGCCATTTGCAGGCTCGGCTGTTATTGCCGTATTTGACGATGTGCCGGTAGGAAACATTTCTGGCAGCACAGCCACATCACAGCCCTGGGCGGCAGCACTGCTGATAAGCTCAGAGGCCCTGAAATGATTCTCCCGGGGGTCTTCCCAGACACTGTTCAGCTGCAGCAAGGCAACTTTCATAGGAGTCTCCCTGTTCTTAAAAAACGCAACTGCTCAGGGTTCAGAAAACCAGGAAGGGGAAGGAGCGCTGTTTAATGAGCCTCTGATAGACGACCAAAGCCTCCAACCATCGATACGTTCCCGTATCGCTCTGCTGAACTCTGAACCCTCGCTACCTGAATCGTTCCGAAAAAACACCGGTACACCCGTACCGGCTATTCTACAGTAATAGCACAAAACAAAAATAATAAGGCTTTCATTGTTACAGCATATCGCTCTTTTATGTTCTTTTTTTATTGAAAATAAAATGATAATCAAAGATACTGTTTGTTGATAGGAATAATTTTGCGGGCAAACCATGCAGGATTTAAACGATCTTCTTCGCATCATGGTAGACAAAAAGGCTTCCGACCTTCATCTGCGAGTCGGGTCTCAGCCGCTGTACCGTGTCCACGGCGCATTGACCCGCTATGGCGAAGAACGCATCAGCATGGAATGGCTTACCCCGGTCATCGACCGCATTCTCTCCCCCCGGCTGAAGGAAATTCTTGAAAAGGATCTGGCCGTCGACTCGTCATACTCAATTGAAAGCTTCACCCGCTTCCGCATTAATGTTTTCTATCAACGCGGGACCCTCGCGCTTGCCTTCCGCAATATCTTTACAGCCGTACCCACCCTGGAATCTCTTGGCCTGCCCACAGTGCTCGGTTCCATTTGCGAAAAACCCCAGGGGCTCGTGCTGGCCTGCGGTCCAACGGGCATGGGCAAGTCATCAACCCTTGCCGCCATGGTACAGTACATCAACCAGCACCGGGCAGCACATATCGTGACCATTGAAGACCCCATAGAGTATCTGATGCGCGATGAAAAATCCTTTATTACGCAGCGGGAAATCGGCCTGGATACGCTCAATTACGCCACGGCGCTGAAAAACACCATGCGCCAGGACCCGGACGTTATCCTGATCGGCGAAATGAGAGACAATGAAACCATGCTCACGGCCCTGAGCGCCGCCGAGACAGGCCATCTGGTGTTCAGCACCCTGCATGCCAACAGCAGCTATGAGGCCATCTCGCGCATAGTGGATTCATTTGATGTGGATGCGCGGCCCCAAATCCGCAAGCAACTGGCCGAAACACTGCTAGCAACAACCTACCAGCGCCTTATTCAAAGCAGAGACGGCCAGGGCCGGGTGGCGGCAATGGAAATTCTCATAAAAACGCCACGCATCAAGGATCTGATAGAAAATAATAAGCTGCGGGAAATACGTGATGAAATGGAGCGGTCTGTTTCGGTTCACCGCATGCAGTCATTTGAGCAATCCCTTGTTGCGCTGATCGCAAACAAGCAGCTCGCCCTCCAAGATGCACTCACCTATACGCTGCTGCCCGGCGAGTTAAAACTTATGATGGACAAACTGGGCATTAATGAAAACGGAGATTTTCAACTAAAGGGGATGATGGCAGATGAAGGAATCGGCTTCTGATTTTTCAATAGTAAAAAACTACGTTGAGCTCAAAGCAAAATATGACACCGAGATGCGAACGGTGACGGAATCGTCGCGCGCACTGGAAGGCAAATACAAAAGCCATATCGCCATGCTGGAGTCTGAAATCGCCAAGCGCAATGAATATATCAAAGCCCAGGAAGCAAAACTTCAGGAGCTTACGCAGAAGGTGGCGGAAAAGGACGAGCAAATAAAAAACCTCGGCGGCCAGCTCAACAAAATAAAAATGGGGTCACCACAGGCTCCGGGCGCTGATGCCGATGCCAAAAAGAGCAAATTCGGCATGTTCAAATAAGCAGCCCCTTTAGCCGGGCTGTTCTACTGCCGCACATGCAGAAACATATACGACCCCAGCATCCCGAACGTGATGTTTGCCGTCCAGGCCGCTAAAACCGGCGGCAACGCGCCGCTCTTGCCGAGCGACACGCAGAAGGCAAAGAAAATCCAGTACACGAAACCAAAACCAATACTCAGAGCGATGCCCAAAGCCATGCCCCCGCTGCGGCCCGTGCGCAAAGCAAACGGAATGCCCAGAAGGGCCATAATCACCGTGATGAACGCATAGGATATTTTTGCGTACATATCCACCTCATAGGAGGTTGCAGGATAGCCTTCAGCGCGCATTTTTTTCACTACCGCCCGGATCTCGGTAAAACTCATCTCATCATCCTGCTTCCGTGCCATTTTAAACTCATCTGGCGTTTTGCTGATCGTATAGCTCTTGGTTTCGAATTTGACAACATCAACATCGCCGTTCGGCAAAAAATTCCGCTCTATTCCGTCCTTAAACTGCCAGGCGTCATTTACCCATTCTGCACTTTTTGCATTGACTCGCTTGATAAGATTAAAGTTTGCATCGAAATAAAGCGCCGTTATCTTTTGCAGCTGGTTGGTATCGGGGTCGAAGTAATCAATATTATAAATCACATCCTGACTGCGGTACCAGTAATGAAATTTTTTAAAAATTTTTGATACCTTTTTCCCCTTGATATTGACGTTTTTTATCTCCCGGACTATCTGGTTGGTCGTTGGCATCACATATTCCTGGAGCCACAGTGAAAATATGCAGAGGCTTATGGCAATAAAAATAAAAACCTTCAGAACGCGGTACAGGCTCACACCATGTGCCCTGAGCGCCATAATTTCGTTGTGCTTGGCAAACAGGCCAATAGTGATAAAGGTGCACAGCAGCACCCCCATGGGACATAACTGATAAATAATCAAGGGTATGCTGCACAGGCAATACTCAATAATCAGCGCAAAAGCCACCTGGTTTTTTATCATATCATCCAAGCGCTCAAACAGATCAACCAGGATATACAGCGCGATGAATGATCCCATGCATAATAAGAATGTTTTTAAAAATTCGCGCGTAAAATAACGAGTTATAATCAACACGTGCGTTTCCTCATACACTGCTTACTTGATTTCAAGCCAATCACTTAAAGTCCGCGCCTGCGCTTAATCCAAAGCGAAAGCGTTTCAATGGCTGGCGCGACATGCCGGTCAAACCATTGAACAGGCAGGGGCTTTTCCCTTGCCGCTCTGAAAAAAAGAAAAAGCCCAACACTGCCGAGCACGATATTGGGGAGCCAGATGCCCATGAAGGCGAATACAAGTCCGCTTTTTGCAAAATTTTCACCAATGGTTAAAAACAGGTAATAAAAAAAGACTATCACCAGGCTGAAAATAAACCCGTAGGATCTGCCGCCGCGCCGCCAGTATGAGCCGAGCGACACGCCCAAAACACCAAAGACCAGACAGGCAAAGGGAAGTGCAAACCGCTTGTTTATTTCCACATTTATGTTGGTAGTCGCGAGATTTTTATCCTGGCGCTCATTGGCTAAATTCCAAAGACTGCCGATTTCCATCTCTTTGTATTTAATTTGAAAATCCTGATCCTCATCCACATCGCTCAGCTGAACACTCATATCATTATTATTAAAAAGCGCATACTGATAAGAAAGCGTCTTCTGATCAAGACGATGCAGGCTGCCGTCGGTAAGCTTAAAAAGCATATTGGAGCTATCCTGGTCTGAAAAAATAACCGCGTGCTGTGCAACAACGATGGTCTGTATATTGGGGTCGCGCCGGTCAAGGATAAAAATACCCTTGACCTTATTTTCTTCTTGATCAAAAGAATTAATATACAGCACGATCCCGTCAAATGAATCAATAAAGACGCCCTCCTCAAGAGTTGAATCGGAATGTTTCTTTGCAAGATCAATAAGCGCTGTGCGAAAGGCATAATTACCTTTGGGCAGCAAATAAAGCGTCAGTACGTTGGTGAGAAAAAATCCGGCAACGCATAAAATGACAAATGGCGGCAGCAGCTGGTACAGGCTGACTCCGGAGGCTTTCATGGCCATAAGCTCGGCATCGCTTGAGAATTTCCCGAGCGCTATCAAAATAGCTAGAAGAATTGCCATAGGCAGCGTCAGCACCAGAAACGAAGGCATGAGATAGCCTATGAGGGTGCAGACCTCAACCAGAGAAACGCCCTTGTTGACCAAAAGATCGACAAGCCGCAGAATTTTGTTCATCAGCAAAATGAATGTGAACACGAGCAGGCCTAAAGCAAAAGGGCTTGCAAGCTCATAAAAAATGTACTTGTGTAAAATTTTTGGTTTCATTTCTCTTCCGCAATCCGTACTCTTGAAGCACGCATTACAACAGTATTTCCTTTTTCAAATCCCGGCCCATCAGGGCTTTAACCGCCTGCCCGGCGGGCTTGCCTTCAAAAAGTATTTGATAAATCTCGGCAACTATGGGCATTTCGATGCTGTGGCGTCGGCTCAAGGCATAGGCCGACCGGGTCGTATACACGCCTTCTGCCACCATATTCATATGCGACATAATATCGTCGAGCTTTTTCCCCTTGCCGATCTGCAGCCCGACACTGTAATTGCGGCTCTGCGTGCTTGTGCAGGTAAGCACCAGGTCGCCAATACCGGAAAGACCGGAAAACGTAAGCGGATCGGCGTTAAGAAAAACCCCAAGGCGCATCATTTCCGCAAGCCCCCGGGTGATAAGTGCTGCCCGGGTATTATGCCCCATCCCAAGCCCTTCCACAATACCAGAGGCCACGGCTATTACATTTTTAAGCGCGCCGCCAATCTCAACGCCAACCACATCATTGCTCGTGTAGGTGCGGAAACAGGGTGTGGCAAAAACCTCCTGAACGACTGCTGCGCTTGCCTGGTTCTGTGAAGCGATCACCACGGCCGTTGGCATTCTGCGCGCCACATCAAGAGCAAAGCTCGGACCTGAAAGCACGGCAAAGTAAAGCTCCCGGCCAAGGGCCACCTCAGCGGCAACCTGCGAAACGGTTTCAAGAGTATCGTTTTCTATGCCCTTGGAGGCGCATACATGAATGGTGCCGGGAGAGCTTTCCGGCAGGCCCTGAGCAAAAAGCCCCCTGAAGGCCTTAACCGGTGTTACCCACAGCACTATCCGCTTGCCCAAAACAGCCTGCCCGAGATCCCCCGTGCAGACAATTCCCTGATGCAGCTCAACATCGGGCAAAAACAGATGGTTGCGGCGCTTTGTTGCAATGCTCGCAACCAGCTCCTGCTCATATGCCCACAAGGTAACCGGCAGGCCCTTTTCCGCCATCATATTTGCCAGAGTTGTGCCCCAGCTCCCGGCGCCTACAACACCGATCCTGCAGTCAGACATTATCTATCCTTCCTCTGCGCAGACAAAAGCCCTTAAAGAGACTATAAATATTAAAATTATGCTGTTCTCGCAAGTTAAAAAACCAGGGGAAAACTTGGGACGGTGTGAATACGCTGCAAACTTGCCCGTTGCAGCAACAGGGATGCTCGATCATGCACACAGATTGGTTAAAACACATAGGGGGCAGGCACATCTGCCCCCTATGAACAAATTCTCATGCTTACTGCCGCCAATCGGATATTTTTACAAATATATCAATCCTCAGCCACCTTGGTGACGCCCACAACGCGCTCGCCTTCCTCGACATTTATCAGGCGAACGCCCTTAGTATTGCGACCGATAACCGAGATATTCTTCATATCGATACGGATGAGCTTACCTCTTGAGGTGATGATCATGATATTGTCCTCTTCCATCACCTGTTTGATGCCCACCACATTGCCGTTGCGCTCATCGGTCTTGATGGTGATGATGCCCCTGCCACCGCGGCTCTGACGCCGGTATTCGGCTATATTGCTGCGTTTGCCGTAGCCCCGCTCGGTCATCGACAGCAGCGTTGCATCACCGCGCAGAACTTCCATGGCCACCACTTCGTCGTCTTTTCCCAGGGCGATGCCCCGTACGCCCGTGGCCGTACGGCCCATGGATCGGACATCTTCCTCTTTAAATCTAATGGCCATGCCCATCTTGCTGCCAAGAAATATTTCCCGGCTGCCATCGGTTACATTGACGGCGATAAGCCTGTCTCCCTCATCGATGGTAATGGCGATAATTCCGTTGGCGCGCGGATTGCTGTAGGCCGATAGCTCTGTCTTTTTAATTGTGCCGTTGCGCGTGGCCATAACTATAAAGCCGCCGCCTTCGAAATTGCTCACGGGCAATACAGCTGCAATATTCTCGCCGGAGGCGAGATTTAAAAGATTCACGATCGCCTTGCCCCGCGCGGCGCGACTGGCCTGCGGGATTTCATAGGTCTTGATCCAGTAGACCTTGCCCTTGTCGGTAAAAACCAGGATATAGTCATGGGTAGAGGCGACAAAAACATTTTCAACAATGTCTTCCTCTTTTGTGATCATGCCGGTTACGCCCTTGCCGCCCCGCAGCTGCGTGCGGTACAGCGAGACTGGATTGCGCTTTATGTAGCCGCTGTTTGAAACCGTAACGACCATCTGTTCCTCGATGATCATATCTTCGATGCTTATCTCTTTGGACGTCGGCACGATTTCGGTACGGCGCTTGTTGCCGTATTTTTCTTTTATTTCCTGGAGCTCCTCAACGATCAGCTCCTTCACCAGCAGCTCGCTCTCCAGTATCTGGTGCAGCCGCTCTATAAGCTTTATGATGCCGAGGTATTCGTCGTTTATCTTATCACGTTCAAGACCGGTGAGCCGCTGCAGCCGCATTTCAAGAATTGCCTGCGCCTGTATATCTGTCAGGCCGAACTGGCTCAGCAGGTTGGCCTTTGCCTCCGCAGGGGAGGCCGAATTGCGGATAAGCTTTACAATTTGGTCGATATGGTCCAGGGCGATTTTGAGACCTTCCAGTATATGGGCGCGGGCCTCGGCTTTATGCAGATCAAATACCGTACGCTTGGTAATGACCTCCTTTCGAAACGAAACAAAATGCCCAAGCATTTCTTTGAGCGTGAGCACTTGCGGCTTGCCGTCGACGATGGCAAGAAAAATAATGCCAAAGGCCGATTCCATCTGCGTGTGCTTGTAGAGATTGTTAAGAATGGCGCGGCTGATCTCATCCTTCTTGAGCTCAATAACCACGCGCACGCCTTCGCGGTCGGATTCATCGCGGATGTCGGCAATGCCCTCAATCTTCTTTTCCCGCACAAGCTCGGCTATTTTTTCAATAAGCCTTGCCTTGTTGACCTGAAACGGAATCTCTGAGATGACTATGCTTTCCTTGTCGTTTTTTTGCTTTTTTTCGATAAACGCCTTAGCGCGCATTTTGAGAATGCCGCGGCCGGTACGATAGGCCGAATCAATGCCTTCCCTGCCGTAAATAAAGGCGCCCGTGGGAAAATCCGGGCCGGGAATAATCTGCATGAGCTCATCGACGGTCATCTCGGGATTATGGATAAGCTCAATGAGCCCGTCGCACAGCTCCACAAGATTATGTGGCGGGATATTGGTGGCCATGCCGACAGCAATCCCGGAAGAGCCGTTCAGCAAAAGGTTCGGCACCCTGGCTGGCAGCACCGTTGGCTCTTCAAGCGTGCCGTCATAGGTGGGGATAAAATCAACCGTCTCTTTTTCAATATCGGCCAGCAGCTCGCCGGCTATTTTTGTCATGCGCACTTCAGTATAGCGCATGGCGGCAGCGGGATCGCCGTCCATGGAGCCAAAATTGCCCTGGCCATCCACAAGGGGGTTGCGCATGGAAAAGTCCTGCGCCATGCGCACAATAGTGTCATAAACAGCCGAATCGCCATGCGGATGATATTTGCCGATCACGTCACCAACGACACGGGCTGATTTTTTATACGACTTGGAGCTTTCAAGACCCATGTCGTGCATGGCAAATAGTATGCGCCGGTGCACGGGTTTTAGTCCGTCGCGGGCATCGGGCAGCGCCCTGCCCACAATGACGCTCATGGCATAGTCCAGATAGGACTTGCGCATTTCATCTTCAATATTTACCTGTATATCCTGTGAACGAACCTCTAATGTCATTGCCTTATGCCAACGTGAAAGGTTAATGGGCTTGGGTCATACGTCTATGAATAGTAAGAATAACTTATACCTGACATTTCCCTGTTTGCCAAGCCTAAAATTTTATAACTAGTTGATTTTAAATCTGAAATATACTCAAGGCACATGGGAAAATGATTGACAATTGCCTATGATTACCCTAAAACCTAATTCAATTAACACAACAAAAAAAGGAGCTTTAATGGATCTGAAAACCTCGAAAATCTGCATCATCGGCGGCGGCATGATGGCTGAAAACATCCTGCGGGGCCTGCTGCGGGCACAGTTAATAAAACCGGACCAGATGACCGTTTCCGACATTAACGCAGAAAGGCTGACCTATATCCGGGACGCATTCAAGGTAACCACCTCCCGCGATAATGTGGACGTGGCGGGAAAGGCAGACATTATCATTCTTGCCGTAAAACCCCAGAGCATGAAAATCCTGCTTGATGAAATCAAGGCCGTCATGTCGGAAAAACGCCTGGTTATCTCGATTGCCGCTGGAGTTAAAACCAGAACCCTGAGCGATGCGGCCGGGGGAACTGCGCGCATCGTGCGGACAATGCCCAATATCGGAGCAAAAGTGCTTGCCAGCGCCACCGCCATCTGCCAGGGACCGGGGGCTACACAGGACGACATGCTAACGGCTGAGCAGATTTTTGAAGCCATCGGCTCTACCGTTATGGTGAGCGAAGATCTTATGGATGCCGTAACGGGCCTGAGCGGCAGCGGCCCGGCCTATTTTTTCCAGTTCATCGAAGCCATGGCCGACGCAGGAGTTCGCGCCGGTCTCATGCGCTCGGTGGCGCTCAAGCTTGCAGCGCAAACCTGCCTGGGCGCGGCGCAGCTGGTGCTTGAAACGGGCGACCATCCTGCCGTGCTCAAAGATCAGGTAACGTCGCCGGCAGGCACCACCATCGAAGGGCTGCGGGTTCTCGAGCAGGGGGCTGTTCGGGCAACGATCATAAGCGCGGTCAGCGCTGCTGTTGAACGCTCAAAAGAACTGGGCAGGGGCTAACATGAACTCAGGGGAAAGGAGCGCCATGGCCGGAGCACAATGGATATCTCATAAGGGAAAGAGAATTTTTCTGATAGACTTTTCAAAGTCCGATATTACCGCAATAAACGCGACCATTGCGCAGGCAAAACCCTTGATTACCAGCGAGCCGCAGCTGTCGATTCTCTGCCTGGTGGATACAACCGATAGTAAATTTGACATTGAAATATCAAAAACTCTGCAAAATTTTTCTGAACACAACAAGCCTTATATAAAGATGACGGCTCTGGTGGGCGTTGAAGGACTGCAAAAGGTTATCTACTATGGTGTTTTGATGTTTACCAAAAGAACCAACCTTATGCTTAAAAACAGCCGGGGTGAAGCGCTCGACTGGCTGGTGGCCGTACCATAAATTTTGTAAGCACTAACGTAAGCTGCATCCGTTCTTTTTCTGGTACAAAAAAGCCGCTGAATACTTCAGCGGCTTTTTTTGCTAACGGTGTTCTATATACTGTTTTCTTCCGTTGAGCATAATGCAGAAGCGGTCTTCGCCCTCCTGCTCTATGTGCCGGGCCAGATCATAATACGGGGCCCGAAGAAACCGGGCAGGAAACAGCCCCTGCTTCACGGTGCAGTATGGTATATTGTCGGAGCCAAGATAAAAAGTTTCAAAGCAGAGCTGCTCGCGGGTGCCATCACTGAGCTGTATCATAAAAAAGCTTTTGCCGTCATCGCCCGGCTCAAGATCTATATGTGTCACCACAAACGGCGTATCTTCAACAACGATCGGGCTGGTTTCGGCACCGATATGCAGCCGGTAGCCGCCCTGTCCATCATGCTCGATACCGGCATTGAAAAGTTCTATTATATTTTGATTTATAATAGGCGAGCCGTTAAAAAACCAGTTGCCCTCCTTGTCTAACCTTATTTCTCCCTGCTGGCCGGCACATGCTTGCGTTATCATAGTCTATAAAGCAGCGGAAAACTTTTTATCCACCCAAGTATCGGCTTTTGCCTTAAGGCCCTGTAAAAACTGGTCAAAAAGGTCCCGCTGCTTGGTCTGCAGCAGCGTCTGGGCCATACGGTCTTTCTCCTTGACAAAATCGGCATCAGAGGGCTCTATCCGCTCCTGGAGTTTTATAATGACAATTCCTTTATCCGACAGGTACGGCGAAGGCCCGTACGGCTTTGTCTGATCAAGGCTGAAAACAGCTTCCCGTATTTCCTTTGACTGACCGATCCCCTGTATATAATCGCCGAGAGCCTGCACGTCGGCCTCCTTGATCTCAAGCCCCGCTTTTTTGGCAGCCTCTTCCCACTGCTGTTTGCCCTGCACGAGATCCATAAGCAGCTTTTCTGCATTGACCTTGGCGGTTGCCAGCTTTTTTTCTTTCTCGATGTCTGCGGTAATAGTCGTCTTCACATCGTCAAGCGGTGCAATCTGGGATTCCCGCTTGTCTTCCAGCCGCACAATAAAATATTTCTGCCCCACGGCAAACGAGGGCGACAGTTCACCCTTTGCCAGAGCAAAAACCTCTTTTGAAAAATTTTCTTTGCCCGGCGCGTCTTCTGGTGCTTTGCCATAAACAAAAAAGCCCGTCTCCTGCACCTTCATGCCTGTTTCCTGGGCGAACTCTTCCAGGTTTTTACTTTTAAAAAGACGATTAAAGGCCCTCTTGGCCTCTTTTTCCACAACCTGCTGGGCTTTTTCTTTGCGCAATTCCGCCTCTATAGACTCTTTCACCTCGTCCAACGGCTTGGTGCGGGCTTCCTTTACATCTTCAACTTTAATGATGTGCCAGCCGAACTGACTCTTGACGGGCTTGCTGATATCACCGGGCTTCATTGCAAAAGCAGCTTCTTCAAAAGGCTTGGTCATGTCGCCTTTTTTAAAATATCCCAGATCGCCGCCCTTGTCAGCCGTTGCCTTGTCGTCAGAATTTTTCTTTGCCAGCTTCTCAAAATCATCACCCTTTGATGCCTGCGCAACCAGCGCTTCGGCCTGCTTTAATACCTCAGCATCCTTTTCTTTGTTTTCAGATTTCAAAAGTATGTGGCGGGCTTTAACCTTTTTAGGCTCGAAATACTGATCGCTTTCTGTTTCATAATACTCCTCTATTTCTTTGGCGGTCACTTCAACCGTTTTTTCAAAACTAGCCGGATCAAAGGTAATATATTTAGCTTTTGCTTTTTCGGGCTCGCGAAACTGCTCCCTTTGCCGATCATAGTAACTTTTAATATCTGCATCGGGGATTGAATATGTCTCTTTAATCTTGTCCGGCTCAAAACAGATATAGCCGATTTTAACCTTCTCCTGCTGCATTTTATACATGTCCCGCAGTTCCTGGTCGGAAACTTTTGCAGAACGGGTAACAATATTTTCCAAAGCCCGGAGCATCAGCTCCCGCTCCTTATCCTTCTCGAATTCCGTTGCCGTGAGGCCGTAATAATTAAGGGCTCGTTTATACATGGCTTCGCTGAAGCTGCCCTCCTGCTGAAACACGGGCATGCTGACTATCGCATTTTTGATTTCATCCTCGGTAACATGAATACCGCGGCGCTCGGCTTCCTGAAGCAGCATCTCCCGGCCGATCAGATCCTCGAGCACCTTCTGCTTCAGGCCGAGCTTTTCCATCATCTCTTCGTTAAACTGATTTTTATAGAGCGAGCGGTACATCTCCATGGTGTTTTTATACGCCGTCTGATACTGCGACATGGTTATCTTGTGATTGCCCACTTTGGCGATGGCGGCATCCTTGTCCGGCTTACGCAGCGAGGAAAACCCGTAAAAAAAGACAAACACTATGACGATAATGCCAAACAGCACCTTGATGATCCAAGAACCGGCTTTTTCTCGCATATATGAAAGCATTTTTATACTCCTGAAACAGTGTTAAACATTAAAAACCAAATATATCTTTTCTGCTCAAACCCAAGTTTAATATGCTAATAAAATATTCCAAATTTATCAAGAGTTATTATTTTACTTGCACTTACGCGTTTTGTCTGGTATTAGCCCTCATTAAATAATGCGCCAAATATTTATTGTTCTGCTATCGGGAGAAACTCATGTTTTTTGATCGTATCTGGGGAATGATGTCAAACGATCTGGCCATTGACTTGGGAACAGCTTCAACGCTGGTGTATGTAAAAGGCAAAGGCATCGTGGCAAACGAGCCGTCTGTGGTCGCCGTGCGCAAGGATATCAACGGCACAAAAATCCTTGCCGTCGGCAATGAAGCAAAAAAGATGCTCGGGCGCACGCCCGCCAATATCACCGCAATCCGGCCCATGAAAGACGGCGTTATAGCCGATTTCGACATAACCGAATCCATGCTGAAATACTTCATTCGCATCGCGCATAAACGCAGCAGTTTTGTGCGGCCCCGGGTGATTATATCCGTGCCGTCCGGCATTACGCCGGTTGAAAAACGCGCTGTTAAGGAATCTGCCGAGCTTGCCGGCGCTCGCGAAATTTACCTTATTGAAGAGCCGATGGCAGCGGCCATCGGTGCAGGCTTGCCTGTGAGCGAACCCATCGGGAGCATGATCGTAGACATCGGCGGCGGCACTACGGAAGTAGCTGTAATATCCCTTTCCGGCATCGTCTACAGCCTGTCCGTGCGCACTGCGGGGGATAAAATGGACGAGGCTATCGTTCAATATATAAAGCGCAAATACAATCTGCTCATCGGAGAGCGAACGGCAGAGCTTATTAAAATAACAATCGGTACGGCCTATCCCGAAAAAGAAATTAAAACCGTCGATGTCAAAGGCCGCGACATGGTAACCGGCATACCCAAAACCCTGGAAATCAGCTCTGAAGAGGTGATGGAAGCAATTGCCGAACCGGTCAACACTATTGTCGAATCCGTAAAAATAGCCCTTGAGCGCACCCCCCCCGAACTGGCCTCCGATATCGTTGACCGCGGCATCGTGCTGGCGGGCGGCGGAGCACTGTTGAAAAACCTCGACAAGCTGCTTCGGGAGGAAACCGGTCTTCCTATTGTTGTTGCCGATAACCCGCTCACAGCGATAGTTATGGGCTCAGGCAAGGCTCTTGACGAACTTGATTTGCTCAAAGACGTAGCATTTATTTAAACCCCCTTACCGGGTCTGCGGGCTGCGCATTTTCTTCGACGAGACGCGCCACCTTCGGGTCAATGCTGTGACTCTTCTATATGTTTAATCAAACATGCAGCAATTTTTCCTCAGAAATAAAAAAACCATACTCATCGCTGCGCTTCTGGTGGCTGCGCTCACTCTTTTTGCTAAAGGAATAGAACAAAAAAAAAGGTTCTCATTTTTTGACCGTATCGTCCTCACCCTCTTTTCATTTCCTCTCAGCATAACCAATAAGGGCATTAGCGTCGTCAGCAGCACCTGGAATCACTATTTTTTCCTTGTCGGGGTGTATGATGAAAATATCGCTTTAAAAAAACAAATCCATGCCCTGTCGATCGACAACCAGCTCCTGCAGGAGCAAGCCGACGAAAACAAACGCCTTCGGGATCTGCTGGTCTTCCGGAAAAAATTTGAGCACACCATGCTGCCGGCAGAAATTATCGGCCGCGACCCTTCGGGCTGGTTTAAAACGATTCTTGTCGACAAGGGCTCAAGTGACGGCATATACAAAGATGCCGGCGTAATCACACCGGACGGAGTTGTAGGCAGGGTCATTGAGGTCGGGCTTAACAGCGCAAAAGTGCTCCTCCTCTCGGATGTAAACAGTTATGTTGATGCTATTGTCAAACGAACGCGGGCGCACGGCATAGTTGTGGGCCGGGGCGAAAATATGTGTACGCTTGCCTATATGCTTAAAACAGAAGATGTAGCGCTTGAAGATGTCATCATCAGCTCCGGCATCAACACCAGCTATCCCCGAGGGATCATCATCGGTACGGTTGCAAAAATCAACAGGGATCGGAGCGGATTTTTTCAGTCAATTGAAGTGCGCCCTTCTGTTGATTTTTCAAAACTGCAGGAAGTGCTGATTGTTCTCAGGGGGCCGGACAAATCATGATAAAAAAAACTCTTTTTATCCTGCTCCTGTGCGTGCTTTTCTTGCTTCAGATATCGCCGCTGCTGCCTTTTGCCGACGATGGCATCAGACCCGATATTATTCTTATTCTAACTGTTTTTCTGGGTGTTCAGCTCCCGCTGTGCAAAGGAGCGTTGGCTGTTTTTACTCTCAGCTGTTTGATGGAGGCGTTTTCCGGGGTGAATACTGGCCTGTATCCTCTCATCTACATGTGCGTCTTTATCGGGATTCGAAGTCTTGAAAAATTTTTTGATTTTTCAACAACATTAAATCTTTTTCTGTTAACTACTTTTTCGCTTATCATTAAGTTTATTATTTTGCTTTTCTGCTTCAACTTTATTTATGAGTATAAACATTTTGCGCTCCAGGAGCTGTTTTTAAAAGAATCAGCCTACACGCTTCTTGTGCTGCCTGCCGTTTTTTCTCTACTGAGCCCAATGTATAAAATGCAAAAAAACACCTTCGCCATACACGACTTTATTGCAGAACATGAACATAGACAGAGTTGATATCAGCGACCATCTGGTTGAAAAATTTCTCAATAACCGCGTACGCCTGGCGGTCATCCTCATGCTCGTTGCCTGTGGGCTCATTATTACCCGCCTGTATTACCTACAGATACTGAAAGGAAGCAAATATGTCGAGCTGTCAATCAATAATCGCCTGCGCATAACCACTATACCGGCTCCGCGCGGTATCATATTTTCTAAAAAAAACGAGGTTCTTGCCTCCAACAACCCATCCTTCGATCTCAACCTGATCCCACAGGACACTCCCGATGTAAATGCTGTTCTGGATAAAATTTCGGTGATGTTCAACATCAACAAACAGTTGATGAAAAAAAAAGTGGCCGCCCAACGGGGCAGACCCCCCTTTGAACCGGTAACGCTGAAAAAAGAGCTGCCGTGGGAGGAGATGAGCCTGGCATTGACACATAAAATGGATCTCCCCGGCATATCCATTGATGTTGTGCCGAAACGATACTACTGCACGGAAAGCCTTGCGCCCCATGTTTTCGGTTTTCTTGGCGAAATAGACCGCAACGAAATAGCCCAATATCCGCAGGGTGTATACCGGCAGGGCGATTTGATCGGCAAGTTCGGCCTTGAAAAATGGGGCGAGCAATACCTGCGGGGCGAAAAGGGCGGTCTTCAGACCGAAGTGGATGCCTATGGCAACCGGCAGAAAATTTTAGCTGAAATCGAGCCCACGGTTGGCTGCAATCTTGTGGTCACCCTTGATGTATATCTGCAAAAAACCGCCGAGAAGCTGCTTGCCGATAAAGTAGGTGCCGTGGTTGCCATGAAACCAACAGGGGAGGTTCTGGCCCTTGCAAGCTCTCCCGGCTTTGATGCCAGTCAGTTTTCCCGGGGCATAGATTACGCCGAATGGAACAAACTTATCACCAACCCGCTGCATCCACTTCTGAACCGGGCCATACAGACCCAGCAGCCGCCCGGCTCGGTATTTAAAATAATAACGGCAATTGCCGCCCTTGAGGAAAGGGTGATCGACCCTTCGGAGCAGGTTTTCTGCCCCGGCTATTACACGCTCGGAAATACCACGTTCCGTTGCTGGAAAAAAGGCGGCCATGGTTCGGTTGCCATGCATGACGCCATTGTCCGGTCCTGTGACACCTATTTTTATACGGTCGGGCAGCGGCTGGGGGTTGATAGAATTCATAAATACGCCACCATGTTCGGCCTGGGGGATAAAACCGGGATCGAGCTTGATAATGAAAAAAGCGGGCTGATACCCTCCGAGTCATGGAAAAAGAAAAAAACGGGTGTTCCGTGGCAAAAAGGTGAAACCTGCAGTATAGCAATAGGACAGGGCTATGTCCAGACCACCCCCCTGCAGATAGCAAATTTTTTTTGCGCCATAGCCAACGGCAAGTTTCTTCCCCGGCCGCGTCTGGTTGAGGAGGTGCGCTGCGATGCAGACAATTCTAAAACCCCAATAGAATCGAAAAAAATTCGCGATTTGCCGGTTTCACCCAAAACGCTGGCATTTATCCGGGAAGCGCTGATGGGGGTTGTTCATGATCCGACCGGCACGGCAACCAGAGTAAAAATAGATGGTCTGACCATCGGCGGAAAAACCGGCACGGCTCAGGTCGTAAGCCGACGGCTGGCTTCCGGTGGCGAGGACTCTCCCTGGAAATACCGGGATCATGCGTGGTTTGTCTGCATGTCGCCGGTTGAAAACCCAGAAATTGTCGTATCGGTATTTCTTGAGCACGGCGGCCACGGAGGCTCGGCCGCCGGTCCTATTGCCCGGGAGATGGTTGCGGCATATTTAATGCCCGCCGCTCTTAAAACTCCCCCGCCGGTGCAGCCCCCGCGCGGACCAGAAGAAGAGGATTCAATTGAGGAAGACTAACCAACATGTTTGACCGGCGGCTTATTGCCCATTTTGATTTTACATTGTTTTTTACTGTTCTGCTCATCTGCGGCCTTGGCGTTTTAAATCTAAACAGCCTCTGTTCGTCAGAAGGAAATATTCCGACGCTTTTTTATAAACAGCTGTCTTGGATGCTGCTTGGTCTTTTTTTCCTTCTTATCATTATCAACATTAACTATATAACCTTCATCCGCTACGGATATTATTTCCACGCCCTTGCGCTTTTTCTTGTGCTGCTGGTTCTTTTTATCGGTAAAACCAAACTTGGCTCTCAGCGCTGGCTTGTCTTGGGCCCCTTGTCGCTGCAACCCTCAGAGCTCATAAAAATTACTTTTATGCTGGCACTTTCAAAATTCTTTGCTGAAAATATCTCAGACAAGCCCTATAATCTGCTGGATTTTTTTGTTCCTTTTCTGTTGCTGATTATTACCTTTGTGCCCATTTATGTTCAACCAGACCTTGGAACGGCAGGTATTATCTGTCTTATTTTCGCCTCCTATCTTTTCTTTTTGAATATTAATAAAAAAATGTTTTATCCTTTTCTGGGGCTCGCCACAGCGATCCTGCCCTGTGTCTGGTTTGTGCTCAAGGATTATCAGAAACAAAGAATTCTTGTGTTTCTCGAACCGGATCTTGATCCGCTTCACGCGGGCTATCAGCTTATACAATCAAAAATAGCAGTTGGTTCCGGCGGTTTTTTAGGCAAGGGTTTTAAACTGGGTACACAGAGTCAATTGCGTTTTCTGCCGGAGCAGCACACGGATTTTGTTTTCTCTGTTTGGTCAGAAGAATGGGGTTTGGTGGGATGCTGTCTGGTTATTCTCTTGTATTTTGTTTTTTTCTATCGCGGTATGCGCATTTCCTACAACTGTAAAAATTTTTATGGTGCCTACTTTGCCGCCGGCATTTCTTTTTTCTTCTTTTTACAGTTTTTAATAAATATATGTATGACAGTAGGGCTGTTTCCTGTTGTGGGTGTTACTCTGCCGTTCTTCAGCTATGGAGGATCTTCTATTGTTTCCTGTATGGTGGGCCTTGGTATACTGTTGAGTATAAGCATGCGTACGTTAAAATAAATACTGAAAGACCTTGCAAAGGCCCCTTTTATTTTATACATTCTTTAGGATATTCAAATCCTTATATAAACATATGACTAACGGCAAAATCATCCGTGCTTAGTTTTTGGAAACAATTCATAAGTGGTATAGAAAAAAAAACCACATCTCAAAATTTCGAGATGTGGTTCAAGCCCATCAAGCTTGTTGACTTTTCGTCCACCAGCGTCTGTTTTTCCGTGCCCAAGCAATTTTACGCAGACTGGTTGCTGGAAAATTACCGTCAACTTATCAATGATGTTATTGTTGAAATGACGGGGTTTTCACCAGATCTTACTTTTAAAATTCAAGAGGCAGACGAGGTCTCCTCGGTAACCAGCAAAAAACTCCTTGAAATAAAAAAAGAGGAAAAACAGTTTTTTCTCCCCAAAAACATAAATCCTCAGTATACATTTTCTAATTTTGTTGTCGGTCCGAGCAATCAATTCGTTCATGCCGCCTGTATGGCTGTAGCAAACCGTCCCGGCAACACATATAATCCCCTTTTTATCTATGGCGGGGTTGGTTTAGGAAAAACCCATCTTCTTCATGCCATCGTCAACCAGGGGCTCAGCACAAATAGCTCTCTTAAAATTTGCTATGTAACGTCGGAAAAATTTACCAACGAACTTATAAATTCTATCCGCAATCAAAAGATGGCGGATTTTCGCAAACGTTACAGAAATATAGATTTGCTTTTAATTGACGATATTCAATTCATCGCCGGTAAAGTAAGCACGCAGGAAGAATTTTTTCATACTTTTAACGCACTCTTTGAAACAAAAAAACAGCTTGTTTTAACAAGCGACAAAACGCCACAACAAATGCAGAGTCTTGAAGAGCGATTACAGTCGCGTTTTGCCTGGGGTCTCCTTGCAAAAATAGAAATGCCGGAAACAGAAACAAAAGTAGCTATTCTTAAAAAAAAGGCTCATGCTAATAAAATTATACTACCAAATGACGTTGCTTTTTTATTGGCAAACAGTGTAAAATCAAACATAAGAGAACTTGAGGGCCTCCTAACAAGACTTTCTGCTTACTCTTCTTTGGCAAGAGTTGATATTACACTAGAAACTGCAAAACAAGTTCTTAAGGATTTTATAAAAACAGACGAGAACACATCAAACCCTGAAGAAATAATAAAAATTGTTTCTAAATTTTCTAATTTAAAACCCTCTGACCTTAAAGGAAAAAGAAAAAGCAGTTCAATTGTTCTTCCTCGTCAGATTGCTATGTATATAATGAGAAAAAAAACAAATCTCTCCCTTCCTGAAATAGGCAGGTTTTTGGGAGGACGAGACCATTCAACTGTTATACATTCCATTAATAAAATAGAAATGCTTTTACAGAAAGAAGATAAGATTAGAGAAACTGTGGAAGACCTTCTTAAAAGGGTATAACAAAACCCGTTTTTTTCTTACAAACTAAAAATTAAAAATAAAACCTTTTTTTTAAACAGGTTTTAAAACTCTTTTTCCACAGGTTTTAAAAAAGTATAACAAAACAAAAACAATACCTTGCACCAATTGCTAACATTTTTTTAATCAACTATTAACTACAAAGTATTAACTCTTTATTTAATAATACTAATATGAAAATAACAGCCACAAAAAAAACATTGTCTACAGCACTTTCCCGTATTCAGGGAATAGTTGAAAAAAGCAGCATAAAGCCTATTATTTCAAATGCCCTTATTAAAGCTGGAAATGAAGGCATTTCTGTTTCTGCTACAAATTTGCAGATTGGAATGAGGGCTACGTATAAAGAAGTAAAAGTAGAAAAAGAAGGAACCATTTCTGTTAATGCAAGAAAACTTTTTGAAATTGTAAAAGAACTACCAGAAGGTGAAATAACACTTACAGAAAAAGAAAATTACTGGATAGAAATAACCTGCGGTAAAGATTTGAAATTTAACATTATTGGGCTGCCACCAGAAGATTTTCCGGTTTTTATAAAAGAAGAAAAAAAAGAATTCGTTGAATGGAGCACTGAAAAAATTATAGAAATGATTTATTTAACTTCTTTTTCAATTTCAAGAGACGAAGCAAATCCGAGCATAAATGGCGCATTTATTGAAAATATTGAAGGCAACAAGACGCGAATGGTTTCCACAGATGGATACCGGCTTTCAATCGCCGATGAAGAACTTGAAAGAAATAAACTGTTAGACGAAGGCCTTCTTATTCCCCAAAAAGCGGTTTTGGAATTAAACAAAATTCTTATAGAAAAAAAGGAGGAAAAAAGTCTGTTTGTAATGGCCACAAGCAACAGCCTTCTTATAAAAATAAGCGAAGTTGAATTTTCCATACGCCTAATTGATAAAAAATTTCCAGATTATAAAGTTATTGTTCCGGGAGAGGGCTATAAAAAAATAGAGGCCTATATTGAAAAAGACAAATTAAGATCAGCGCTTAAGCGGATGTCTATTATTTCGAACGAAAACAACAGACCGGTTTTTTTCTCATTCAAAAAAAAGGAAGTTGAAATATTCACAGAGGATAGTGAATTGGGAAATGTAAAAGAAATAATAGAATTAAAAGACAGCACGTCTGTGGATTTTAAATTTTGCATAAACTGTTCATATCTTCTTGATATTATAAATGTTCTTGAAGAAGATATAATAGTAGAGTTCAACGCAGAGGAAGAAAATAAACCAATAATAGTAAAGTCTGTTACACGAAAAAACATAAAATATATAATTATGCCGATGTTGATGGATTGAAAAAGGAAGTGGCTATGGAAAACTATATTTTGTGGATTATAATAGCGGCCTATTTGTTTTTTGTTTTTTTAAAAAGCAAAAAACAAAATTCTTTGGAAAAAACACAAACGACAGTAATTTCTAAAACAAACAACTGTGAAAAAAAAACAGTAGCGATTAATAAAAATGGTTATGAAGCTGCGGTTATAACAGCAGCAATTGCTGCAGCACTGGGTAGTGAAAAGAGTTTTTTTATTAAAAAGGTTTCTTTAGTTGATACCCCTGACAAGTATATTTCTTCCTGGAAAACAGCAGGAAGAACAGAGACGATTATGAGAAAATTTTTTCGATGAACACATAAAGCACGGAGGAAAAAAACATGGCAACACGCACTTTCAGGATAAAGATAGACGGAAAAGTTTTTGAAGCAGAAGTGGAAGAAGTAGGGGGTTGTCAAACAACCGTAAAAGCAGCTCCTCCAGCTGCAATAAAACCAACAGAAAAAACAGCAGTGGCGGCACCACATCCAATTTTAGCTTTCACGGGCGGTGGAAATTTAATAAATGCGCCCATGCCCGGAAAAATAGTTTCTTTAAAGGTTTCCAAGGGACAACAGGTTAATGCCGGCGATGTTGTTCTTATTCTTGAAGCAATGAAAATGGAACAGGATATAAAAACAAATTTCAGCGGAACAGTGAAAGAAATTTTAGTAAATTCAGGAGACACTGTAAAAAAGGAGCAGTCTTTAATTGTCATAGATTAAGGGGGCACCATGGATAAATTTTGGGTTGCAACGGTTTTTGCCTTCAAGGTGTATGGCCTATCAACGTTTATTGTTCTTCTTGTGCTGGGCATAGTAAATACTCTCAATCGGGTTCTCCAAAAAAAAGAATCTTAAAACAAGGGGAATAATACTATGCACGAAATACTAATGGGTTTTTTAAGCGTCTTTCCAGGCCTTGAGCTTTTTACGCAAGTGCCGCTCATTACTTCGCTGGCGCGGGTTTTTTTAATTTTATTCGGGTTCACGCTCTGCTATTTGGGATATAAAGAAATTTTGGAACCGCTTCTCATGATCCCCATGGGAACCGGTATGGCCATGGTAAATGCCGGCATGCTCATGATGCCCGATCCAACCAACCCGAGCATTATGAAGCCGGGCACTATGTTTCTTAACTCCATGATCTCGAACCCAAATGAGATCGTGAACGCAATGCAAGTTTTTTTCCTCCAGCCGATTTACACGCTAACATTTCCAAACGGTTTGATAGCCTGTCTTGTTTTTCTCGGCATCGGCGCTATTACGGAGCTGGACATTTTTATTTCCAATCCGCGGATGAGCCTGCTTCTTGCCATCTGCGCCGAGCTTGGATCCATACTTACCTTTCCGATTGCCATGGCAATGGGTTTTACCTCTCCCCAAGCAGCTTCCATAGCCATCATCGGCGGCGCCGATGGGCCCATGGTTCTGTTTGCTTCTTTGCGGCTTGCGCCCGAGATTTTTGTTCCCATAGGCATCGTGGCATATATTTATCTAAGCGTATGTTATGCGGGATATCCGTATATGATAAAGCTTTTGGTGCCCAAGCATATACGCGGTATCGCCATGTCTGAATTTGAAATAAAGGAAGTATCTCCCGCGGAAAAAATCGCGTTCAGCCTTATTGGCGGAACGGTGCTCTGCCTGCTTTTCCCTGTGGCAGCGCCGCTTTTTGTCTGTTTTTTTCTAGGCATTATCATTAGAGAGTCTAAGGTTTCGCGTTTTATTCAGATTACCGAAGACGTCATTCTTTATGGCTCAACCCTTTTTCTCGGATTTGTCCTTGGGTGTCTTTGCAGCGCAGATGTTTTCACGGATCCCAAAATGTTTAAATTGATCATCCTCGGTTTCATCGCACTTTTTCTTTCCGGCCTCGGGGGGCTTATCGGCGGCTACGTTGCCTGGTTTTTCAGCGGCAAAAAACTCAATCCACTGCTTGGCATAGCAGGTGTTTCCTGCGTGCCGACAACGGCCAAAGTTTGTCACAAGTGCGCAAACGAGGCAAACCCCGAGGCATTCATTATTTTACATTGTATGGGCCCCAATATAGCCGGTGTTATTACTACGGCGATAATAACCGCCGTGTATGTCACCATGATACCAAAATGCGGATTTTGACCGGTTAAAAAACCAGCAATATGCAACCTCACAGGGCATGGCCCGTGAGGTTGCTTTATTTAAAGCAATGATTAACAAAAAAAAAATACAGGGATTGATGATTGTTGCCATGGGCGTTTTTTTGGCGCGCATTGATGTTTTTTTTGCTCTTGAAAAAAATCAACTCTTTACCATAAGCGCAATTGGTATCATACTGGCACTAACGGGCATCGCGATATATACCGCCGGTATGCCGCGCACCGTGAAAAGAGTAACAACCTGCCCGTCATGCTTTAGAAAAAATTATGCAGAAGCAACCATCTGTAAAAAATGCAAAAAACCCTTATTAAAAAAGGGATAAAAAGGTATAAGAAAAAAAGCTGCTACAAATTCATAAAAGCAAACAAAGTCTTTAATTTGGAAAAATTCCAGCACTTCACAAAAAATCCAATCGCAACCTCGCGGACAGACCACAAGCGGCACATTGTTTTTTTACGTTCTAAAAACAAAGGGGGCGGCCTTTACTGCCATCGGATTTTTTGCTACCTGCACTGAATACAGGTATCGAAATGGTTTTCGGGTAGGTTGGCGATTTTGCGGAAATAAGCAAGCTGTTTCTCCGGGGCAAAGGGTCTGCCGCACTTTTTGCAGACCGCCATGGGGAATTCGGTCTTCCAAATCGTGCGCACATTGTTTTTATCTTCCAGCGGAATTACTTTGACCGGGCAAATATAGGCGCAGGAGCCGCAGGCGATGCAGTCGGCCGGCGCCTTGTCAAAAGGAGTGGCAACGGTACGTGTACGGCCTCGGCCTTTAAAGCCGATGGCGGCAACGCCCACAACCTCGCGGCAGGTGCGCACGCACTGACCGCACAGAATACAGCCCTTGACATCTTCTTTAAAGCGGCTGGCCTGCACGCCCAGCTCGTGTGATATCTTAAGAAGCCGGGGATGATAGGGATTGCGCGCCAGCAACAGCTCAATCACCAGCTTGCGGACATTGAGAATGCGTTCGGTAACAGTCTGAACCTCAAGGCCTTCGGCAACCTCATAAATGCATGAAGCAACCATGCGGGTTCTTTTGCCATGGGCTATTTCAACCATGCAAAGCCTGCACGCGCCATAGGGTGTGAGCTCTTCATTGCTGCACAAATTGGGGATATAAATATTTGCTGACTGTGCCGCAGCAAGAAGGGTTGATCCCGCTGAAGCTGTTATTGTGCGGCCGTTTATTTTTAAGGTTACCGTGTCAGACATGGCGTATCCCCTGTCAAGTGAAAGGTGCAAAGTTTCCCGTACCCTAGAGTATCTTTATAGCATCAAACTTACAGGCTTCAAAGCAGGCGCCGCACTTGATGCATTTACCTAAATCAACAACATGCGTTTTCTTTTTCTCACCCGTTGCCGCCTGCGTGGGGCAGACTCTGGCGCAGGCATGGCAGCCCGTGCATTTTTCAGCATCAACGCTGTAGGTGATCAGAGCCTTGCACACGCCGGCCGGGCACTTTTTATGTTTTATATGCGCCTCATATTCGTCGCGGAAATACTTGATGGTGGTGAGAACAGGATTTGGGGCTGATCCCCCAAGAGCGCACAGGGAGCCGTCAATGATCGCCTGGCCCATCCATTCAAGGGTGTTGATATCTTCTTCCTTTCCCTGGCCCTCGCAGATCCGGTCAAGGATGAGGCGCATCTGCAGAACACCTTCGCGGCAGGGCGTACACTTACCGCAGGACTCTTCCTCAAGAAATTTGAGAAAATAATTTGCCACATCCACCATGCAGGTGCGGTCGTCCATAACGATCATGCCGCCCGAGCCCATCATGGAGCCGATCTTTGCAAGCTCATCGAAATCAACAGGCATGTCCAGAAACTGCTCGGGGATGCAGCCGCCCGACGGGCCGCCGGTCTGCACAGCTTTAAATTTTCGCCCATTTGGTATGCCGCCGCCGATATCATAGACGATTTCGCGCAGCGTAATGCCCATGGGCACTTCCACCAGGCCCGTATTGTTGATCTTGCCAACAAGGGAGAATATTTTTGTTCCCGTACTGTTTGCTGTGCCGATACTGGCATACCAGTCGGCGCCGCGGTTGATGATGAGCGGCACATTGCCCCAGGTCTCGACATTGTTGAGGTTGGTGGGCTTATTATACAGGCCCTGGTCTGTTGCATGCACATATTTGGCTCGGGGCTCACCGCTGCGGCCCTCGATGGAGGCAAACAGGGCAGATGATTCGCCGCACACAAAAGCGCCCCCCCCCCGGTTGATCTTGATATCAAAACTGAACCCGGAACCGAGAATGTTCTCACCCAAAAGCCCAACCTCCCGCGCCTTTTCAATTGCAAGGGTGATATTGTGCACAGCCAACGGGTATTCATTGCGCACGTAGATATAGCCCTGCGACGAGCCAATGGCATAGGCGCCGATCAGCATGCCTTCCAGCACCAGATGAGGATTGCCTTCGAGCAGGCTTCTGTCCATATAGGCGCCAGGGTCGCCTTCATCGGCATTGCAGATTATGTACTTGGGCTCACCAGCTGCCTTGCGGGTCGACTCCCACTTCCAGCCGGTTGGAAAACCACCGCCGCCGCGTCCCCGCAGATTGGCCTTTTTCACCTCTTCGATCACAGCCTCGGGCTTCATGCCGGACAGGGCCTTGGAAAGGCCGCTGTAGCCGCCGATTGCAAGATAGTCGTCGATGCATGCCGGGTCGATATCGCCGTTCATCCCGAGGACATAGCGCGTCTGGCGCTTGTAAAAAGGCACATCATGCTCATAGACAATTTTCTGCTTTGTGGCCGGGTCGACGTAGGACAGGCGGTCGATGATTTCGCCGGCAAGCACGGTCTTTGAGATGATATCCGGCACGTCCTCGGCCTTGATGCGCTGGTAGAAAATCTTTTGCGGATGTATGACCACCATGGGGCCGCGCTCGCAGAAACCGTGACAGCCGCTGGTGCGCAGCTGAACCCTGTCCTGCAGATGTTGCTTGTCAATCTCCTGCCTGAAACATTCAATGATCTTCTGCGTGCCATAGGCAAGGCAGCCCGTGCCAGCGCAGATGGTGATACAGGGTTTTTTCGGGTCGCGCCCCGCGCGGATTTCCGCCTGCAGGGCCGCCAGCTCACCGGGTGATTTAAGCTTCTTCATCAGAGGGTACCTTCCTGCCAAGATCCCGCAGGATCGCATTGGTTTTTGCAATGGTGAGCTGGCCGTGATACTCGCCGTCAACCACCATGACCGGCCCGAGGGCACAGGCCCCGAGGCAGTTGACCGTCTCAAAGGTGAACTCAAGATCAGGTGATGTTTCGCCGGGCCTGATGCCCAGCGCCCGCTCGATATGGCCCGAAAGAAGGGGCGCGCCGCGCACATGGCAGGCCGTGCCCAGGCACAGGCTCAACAGATGTTTGCCGCGGGGCGTGAGACTGAAGGCCTTGTAAAAGGTCGCCACTTCGAAGATGCGGCTGAGGGGGATCTCCAGAAGCGTGCTCACCATGACCAGCGCGTCTTCGGGCAGATAATTTAACTCCCGCTGCACATCCTGCAGTATGGGAACCAGAAAGCCTTTGTCCGAGCCGTAGCGGGAAATGATCGCCTGTATCTTTGCCTGCATGCTCTGCCTCACCATATTTCTTCAAAAATTTCTTTTGTTTTGAGCCTTTTATATTCTCTGTCTACCCGTTTCTGAATTCTTTCTATCATATCAGGGGTCAGGTGCCGGAATCTTCCCTGGGCTTTGAGATATTCCTCTACTGGCCGCCGTTCGGGAAATTCGAGTGTCATCTGGTATTTACCATGAACCACTTCATACAGGGGAAACACCCCTGTCTCCACCGCAAGCCGGCCAATCCATATGGCCCGGTCCGGCGGTATGCGCCAGCCAGTGGGGCAGATGGAAAGGATATGCACATAGGCAGGCCCTTCCATGCTGGCGGCCTTCTGCACTTTCTCGATGAGGTCAAAGGGATAGCTTGAGCACGCCGTGGCCACATAGGGAACATTGTGGGCAACGGCGATCTCTGCCATGTTCTTTTTCCAGGTAAACTGGCCATGTTTCATCTTGCCAGCAGGCGACGTGGTGGTGGACGCGCCGAAGGGCGTTGCCGATGAGCGCTGAATGCCCGTGTTCATGTATGCTTCATTGTCATAGCACACATACACGAAATTGTGCCCCCGCTCAAAAGCGCCCGACAGGGCCTGCAGCCCGATATCACTGGTGGCGCCATCGCCGCCCATGCCGAGAAACACCGTTTTGAGGTCGGGCAGCATGCCCTTGCGCACCAGTGCCTTGGTGCCTGCCTCGGCGCCCGAGATGACCGCTGCGGCATTTTCAAAAGCCACATGTATCCAGGGAACCCGCCAGTTGGTAAACGGCAGGGGCGAGGAGATGATCTCCATGCAGCCTGTGGCGCTTGCAACGACTACATTGCTGCCCAGGGCCTTTGCCACATTGCGCACGGCCAAAGCCTCGGCGCAACCCTGGCAGGCCCGGTGGCCCGGCGCAAAGTATTCTTTTTTTGAAATCAGGCGTGATGCGTAGACATTGAGCTGTTCCACTATTCTCTCACCCCGTATAAGATGTAGTCTTCTT
>Ga0114951_10001172_pt1 | contig 33610 bp, 32 predicted proteins | sample AM7aDNAmetaG_FD_88677 | JGI IMG/M metagenome (GOLD analysis project Ga0114951, IMG submission 88677) | Freshwater microbial communities from Finland to study Microbial Dark Matter (Phase II) - AM7a DNA metaG | ecosystem: Environmental > Aquatic > Freshwater > Lake | place: Finland: Lake Alinen... | reverse complement strand
ATCCAGATCGATGTGGTAACTGAAGAGTTCCTTTTGCGGTTGTTGCTCACCCATCATATGCCTTCTCTAGACTCCTGCCGCCCTCCCGGCATTCAATCCAAAATGATTTGGGCAACACGCCCTCACGCCGTGGGCTATGACCTGCCGCGCCTGCGGCGCTCCCCCGACCCACTGACCGGATGTTGAACAACCAAAACGTTTGGACAACTCTCCCTGATGGCGTGGGACAAACGCCGCGTCATCGTCAGTGATGGCCGCCGTGTCCGCCGCCGCCGTGGCCGCCACCACCGTGACCGCCGCCCCAGCCGCCATGTCCGCCGCCCCAGCCTCCACCCCAATGGCCACCCCAGTGACCACCCCAACCACCCCAATATCCGCCATAGTAGGGGTAATAGCCGCCGTAGTAGTAGGGATACGGATAAACGTAGCCATAGTCATACGACGGAGCATACCCGTAAGGGTCGTAGACGTAGGGAGATGGGTAGGAGTAGTAATAGCCTTGGGCGCAAACTGTTGCAGCGCCGAGCGTCAGAAGTGCAGCCACCGCGCAAACCGCTATAAGCTTGTTCGCTTTCATAGTCGCCCTTTCGTTGGCTTTCACCCGTTTAGACTGGGCGCGGGGGCAATATCTTCACCGGATTCGCAACCGGAATCCCCCGGCGCGGCGGAGCCGCAACCCAAGACGGTGGGGCGAGACTCCGTCGAGCCTCCTTCTTGGAAGTGTCGAGCTTTCAGACTGCGGAGGCTCGACGGAGTCTCGCCCCACCGATCATAAACCTTCGCGGCCTGCGAGGACTCTTCGACAGCGTAGTCCGAGTGAAACCGGCTGGCTCGACTACTCGGCGGCACGGACGGTGTAGCCGCCGGACTTCTTGTCCGGCTCCAGCTTCACCAAACCGCGCTTCTGCGCTTCCAGCAGCATGTCGTTGAACGAGCGGAAACCGTAGGCGCGCTCGTTGAAGCCGGGACTGCGGCGCTTGATGGCCTGCTTGATCATCGAGCCCCAGATGCTGTCGTCCTCATTGCGTTCCTCGGTGAGGGCTTCCAGCGTTTCCAGGACAAGGTCAAACGCCTTTTCGAGCGACGGCCCCGTGTTCTCGCCCTCGACGGGCTTGGCGACGACGGGGGCGGTGGCCGCCCGGCGCTGCCGCGCCTTCGACGGCTGGGCGCGCACGAGGTCGTCGTAGTAGATGAACGTGTCGCAGTTGCTGATGAACAGATCGGAGGTGGAGTTTTTGACGCCGACGCCGATGACGGTCTTGGCGTTCTCGCGCAGCTTGCTCACGAGCGGCGAGAAATCGGAGTCGCCGCTGATGATGACGAAAGTGTCCACGTGGCCCTTGGTGTAGCAAAGGTCGAGCGCGTCCACGACCATGCGGATGTCGGCGGAGTTCTTGCCGGACTGGCGCACGTGCGGGATTTCGATCAACTCGAACGCGGCCTCGTGCAGGTCGCGCTTGAATGCCTTGTAGCGGTCGAAATCGCAGTAGGCCTTCTTGACGACGATCTGGCCCTTGAGCAGGAGGCGTTCGAGCACCTTCCGGATATCGAACTGCGGATAATGGGCGTCGAGCGCGCCGAGGGCGATGTTCTCCAGGTCGAGGAACACCGCCATGGTTGCGTTGGTTTCGTTTGTGATCATGTTCTGTAGGTGAGAGCCTACTACAAAAGCCGCCGCTAAGCAGTCTAAAACGCACGGGCGGACGGCGATTCCTTCCGGCTTTTGCGCTTGCGTGGAAACCGCCGCGGGTTACGCTGCGCGATCACGAAGCTCGTGTGTTCAACGGCGTCACGAATGAGACGGCTCATGGACAAATCCGCGGCATTAAAGAACCCTCCGGCGGTCTGGCGCGGCGGTTTGGCGGCCTTGATCGTGGCCGCGTTTTCCTGCTGCGCGGACGCCGCGGAGTCGCGGGCCGGCCAGCCGCTGTTTGTGATCGGCACGCCGGACAACCGCGCGGCGGAGTTTGGCCTCACCGGGCCGGGCGAGAGCTACGCCAGCTTCCAGCAAAAGGTCCACGACCCGGTGGTGTTCACGGTCGGCCGCAGCAACACGAAGGTCTGGCCCTACATTCATCCCGCCATCAAAGACCGCTGGGCCGGCGCGCGGGCATGGACGTTCACCATCCATTATGCGGCGCCGGCCGATGTGCCGGAGCCATTGTTCCTCGTCATCGGGCTGTGCGGCGGCTCGCCGCAGGAAAGATCGAAGGTTGTCGTGACGGTAAATGACACGGCGTTGCCGGCGCAACTCGCGCCGAGCGGCGATCCGCGCGTGGCGTTTCACCCGACCGGGTTGGGCAAACCGCAGACGATGATTTATCCCATTCCGCCCGGTCAGATTCGCAAGGGCGACAACACGCTTTCGATCCGTTTGGACGAGCAGAGCTGGTTCATCTACGACTACATCGCGCTGAGCCAGGAGGCGAAACCGTTGCCGCTTGTTGTTCCGCCCGAACGCAACCTGCTCGCCGAATTTCGCGCCGGGCCGATGGCGGGTTTGGATGAGATCGTCTTCGCGGTGCGGCGGCTCGGCGAGGACCCGCATTGGTATGCCAACTTCGGCTGGACGCTGGAGCAGTCGAACTGGCGCACGTATCTCGACGGCGCGCGGCTCTGCCGGCTCAACCTGAACACGCGCCGGGTGACCGTGCTGCTGGACGACCCGAAGGGCGGCATCCGCGACCCGCAACTCGACTACGAGGGCCGCTCGATTTTGTTTTCCTACCGGCGCGGCGGCAGCGAGTATTTTCACCTCTACCGCGTCAACCTCGACGGATCGGGTCTGCGGCAACTGACGGACGGCCCCTACAACGACATCGAGCCGATCTGGCTGCCCGACGGCGACATTCTCTTCGTCTCGACGCGCTGCAACCGCTGCGTCAACTGCCACACGACGCCGACGGCGGTGCTCCACCGCTGCCGCGCCGACGGCTCCGGCATCCGCGAACTCTCCAGCAACAACGAGCACGACAACACGCCGTGGATGCTGCCGAGCGGGCAGGTGCTCTACACGCGTTGGGAATACGTGGACCGCAACCAGCTCAAGTTCCATCATCTCTGGATCACGTCGCCCGACGGCGTGCGGCAGACGGTCTTCTACGGAAACCAACAGGCCGGCACGACGATGATTGACGCGAAGCCAATCCCCGGCTCACGGAAAGTGGTCGCGTCGTTCTCGCCGGGACACGGCCAACGCGAACACGACGGCGTGCTCACCGTGCTGGACCCGCAGCGCGGGCCGGACGATCCCGCCTCGGCGCGGCCGATCAGTTCCGGCCCGTCCTTCCGCGATCCGTGGGCGTTCTCCGAGAAGGCGTTCATGGCCATCCACGGGCCGGAAATCGTGTTGATGGACGCCAGTGGCGACACGCAGGTGATCTATCGCCTGCCGCCCGGCGACGTCGCTGCCGGTTTCCAGTGCCACGAGCCGCGGCCGGTTTGCGCGCGCCCGCGCGAGCCGGTCCTGCCCTCCGGCAGCGATGTGAGCCAGGCAACCGGCCACCTCGTGATGGCCGATGTTTACCAGGGCCGCAACATGGCCGGCGTGGCGCGCGGTGAAATCAAAAAACTGCTCGTCCTGGAAACGCTGCCCAAGCCGGTGAACTACACCGGCGGCATGGAGCCGATGACTTACGGCGGTTCGTTCACGCTGGAGCGCGTGCTCGGCACAATCCCGGTCGAGCCGGACGGCTCCGCTCACGCCGAATTGCCTGCGCTGCGCAGTCTGTTCTTCGTCGCGCTCGACGAACACGACCTGTCCGTGAAACGGATGCAGAGTTTCATGACACTCATGCCGGGCGAGACCACGACGTGCGTGGGCTGTCACGAGCCGCGCACCGAGACGCCGCCGCACCAACCGCGCAAGATGGCCGCGTTGCGCCGGCCTCCGAGCCGCCTGGAGCCGGTCCGCGATGTGCCCGACGTGCTTGATTTCCCGCGCGACGTGCAGCCGGTCCTGAATCGCCTCTGCCTGCCCTGCCACGACTGCAACCGCCACGACGGCGGCGTGACGCTCTCCGGCGACCGCGGGCCGATTTTCTCGCTGAGCTACTACGCAATCACCGCCCGCTCGCTCGTCGCCGACGGACGCAACGGCATGGGCAACCGGCCGCCGCGTTCCATCGGCAGCTCGGCGAGCCGGTTGTTGAAACTGATGGACGGCAGCCACCACGGAGCGACGGCGACGGATCATGAGCAGCGCGTCGTCCGGCTGTGGATTGAAACCGGTGCGACCTATCCCGGCACCTATGCCGCGCTCGGCACCGGCATGATCGGCGGCTTCGAGATCGTGGACCGCTCCATCCGCATGGATCAGTCGGACACCGAATGGCCCAGCACGAGGCTCTCGATGGAATCGCTTCGGCGCCGCTGCGGCGGCTGCCACGACCAACAGAAGCCGCTGCCGTTGAGTTGCTCGCAACTGGTCGGGCCGGGTGGTTGGGGCCGCGCGTTCACCGGCGCGCCGCCGTGGACGGACTTGACGCCGGACGATATTCGCCGACGTTGGTCGCGCGACCTGTTCTACAATCTCTCCCGCCCCGACAAGTCGCTCCTGTTGCTCGCGCCACTGGCGAAATCCGCCGGCGGCCTCGAATGCTGCGGCAGCCCGGTCTTCGCCAGCGCGTCGGACGCGGACTATCAGCGGGTGCTGCAAGCCATTCGCGACGCCAAGGCCCGGCTGGACCAGATCAAACGCTTCGACATGCCCGGATTCCGCCCTCGCGCCGATTGGGTTCGCGCGATGCAGCGCTACGGCATCCTGCCCGCCGACGCGACGCCCGACTCGCCGATGGATGTTTACGCGACCGAACGCCGCTACTGGAAATCCCTCTGGTGGACGCCGCGAAAGGCGGGACCCTCTGCGCAACTCTCCACCAACGGCGCGACGATGGCCGCGGCCACGCGGAGATAGCGGGCGGTCCGCGGCGTGGGAATCACGACGCGTGGTCGTCAGCCGCCGAGCGGTTTGTCGTAGTGGACACGGATGCCGCCTTCGGTCGGATAGCTCACCGGATAGGCCGGGCTGAGGCCGGCAACCGTCTTCCCATCCTTGTGCGTCATGCGGATGGTCAGGATGGCGTCGCCGCCGCCGGGAGCTTCGATCACTTTGCAGATGTAACACTTCGCGTTTGGGAACAACGCCCAATCGCCAACGAGCCGGTAGGGGCCTTCGAACTTGTCGGCCGTCCAGACCAGCGCCGCGGCGTTGTAACGCCTGTCGGGATGCTGTTGTTTGAAATCGTCCGTCATCAGCTTCGGCCACATCGAGGCAAGCGCATACCATCGCCCGCAGCGCGTGAACATCTGCGGCGTCTCGCAGCGCGTGATGAAGCCCGGCACGAACAGTGGCGGCAGCATTTCCCATCGCACCATGTCGTTCGACCGCGCCAGCGCGAAGCTGCCGCGCGCATACATCGCGCCGTCGCGGACGCGGGTGTTGAAGACCGCACAGACCGCCGCGTCGCCCGGCTTGCGCACCAGATACGGGTCGCAAAAGCCCGCGCACTCCGGCGGGTTTGTGCGCATCTGTTCCGGCGTCTCATACCACTCGCCGGACGGCTCCAACACCGGCTTGTCGGCAACGGGCGTCCAGTTCTCCAGATCATCGCTCCACGCCAGCGCCAGCCCGACGCGACCCGCGCGGCTGTAGCCGGTGACGAGCATCGCGTAACGGTTGCCGAACCCGATGACGCTGCCCGTGGCGATGCCGCGGTCCACCCACCAGTTTTTGCCCGGCGCCAACGCAACCTTCCGCTCCTCCCATTTCACGAGGTCGCGGCTCGTCGCGTGGCCGACGCACCAGGCTTTGCGGCTGTCGGCCTGCGGCACGCCCGGCGGCTCGTAGAGATAAAAGAGGTGATACTTCCCGTCCGTCTCGCGATGCAGCCAGTGGTCCCAGAAGCTGCCTTCGCGCGGCAGGTAGTTGATCGGTGGCGGCGGAACCTCGAAGAGCGTCGTCTTCTCCTTCGCTGGTTTGTCATCCGCCGCCGACGCAAGCCGCGCACCCGGTGCCAACGCCGCCGCGCCCGTCGCCAAAATCCGGCACGCCTCGCGGCGGTTGATGAAGAACGATGAATCGGTGTGCATGGCGGACATGTTGATAGCGAGTCTTGGCGAACGACGAAAGTCAAAACGCAAAACAGTCTCGGCACGATGCGTTGTCCCATCGGGACAACGTGAAAATAGCCCGCCGTTTCAACGGCGGGAATCGGTGACGAAAAACAAATGAGTCCCGTAGGGACGACTGAACTGGCGGCGGCAACATCTCTTCGCTATTCAGCCGTCCCTACGGGAATCAACGAAAAAAACGTCTGCGTTCCCGGCGTTGAAACGCCGGGCTATTTTCGCTTAGCCCCTACGGTGCTTGGAAAACAGCCAAAACAAAAACCGGGGACGGCCTGCGCCGTCCCCGGTTCTCAATCCATCGTCCAACCTGCCGCTTACGCGTAGAGCGGGCCGAAGTTGGCGCAGGCGCGGTAGTCGGCGGCCTGGGGGTTTTGCGAGCCGAACAGGCCCCACGCGCTCGGACGAAACACCTCGTCGTCGGCCACGTTGTGCATCGCCACCGGGATGCGCAACAGCGACGCCAGCGCGATCATGTCCGCGCCGGTGTGGCCGTAGCTGACCGCGCCGTGGTTGGCGCTCCAGTTGTTCATGACACTGTACACGTCGCGGAAAGGACCGTGGCCGGTCAGCCGCGGCACGAACCACGTCGTCGGCCAGGTCTGGTTGGTGCGCTCGTTGAGCGCCGCGTGGACGTTCGCCGGAATCTCCACCGACCAGCCTTCGGCAACCTGCAGCACGGGGCCGAGGCCCTTGACGAGGCTGATACGGCTCATGGTCATCGGCATGCCGCCGCGCGAAAGGTAGCACGAGGAGAAACCGCCGCCGCGGAAATACTCATACACCGCCGACGGCCAGCTCGTCGCCGCGAGGCACGCCTCGGCTTCCGCGTCGGTGATCTGCCAGAACGGCTTCATCGCCGGCTTGCCATCGAGCATCTGCTCGCCGGTGCCGTCGAGCGTGGCCGCGCCGGAATTGATGAGGTGAATCAACCCGTTGGCGCTGTCGCCAGTCAACTCGTGGCCGGTGACGCGCTTGACGGCGTCGGGACTCCAGAAGGTGCGCACGTCGGCAAAAATCTGCGCGGTGTTGGTGAGCAGGTAGCCGAAGAGCATGCACGCGCCGTTGAGGCTGTCGTTCTCGGTGGCGACGATGAACGGCTGGCGGATGCCGTTCCAGTCGAACGACGAATTGAGGATCGCCTCCAGGAAATCGCCGTTCGGGAAATGATCGGTCCAGTGGCGCTGGCCCTGGAACCCGCCAAAAATGGCGTTGTGGCCGAGCGCTTCCTCGCCGAAACCGAGCTTTGCGAGCCGCGGGTTGCCGACCATGAGGTCGCGGACGATCATCGTCATCTTGACGACGGTCTCCCATTCCTTTTGCTTCGCCTCCGGGCCGCGCCGCTGCTTGTCGGGATTGCAGTCCTTGCCTTCCTTGCAGTTCGCGTTCGTCCACGCCAGCGCGCGCCTGAACTCGGCCGGGTCGAAAATCTTCTCCTCGATGCGCCGGACCAGTTCGGTCATGTCCACGGACTCGACGCGGATGCCGAGGTAGTCCTCGAAGAACGGCTGATCCACGATCGAGCCGGCGATGCCCATCGAGACGCCGCCGACGGAGAGGTAGCTCTTGCCGCGCATCGTGGCGACGGCGAGGCCGGCCCTGGCGAACCGCAGCAGTTTTTCCTGCACGTCGGCGGGGATGTTGGAATCGCCCGCGTCCTGAACGTCGCGGCCGTAGATGCCAAACGCCGGCAGGCCCTTCTGGTTGTGGCCGGCGAGCACGGCAGCGAGATAAACCGCGCCGGGACGCTCGGTGCCGTTGAAGCCCCAGACCGCTTTGGGCATGAGCGGGTCCATATCCATCGTCTCGCTGCCGTAGCACCAGCACGGCGTGACGGTGAGCGACACGCCGACGCCCTCGCGCGCGAACTTCTCCGCGCAGGCCGCCGCCTCGGCGACGCCGCCAATGCAGGAATCCGCGATCACGCATTGAACCTGTCTGCCGTTCGGGTAACGCAGGTTGGCCGACAGGAACTTCGCGGCGTTTTTGGCCATCGCCATCACCTGGCCTTCGAGAGATTCGCGCACGCCCTTGCGCCGGCCGTCAATGGTCGGACGGATGCCGATCTTGGGAAGTGAACCAATCCACGGATTCTTGACGCTGGACTTCATTTGGAAACTGTTCCTTTCTTTGACGCCATTTTCGTTCTGCGGTCATACCGCTGTCGCGGTGGGCGGCCAGTAGATACAAACTCCGCCTCACTTTCAAGAGTGGTTTTTCGCCCGGCGCGGGCGTTGGAGTTCAAGCTTCAGCTTGTTCTGCAAGAATTGAGCTGCGCCCTCTCACTTCTTGTCGAAAAGATCGTTCAACAAGGCCGCCAGCCGATAGCCCGCCAGCGCCAGACGCCGCTTGATTTGCTCCTGCGCCTGGAACACGTATTCCTTCGACGGCACTTCCTGTGGCGAGATGCCGTAGGCGTATCCCTTGGCCACTTCCAGGCTGTCCTCAGCCCACTTCCGGGGGCTCTTCTCCTCCAACTCGCCCTCCACGGTGTCGACGGGACAGGCGGTGGTGATCTGCTGCTTCAAATGGGCGATCTTCGCAAGGCCGTCGGCGGTCAACGGCCGCGTGACGACGGTCTTGAGCAAGCCGGCGCCGTTCTCCCAAAATCCGCGCAGGCTCGACCCGTCGCCGAGCATGAAGGAGTGGCCGTTCTTGTCGCCGTGCGGCTCCTGCTCGTTGCAGCGCGTCGCGCAATGCAGCGGCTGGTGGATGTCGCCCATGAGGTTCAGCAGCAGCCGCAACTTGGTGGCGCGTTCCAGCTTCGGCGCAGCCGGATTCTCCAGCACGCGGACGCATTCCATGATGGCGTCCACGATGTTCGAGCGGGTCTTGGGCAGGCGCGGCGTGGTGCCGTCGGTGGTAAACGGCAGGCTGATGAAGTGCATCTCGACGTCGGCGGAATTCTTGCTGTCGTCGGCCGAGCACGCGGCGGAGAGGAACAGGGCGGCGGGATTGCGCGATTCCGTCGGCAGCGCGCCGATGAGCAGCAACTCCGTGCAACGCGCCTGCGTCGTCTGCGACAGGCGATCCTGGGCGATCTGCGCCACCACCATGTGGCCGGTGGCATTCCACGCCTCCGCCGGCTGCCAGCCGCCGGCGAGGATCGCGAACGCAAAAAACACTGCAAATCTGATCTTCATTTTGAATCCACTGCGCTGCAAGTTCGTTCTCGGATCCTGAGTAAAACACACAAAGCTCGCAGGAGTTTCACTTCTTTCATTCCATCCACGCGCGTGGAATGTCAAGCACGCGACCGGGCCGCTTTCAGTTTCGGGATAGTTCTACAAACCTTGCGCCACGGCGAGGCCTGCGGTGACCAGCGGCTGCTCCGGCGTTGCATCGAGGTCCAGCGTCGGGTTCGGCGTGTGCTGCGAGGTGGTGTGGACGCGGACGTGCCGCGCGCCGCTGTTGTGCAAGGCCGTGGTCACCGCGCGCTGCGCGAGTTCCGGCCGGTTGCAGTCGCGACTCAGGTGGCCGAGAAAAATGTGCCGCAGCCCGGCGTGCGCGATCTGCACGGCAGCCTCGGCGGCGGCGGCGTTGGAGAGATGGCCGAACCGCGAGAGGATGCGCTGCTTGACCGACCAGGGGCGGACGGTGTCGTCCTGCAACAGCCGCTCGTCGTGGTTGGTCTCCAGCATGAGGACGTTGGAGGGCTTCACGCGCTCAATGACCAGCCGCGTGCAGTGGCCAAGGTCGGTGAGCACGCCGATGTTGCCACACTCATGCCGCAACAGAAAACCAACCGGGTCGTGCGCGTCGTGCGGCACGGTGAAGCTTTCCACCGTCACGTCGCCCAGCTCGAACGCGTGGCCGGTCTGGAAAATCCGCCATGTCTTCAACTCCGGCACTTCCTCCTGCACGGCCTCGGCCGTGAGGCGGTTGGCATAAACGGGAATCTCGTACCGCTTGCAGAGCACCGGCAACCCCTGCGTGTGATCGGTGTGCTCGTGCGTCAGCAACACCGCGTTCACCTCCTCGATCTTGCGCCCGATGGTGGCGAGCCGCGCGATGATCTGCTTGCCGCTGAAGCCGGCGTCAATGAGCAGCCGCAACCGCGGCGTTTCCAGAAACGCGCAGTTGCCGGCCGAACCGCTGCCGAGAATCGTAATCCTTGCTCCCACAGCCGTGAGCGTAGCCGGTCGCGCCGGCCGTCTCAAGAAGGAAAGCGAAAAACGAAAAGCGAAGCGGAGTTCACCGCAGAGGCGCAGAGGGCGCGGAGGAGCGCAAAAAGCGCTGCGAATCTCCTCGTCCTCTGCGCCTTTGCGCTTCTATTCGGCACACCGCGCCCGCCCCTGCCGCCGCTACTTCGTCTGCGCCGCCTGCAATAGTTTCCTATACTCCTCGAGCAGTTGTTGCTTCGTCGCGTCATCCATGCTGCTTGCAAGAAGCCAGTAATAAATGACGCCCAGCACGCCGAGCGCCAGACCGCAAAAGCCGAGAATGATACCGCTGATCGCCAGCGCCCGACCGCGGTCATGCCGTTGGCGGATTTGCGAGAGCGAAACAAAACCGCAGATGATCGCCGGGATGGCCGGGAAACAACAGCACAGGCCAAACTGAGCCAGCACGAAGCTCCAGATCGCCTGCGCGTTCACCGGCGGGCCGACGACCGGCGGCGCGTCCGCTTCGATCCACGCCGCGAACGCCGCGTCCAGTTCGCGCCGCTCGCGCGCCGCGCGCCATTGGCCGTCCGACGACGACCAGACCGCCGTGTTCCTCGTCACGCGCGCCTCGCGCGCCCAACGCTCCAGCGCGGCGAAGTCCACCGGCCCATATTCCCGGCCTGCGCCGCGGACGCGATAAGTGATGGATGATGGCTCTGTCATAAGAAACGCATCATGCAGCGACCGGCGCGCCGTGACCACTCGCCAGACTCCAAATCAAACCGCAGAGGAATTTCAGCGCGATGGCGTCGTGGCCGATGAAACGGAAGGATGGCGCAGCGGACGTGGTCATGACGTTTTTCGATCAAACTACCGCTTGAAGGCGGCCTTGACCACGGGATCATTCAGCACCACGAGGGACCAAATGCCCGCTGCGAGTCCGAGTCCGCAACAACATCCATTCAAGGGTAACATGGTAAGAATGGCCGCCGTCATGGACCACGCGTAGCTCTCAAGCGACTTCATTTTTACCGAACCGATAATGATCAGAACGCTATACGGGATGCCCACAACATTGAGAACGAGACCCAGGGTGCCAGAGAGAATATGGAGCACAGGGTCCGAAGTTTGTGAAGGCAAAGCGCCGAAGCCAATGCGAAAGACATTCATTAAGATGCCAAGCAACGAGCAGCCCAAAGCGATGCTGGCGACCACCAGCATGAAAATAGCCGGCGCCTTGACGGCAGATTGTGGATCACGCGGAGTTTTCACTGGAGCGGTGGCGATGTCCGGCGCTGCGAATCCGGGCACGGGCGCTGCGGCAGGCGTAGGCGGCGGCGCCGTGAAGACGCCGGCCAGTTCCACAATCTGCGCGGCGGGCTGCCAGTTGCCGGTGCGCGAATCCCAGACTTGTGTCACGCCCGCGACGCGGCCTTCGCGCGCCCATTGCTGAAGCGCCTCCAGATCAATCGGGCCGTATTCTTTGCCGTCGCCGCCGACGATTTTGAAGGAAGGTGATGCTGGGGTGCTCAAGCTGGTCTCCTTGGTTTCGCTGTTTGGCTGCCTTCGATCCGCGCAGACTTATACTCAAAGGCCGCCGCTGCGTCGAGCGGCGAAAATCCGCTTGCGTTCGCGCCGCCGCCGGCTAGACTGCGTGCGCAATGAACACGACGGCGCAGTATCAATGGTGGCATGGGTCGGGCCTCAAGCCCTGATCGCGCTACCGTTGCGCCGCCAGGCTGAAGGCCCGATGATTCAAGTGAGTCATCGGGTTTTTTATTTTTGACTGGAGTGGTGGCGTGATGGAGCAATGGAGTGTTGGATTCCCCAATACTCCAACACTCTATCACTCCAATACTCCAATGTTAGCCAAACGCATCATACCGTGTCTGGACGTCACCGGCGGTCGCGTGGTGAAGGGAACCAAGTTCCTGAATCTGCGCGACGCGGGCGACCCGGTGGAGTGTGCCCGCGAATACGACCGTCAGGGCGCCGACGAACTGGTGTTCCTGGACATCACCGCCAGCAGCGATGGCCGGCCGACGATGATTGACGTGGTTGAGCGCACGGCGGGCGAATGTTTCATGCCGCTCACAGTCGGTGGCGGCATCCGCACGGTCGAGGACATCCGCGCAATGCTCAAGGCCGGCGCGGACAAGACCTCGCTCAACACGGCGGCGGTGCAAAACCCCGACGTGGTGCGCGCGGGCGCGGAGCGGTTCGGCAGCCAGTGCATCGTGGTGGCGGTGGACGCGCGGCGTGTGCCCGGCTCGTCGCCGCTGCGGTGGGAGGTCTATACCCACGGCGGGCGCAAGCCGACGGGCCTGGACGCGATCGAGTGGGTGCGGCGCGTCGAGTCGCTCGGCGCGGGCGAGATTCTGCTGACCTCGATGGACGCGGACGGCACGAAGGCCGGTTACGACATCGAGTTGAACTGCGCGGTGAGCGAGGCGGTGCGCGTCCCGGTGATCGCCAGCGGCGGCGCGGGCACGCTGGAGCACATGGCGGACGTGTTGCAGCGCGGCAAGGCCGACGCGGTGCTGGCGGCGTCGGTGTTTCACTTCGGCGAATACACCGTGGCGGACGTGAAGCGGTTTTTGCAATCCAAGGGAATTTGTGTGCGGCTTTGAAAGGAACAGAAATGACTGAACCGGCATTCGACAAACTGAAGTTCGACTCCAACGGGCTGATCCCGGCCGTCATCCAGGAGAGCGGCACGGGCCGCGTCCTGATGGTGGCCTACATGAACGCGTCGTCGCTGGCGAAGACGCTCGAGACCGGCAAGACGTGGTTCTGGAGCCGCTCGCGGCAGGAATACTGGCTCAAAGGCGAGTCCAGCGGCCACGTCCAGACCGTCAAGCGCGTCACGACCGATTGCGATTGCGACACGGTGCTCATCGAGGTCGAGCAGGCCGGCGCGGCGTGCCACGAAGGTTACAAGAGCTGCTTCTTTCGCGAACTGCGCCCCGACGGCAGCCTCGGCGAGCCGATCGAGCCGCGGCTGTTCGACCCGGCGAAAGTGTATGGGAAGAAATAGGATGGAGTAATGGAGAAACGGAGTATTGGAGTGTTGGGATTCGGAAAAGTTCCATCATTCCGTTGCTCCAAAGCTCCATCACTCCACGACTCCGATGAATGAACTTTACGCGCCGCCATTCGGGCCGGCCTACTGGGCCGGGCTGGTGTTGCTGGCGGTCGCGCGCGGGCTGGATTTTTTGAGCACGTGGATTGCGACGCCGGGATTGGTGCTGGAAGCGAACCCGATCATGCGGCGGTTGGGCTGGCGCGGCGGGATCGCGTTGAACGCGCTGGTCTGCCTCGCGGCCGCGACGGCGCCGTTTGTGGCGGTGCTGGTCAGCGTGATGAGCGTGCTGGTGGCCGGTCGGAATTTTCAAGGGGCGTGGATGTCCCGGACGATGGGCGAGTATGAATATCGCGACCATCTGATGGCGCAGTTCCGCCGCGCCAACAAATGGCTGGTGCTCGGTTGCGTCTGGACGCAGGCGCTGCTCTACGTCGCGGTAGGCGGCGCGGTGACGGCGCTGACAGGCGACCTGCTGGCGCAGGCGGTCGGCTGGGGCATCGTGGGTTTTGGTTTGGCGATTGCGGTGCATTCGACGCATTATTATCGAAGAGTGAAACATGTATTATCCGACGAAGAACGAGTTTTGCAGTCTGGCGGACCGCGGTAACCTCATCCCGGTCTATTGCGAGCTGCTGGCCGACATGGAAACGCCCGTGTCGGCCTACCAAAAACTGCGCGGCAAAGGCCCGGCGTTTCTGTTCGAGTCCGTCGAGGGCGGCGAGCACATCGGCCGTTATTCGTTCCTTGGCGCCGATCCGTCCGTCACGCTTGTGCAGGAGGGCAAGGCCGTGGTGGTGCGCGAAGGCCGCAAGACCACGCGCGTCAAGTTCAAGCGCGACCCGCTGGAGGTCGTCGAGCAGGTGATGGCGCGTTACCGGCCCGTGGCGGTGCCGGGACTGCCGCGGTTCAGCGGCGGCGCAGTCGGGTTCCTCGGCTACGAGTTTATTCACTACGTCGAACCGGTGGTGCCGCGTCCGAAACGCGACGACCTCAAAACGCCGCCGATGTATCTGATGTTGACGGACACCATCGTCATCTTCGACCGCGTCCGCCAGACCATCAAGGTGGTCTCCAACGCCCACGTCACCGGCAACGCCGACGCCGCCTACGACAAGGCCTGCCGCCGCATCGCCGCCATCATCGCGCGGCTGCGCCGGCCGCTGCCGGCCCGGCACGTCGAGTTCCGGCAGGAAACGCCGTCGCTGCCAGTCGAGAGCAACATGACCGTCGAGCGCTACCAGGCGATGGTGCGCAAGGCGAAGGAATACATCAAAGCCGGCGACATCATCCAGGTCGTGCTGAGCCAGCGGTTTTCGGCGAAGGTGCGCTCGAAGCCGCTCGATATTTACCGCGCGTTGCGCAGCGTCAACCCCTCCCCTTACATGTTCCTCCTCGAACTCGGGGACTTCTCGCTCGTCGGCGCGTCGCCGGAGGTGCACGTGCGTTGCGAGGACGGCCACGTCGAAATCCGGCCGATCGCCGGCACGCGCAAACGCGGCGTGACGCCCGCCGAGGACGAGGCGCTGGCGAAGGACCTGCTCGCCGACGGCAAGGAGCGCGCCGAGCACCTGATGCTGGTGGACCTCGCCCGCAACGACATCGGCCGCGTGTGCGATTTCGGCAGCGTGCGCGTCGAGGAGTTCATGGTGATCGAACGCTACAGCCACGTGATGCACATCGTCAGCCAGGTGGAGGGCAAACTCCAGCCCGGCCGCACCGTCTATGACCTGATGCGCGCGACGTTTCCGGCGGGCACGGTCAGCGGCGCGCCGAAGATTCGCGCCATGCAGGTCATCGCGGAGCAGGAGGCGGCGCAGCGCGGCCCCTACGCCGGCGCGGTCGGCTACTTCAGCTTCAACGGCAATCTCGATTGCTGCATCACGCTGCGCACCGCGCTGCTCAAAGGCGGCCGCGCCTACGTCCAGGCCGGCGGCGGTATCGTGGACGACAGCACGCCGGAAAACGAATTTCAGGAAACCGTCAACAAGTCCATGGCACTGCGGAAGGCCATTGCGCTGGCGGAAAGTTTTGGAAAAACGTAAATAGTTACTGGTGATTGGTAATTGGAAAAACCAACCAATCACCAGTTGCCAATCACCAATCACGAACATGCTTCTGGTCATAGACAACTACGACAGCTTCACCTACAACCTCGTCCAGTATCTGGGCGAGATGGGTGTGGAGATGAAAATCGTCCGCAACGACGAGGTGACGCTCGACGCCGTGCGCGCGCTGAAACCGGCGCGCATCCTCGTCTCGCCCGGCCCGTGCTCGCCGGCCGAGGCGGGCGTCTCGGTGGAAGTGATCCGCCAGCTCGGCCCGACGATTCCGACCTTCGGCGTCTGCCTCGGCCATCAAAGCATCGGCTACGCGTTCGGCGGCGACGTCATCCGCAACTTCCGCATGATGCACGGCAAGACCTCGCCGATCCACCATGACGGCCGTTTTCTGTTCCAAGGCCTGGCGAATCCCTTCGAGGCGACGCGCTACCACTCGCTCGTCGTCAAACGCGAGACGCTGCCGGATTGTCTGGAAATCACCGCCGAGACGCGGCCCGAAGGCGAGATCATGGGCCTGCGCCACAAACAATTTCCGATCTGGGGCGTGCAGTTTCACCCGGAGAGCGTGCTGACAACGGAAGGAAAAAAGTTGCTGAAGAATTTTCTGACACTGTGAGTTGCGGTTTGTGATTCGTAATTCGTTGATTCAAACCACGCGCCGCTCTCACCATTCACCCATCACGAATTACGAATCACGAACCACAAACCACCGGAGGTCCCATGCAAGAATACGACAGCCCAATGTTTCGGATGGCGTGCCAGCAGTTTGACCGCGTGGCGGATTACCTCGCGCTGCCGCAGGAAGTCCGCGGCCGCATGAAACAGCCCAAACGCACCCTCATCGTGTCCGTGCCGGTGCGGATGGACGACGGGCGCGTGGTGGTCTTTCCCGGCTACCGCGTGCAACACCATCTCTCGCTCGGCCCGACCAAGGGCGGGCTGCGGTATCATCCCGACGTGACGCTCGGCGAAGTGGCCGCGCTGGCGATGTGGATGAGTTGGAAATGCGCGCTCGCCGGCCTGCCCTACGGCGGCGCCAAAGGCGGCATCGCGTGCGACCCGCGCAAAATGTCGCTGCGCGAACTGGAGCGGCTCACTCGGCGGTTCACCCAGGAAGTCATCCCGCTCATCGGCGGCCATGTGGACGTGATGGCGCCGGATGTCGGCACCAACGAGCAAACAATGGCGTGGATCCTGGACACCTGCGCGATGCGCGAAGGCGAGGCGCGGCCGGAAATCGTCACGGGCAAACCAATTTCGCTCGGCGGCTCGCTCGGACGGCGCGAGGCGACCGGCCGCGGCGTCGCGTTCCTCGCCAACCGCGCGATGGACACGCTCGGTATTGACGCGGCAAAGGCCACCGCCGTCGTCCAGGGCTTCGGCAACGTCGGCAGCCATGCAGCGTTGGTGCTGGCGCGGCACGGCACGAAGATTATTGGCGTCGGCGTGCAGGACGGCGCGGTTTACAATCCGAACGGCCTCGACCTCGCCGCGCTCGACAGCCACCTGCGCGCCAACAACCACGACATCGCCAACTTCCCCGGCGGCGAGCCGATCACCAACGAGCAGTTGCTCGAATTGAAATGCGATGTGCTCGCGCCGTGCGCGTTGGAGCGGGCCATCACGGAGAAAAACGCCGCGCGCCTGAAATGCCGTGTGCTGGCCGAGGGCGCCAACGGCCCGACCACGCCCGAAGCCGACAAGATCATTGAGGAACGCGGCGACATCTTCGTCGTCCCGGACATCCTCTGCAACTGTGGCGGCGTCGTGGTCAGCTACTTCGAGTGGGTCCAGAACCTCCAGAGCTTTTCGTGGACCGAGGCCGAGGTGAACGACAAACTCTACCGCATCCTGGAGCAGGCGTTCGCCGCGGTGATGCACCGCGCCAAGCGCGAAAAACTTTCGCATCGCCTCGCCGCGCTCGCCGTCGGCGTCCAGCGCGTCGCCGACGCCAAGCTGCAGCGCGGGTTGTTTCCGTGAGATGAGTTTGGCGGTCGCCACGCATCCGCATCAAGCTCGACGAGCGCGATTGCGGACATGATGGGCTCAAGCCGGGGGAATATTGTGCCGATGTAAAATCATGAGCCCGGAAATGATGACAAGCACATGGGGACGGCTCACTGCCTTCATCTGTTGCATCGGCCTATGCGTCCTCCACGGGCAGGTTTCCCGCGTCGGCTTTTTCGTCGCTGGCATCCAGCGCGCCATGAAGATGACGCTCCGCCCCCTCGATTTGCGGTTGAAAAGATGGTTGTCGTCCGTGTGTCGCGACGGGCTGTCCTGGCGACACTGGGGCGCGGAGATGGGTAACTTTCCGCCAACAAAGACACCGGTTTTAACCTACGGATCGCAATCCGCGCGCTTCGTCGAGCGGCCGTAAACCTCCGTCATCTCGCCGAGCCGGTCCACCGCCGCGCCGGTCAACTGGCCCGCCGTGAAACGCCAGCGCCACCAGCCGGAGGATTGGCCGGGAAAATTCATCCGCGCTTCCGTGCCGAGATTCAGCAGGTCCTGCAACGGCGCGATGGCGAGATCGGCCACCGACGACCACGCCAGGCGCATCAGTTCCCCGCTCGCGTTGCGGCCGTCGCAAGGCCGCCCCACGTAGCGCCGCAGCAGCGCGCGTTCTTTCCGCGTCGCTGTCGCGAACCAGCCGCGCGTCGTGTCGTTGTCGTGCGTGCCGGTATAAACGATGGTGTTGCGCTCGTAGTGATGTGGCAGGAAACGGTTCTCGGCCGCGCCGCCGAACGCGAATTGAAGAATCCTCATGCCGGGAAAGTTGAAGCGCACGCGCAGCGCGTCCACCGCCGGCGTAATGTAACCGAGGTCTTCGGCGATGATCGGCAGCGGGCCGAGCACCGCGCGCAGGTGGTCGAACAAATCCGCACCCGGCCCCTTCACCCAACGGCCGCGTTGCGCCGTCGCGTCGCCACCGGGCACCTGCCACGCCGCCTCGAAGCCGCGGAAATGGTCCACGCGCACCACGTCCACCACCCGCAGCGTCGCCCGCACCCGCGCGATCCACCACGCGTAGCCGTTGCGCTTCATCGCCTTCCAATCGTAGTGCGGACTGCCCCAGAGCTGGCCGGTCTTGCTGAAGTAATCCGGCGGCACGCCCGTGACCACTGTCGGCCGGCGCCGCTCGTCGAGCAGGAACTCCTGCGGATGGCTCCAGACATCCGCCGAGTCGCCGGAAACAAAAATCGGAATATCGCCGATGAGCTTTATGCCGCGGGCGTTGGCGCAGGATTTCAGCGTGCGCCATTGTCGGAAGAACAGGAACTGGCGGAACTCGTGCTGGCGAACGGCGTCTTTCAACGACTGCCCGGCCCGCGCCAGCGCCGCCGGCTTGCGCGCCATCAACTCCGGCTCCCACTCGAACCAGCTCGCGCCGCCGTGCGCTTCCTTCAGCGCCATGAAGAGCGCGAAATCCCTCAGCCAGCTTTTTTCCTGCGCGCAAAACTTTTCAAATTCCGGCTTCAGCCGCCGCGCCGCGCCGCGCCTGAAATTGTCCCACGCCCGCGCCAGCAGTTTCGTTTTGAACGGAATCACCGCGCCGAAGTCCACGCGCCGCGCGTCGAACGGCCGCCCCATGGCATCGCGCCGGTGCAACAGGCCGTCCTTCACCAAGTCCTCCGGGCTGATCAGATTCGGATTGCCGGCGAACGTGGAGAGGCACTGGTAAGGCGAATCGGCGTAACCCGTCGGCGACAGCGGCAGCATTTGCCACCACTGCTGCCCCGCCCGCGCGAGCGCATCCACCCACGCCCGCGCCGCCGGACCGAGGTCGCCAATGCCACACGGGCTGGGCAGCGAGGTCGGATGCAACAGCACGCCTGAGCCGCGGCATTGGAACAACGTTGGTTTGGATTTTGTCATGGGTGTCGTCGTTCTTCCGTGGCCGGCAAAGTAGGCTCCGCGCCAACCCAAGGCAATGCAAAAGCGGAGGCGGAAGCGCGACCGCCGAAATTCGCGTGCGGGTCTTGCGGATCGCCGGACACCGTCGTCCGCCATCGCTCAAGAGAAAAAAGACTCATGAACAAATCCAGTTGAGGTTTTCGCCCTCTCGGCGCAGGCACGGCACCACACTTGCCACGCGACGTCCGCCACCGGCACGGTCATCAGCAGCAGCGCCACGCCAAACAGAGGCCATAGAAAGCACACGGGCAGCATTTCCCGCAATGCGGTTTCGCCTTTGGCAACGACACCAATGGCATCGGCCACAAAAGTATAAAGGGCCAGCGCGATGCCCACCATGCCGGTCGCCATGCTGGCCCGGCGCGGCCACGCCGCACCGCCGGCGCGCGCGAATTGCGTCACCAACGTCCCCAGCATCACCATCAGCCCGGCAATCAGGCACGGCGCCACGACCGGTCCCCACCACGGCAGCGGAATTAGAAACAACACGTCCCAATCCAACAGCGTTCGCGGCCAGCCCGTCAGCGGCCGTAGAAAAACGTAGTAGCCGATGTCCCAGACGCCGAACGCAATCAGGAAATAGCCAAGCCGCGTGCGAGCGGTGCGTCCGGCCAGCCAACTCACGCTGGCGAGCATGACGATGGTTGCGGCTTCGCGGATCAATTCCGCCTTCGCAAACCCGCGGGAAATGGGCAGCGGGTTCGCCTGGTAGGGATCAATGCGATCAATCATCGTCCGCAGATAAAACACGACACTGCTTTCCACCCAGGCCATGGCCAGCGCAAAGAGCACGACCACCAGCCACCGCCACGCCTCCGCAACGCGCCGTTTGTGCGTGATCATCGCCGGCCTTTCGTTGGTGTTTCGGCGGCGCCCGTCAAACGCGCCAGTGCCATGACGTATCGCCGGCAAATCCACAGCGGGATGACGCAGCCGACGCCAAAGGAACAATCAATCAGCCTCCACCACACAGGAATCCCGCGCCACGCGCCGAAGCCAAAGGCATACGGCAGGACCAGCGCCGACACGATCAGGCCGAAATCGAACAACCACGCGTTGCGCACCGGATCGCGCCACGCGCCGATGAACACGATGGCGATGGCGAAATGCCCGAACGCCAGCCAATCCCCGCCGTATGCAATGAATGGATACTTCGCGTTCATCGCATGCACACCGGTTTGCGCCCGGATGATCCATTCAGCCAGCACGCCTGCCGGTTGGGCTCCTTCAGGCCCCGAGAGGCCGAGCATGCTTGCCAATAGATTCACTTCAGTCTCCACCGGGATGGCCGTCGCGCCGCTGATCACCAGCCCGGCAATCACCAGCAAGGTCAGCGCGCGGATGCGCCGAAGCAGTTGTTGTTCGTTGTTCATCGTGATTCTCCTGAAACCTTGCGGTCGTGTGCTGCAACGGCTGCGACATACTCATTGATTTGCCGGCGCGCGGCGGCACACGCCCAATTCCAATTCCGCCAATCGCCGACTTTATCCAACCACCTCCTGCGCAGCACCGTCTCCGCCCGGGTCCGTTCCAGCCACGCCAGTTTTGGCAACACCTCCAGCAACGCCGGCGTCGCGTCGGCGCTCAGCGACGTGGCGTAGCTCGTATCAAATATTCGTCCCGTGGACAAGCGGGCCGCGTTGACGCGGACGATCAGCGCGTCGGGATTGATGACGTGCAACGCGAACACCGCCACAAGTCCCGCCACCAAGGCTCCGCATACAAACCGTTCACGCCGCCCGCGCAGCACCGTGACGCCAAACCACACACAGACCACCGCCAGCCAGCCCATGAAGGCCGTCGTGTAGAACCTCAGCTCCGTCAGCCCATACTCGTGTTGGTAAATCAGCATCCGTTGGAAGGCGGAGGCCATGATGACCAACAGCATCACCACCAGCGCACCCGACAGCAGTCGCAGCGCTTTTTTTCGCGCCTCATTTCGCGTCAGCCAGTCCACCGCCAGCAACACCGGCAACACCAACGCGGCCACCGCAACCAGTTCGAAAAACCCCTGTCGCGCATACGTCGCATAGGTCAGGCCCGGCACCACGTGCACTTGCTCTGTCCCGCCGAAGAAATACCGGAACTGCACGATGATGAAGGTGAGGAACAAACCGTTCAAACATCCCAGTGCGACGCCGGCTTCGATGTTTCCCAACCTGATTCCGGACTCAGCGATGCGTGGCGGCGCGTCCGGACACTGCCGAAGCAACAGCCCGCGCAAGTAACCGCCCACGAGCGAGGCCAGCAGCGCGGTCAAAAACACGTGCGAGATGACGGAGGTGAAATCAATGTCAAAAACGGACAGTATCAGCCGCTCGAACATCGCGTCCGCCGACGCGAACAACGCGCCGAACACGAGCAGCAGCGGCAACGCAATCAGGCCGCCTATCACGCCTCGCGCATCCTGTTGCCACACGCGCCCCGGCAACCGTGTCCACGCCACATCGGAACACACCAGCCCGGGCGCGCCAAACAGTGTCCGGATGGCTGTGTTCCACACAGCGCGCACGCAGCCGGATACGCTGGCCATTATCAAATGGCCGCCTTCCGAGTGCCAAGCCGCCAGCGCCAGCGCCACGAGCATCCCCATGAAATCCAGCCCCTTCAGTACGGCTGAATCGCGCCATGCGCATCCTGCGGCCAACAACACCGCCGGCGCGAAAATCTCCGTCCGCACTCGCACGCGTTCCGGTCCAAAGTGCCGTGCCAGCGCTGCCGCGCAAAACACGAGGTTCACTCCCCACGGTGTGGCGCGCAGCATCCCGTCGCCCAGCGCGCCGAGTGCGAGCGCCGCTGCCAGCACGACCAGCGCCTGATGCGACTGCGTTTCTGTTGCCGGAGTTTCGTGAATTCCAATAACTGCAGGGTTTGTTTCCATGGTCTTCTCCTTAGAGCGCGTGCGCCAAAAGCTCATTGGCCAACTCGCGCAACCGATGTTCCACCGCTTCAATCACCGCATCCGGCGTGGACGTGCCCGCCGTGATGCCGACCGTCGCCGCGCCTGCAAACCATTCCGGTTGCAAATCCTCCGGCGCTTGCACATGATGCACCCGCCCGCAAAACCGGCGGCACGTCGCGGCCAGTTCGTGCGTGTTGTTGCTTTGCGCGCCGCCAATGACGATGACCACGTCCGCATGCCGCGCCAACTCCACGGCGGCGGCCTGGCGCTGCTTCGTCGGCCGGCAAACCGTGTCCACGAAACGCACTTCCGATCGCGGAAACCGGCGCTGGATCAACGCCGCCAGCGCGTGCGCTTTCTCAATCGGCTGCGTCGTCTGCACCACCACGCCGAACCGCGCGCGTTCCGCCAGCCGGGACACATCGTCCGGCGTCAGCACGACATCGAAGTCGTCCAGGTCTTCGGTGATGCCGCGCACTTCCACATGATCGCGTTGGCCCACGATGACGGGGTGATAACCCGCCTCCGCCAACTCGCGCGCGCAGCGCTGCGCGTGGCGCACGAGCGGACAAGTCGCCTCCAGCACGCGCAGGCCGCGCTCGCGCAACCGGCACAGGGTCCGCTGCGACGCACCGTGCGCGGTGATCATCACGGTGGCCGTCGCCACCGCCGCCGGGTTCCGCTCCATGACAACGCCGCGACGCCGCAGGTCGGCGAGGACGGTTTCGTTGTGGACCAGATCGCCAAGCAACGTGAACGGCGCGACCGCCGCCTCCCGGCGGGCCAGCGCAATAGCGTTGCGAACGCCAAAGCACATGCCGATATGCGCGGCGCGCAGGATCTGGATGGGCCGGGGCGGCGCGAGCGTGGCGCAGGCGCTTTCACTTTGTATCGCAAAGTATGTGGGCATAAGAATTCTCCTTTTGTTGGTTCGGTGATTCCTATCGGTAAGACTCAGTAACCGGCGGCGATAACGCCGGGTGGGGTGCCAGAAGGATTCTTGAGTCCCCGGCTGCCGCCGGACAAAAAGCCGTGGGGCGGATGGCGGCCGCGAGTTTGTCAAACGGCGTTCTCATTGGGCGCCTTGCGGTGGGCCACACTTCTCCGCGGCGAGCCAAAGCCTCGTGCCGGCATAGAAGGCCTGTCCGAGCAAATAAAGTCCGATGACCACCAGTATAGCGCCGTCGCTTGGATACAAAGCAGCGAGGACGAGAAGCCACAAACCGGCGAGAAGAAAAAACGCAAATGAAAGAGCCGCCCCGATGCGTGCCCGCGTTTTCATGGTCGTTCTCCTGAGCATCCGCCATCCGCCGAACAAACCAAAAACGAATAAGAGAATCACTCCGAGCAGTACGATTATTCTCACGAGTATTGCGACTATTATCATGGTACTCCTTTGGGTTTGATATGTGCGCCGCTATTGTCTGGCCCGCTGGACGATCTGCTCCAGCAGGTTGATGTAGCTCGCGAAGGCTTTCCGGCCCGGTTCCGTCAGCGCGCACGTTGTCAGCGGCCGACTGCCTTCAAAGCTTTTCGTGACGGCCACGTAGCCCGCTTCCTGGAGCGTGCGGATGTGGGTGGTGATGTTGCCGTCGGTCATGCCGAGCGTGTCGCGCAGTTCCGTGAACGACAGCTTCGCCGTGGCCGCCAGCAGCGACATGATCGCCAGCCGCCCTTTCTCATGGATCACCCGATCCAGTTGCGAAATCGGTTCCGGGTTCACGCGGCGACTTTCCGATTCTCAGTCCAAGCGAGGCAGGCACCGTATGCCAGATGCACCGCTCCGAAAAACACACCCATGACGATGTTGGCCGTGACGGCGTCTCGCGGGCGGCCGGAACAGAGCCACACGGCAAACACGCCACAGGCACCGAGGATGAAGAACCATCCGAGCAGCCGGATGCCTCGCGGCACGAAGAACCCCGCCGCGTGCAACGCGCAGCCGTAGCACAGCATCCACACGAGCGGCAGGATCACGTCAGCCGTGTCGTCATTGGCCGCGGTGGTGAATGCGAGCACGCCGGACAAAAATCCTATCGTCAAGGGCGGCGCCATCGCCTGCGCCACGCGGCGTGTGGGCGGCGACCATAACGGCTCCCTGTCCTTCAGCGACTGGAGGCGCGCAAGCAGGAAGGCTCCCGCGACGGCAACCGCGGCCACGCCGAACCAGAGTGCACAGAAGGTGTGGAGGTTCTCGACGCGAAGCAAGAGAGCCACGACACCGGCCAGCACTCCGATGCCGCCGGCGAGGAGCATGATGGGCGCGAGCGCCCGGCGGTAGAGGGCCGCGCGTTCCATCAGGGTGCGAATCACTTGGAGGTTTTCCGCCGCGGAGCTGGAGTTCATGGGATTCACTTTGCCATACAAAGTAAAACTGTCAAGCGCAAAAAAACGCGTTTCCACAGAGAACGGCTGCCGGCCAAAGCCGGCGGGAGTGTCAGATGCGGGGGATTGGCGTCACCTCCAGTTCACAATGGACACGCATTTTTGGCTTGCGGACCGATTCGGAAAAAAGCGAAAAAGGAAGTCATGAGCAACCAAGCTGCCTCGCAACTGCCCGACTACCTTACCAGCGCCAAGCCGAATCCGACGAGCAATCGCGGACCCTGGTATAAAAACACTGCCCCGACTTACGCGGGCATTTTCCTTTGGTTCGTGTTTTGGGACTCAATGTCCGCCAACGGCCTCTCCACCGGCGGGCTGGGCGCGACGCTGCTCGGCATCGTGCTGGCCGGCATCATCTGCCATTTCCTGTTCTATCTGGTGCCGGGGTTGCTGGGAATGAAAACGGGCATGCCGCTCTACGTCGTCGGTTCGTCCACATTCGGCGCGGCGGGCGCGCTGATCATGCCGGGCTTTCTGATGGGCGCGTTGCAGTTCGGCTGGCTGGGTGTAAACACGTTCGGCTCGGCGGACGCGCTGGCCAAAGGATTCCACATGCAGTCGCTCTACATTCCGCTGTGCATCATCTGGGCGGTGGGCGCGGCGTTTGTCGGAATGAAAGGCATCCAATACGTCGCGAAGGTGGCCACGTATCTGCCGCTGATACCTCTGGTGGTGTTGCTGGTCGGGCTGGGGATGTTTGGCGGAGCGGCCCCCGACTACAAACCGACGGCACCGGCGGCCGGCGTCTGCGGCTGTCCGTGTGAGACCATCATGCTGATGATCGCTGGCATCGTCGGCTTCTTCGCAACGGCGGGAGCGGCGGGCGTGGACATTTGCACGAGCAGCCGCGACAAAAAAGACGTGAGCATGGGCGGCATCGTCGGCATCATCATCGCCATCGTTTTCACCGCGGGCATCTCGGTCATCGCCGTGGCCGGCGCACGCGCGTCGGGTGTCATCGGTCCTGATGTTGTCAACATGACCGCCGCGCTGGAAAAGAAGCTGTCGTCCGGATGGTTCGCGGCGATCATGATCGGCCTGACGCTGGCGTCGTTCCCCGGCGCGTGCTTCTCCTCCTTCATCGCGGCCAACAGTTTCAAGACGGTGATGCCCAAGGTGAATCCGTACCTTTCCGTCGGCATCGGCGTCGTGGTAAGCATCATCCTGGCAATCACCGGCTACGCCAGCAAATTGCCGAGCGTGTTCGGCCTGATCGGCGCGTCGTTCGGCCCGATTTGCGGCGCGATGCTGGTGGATTATCTACTGGCGGGCGGCAAGTGGAGCGGGCCGCGGGCGGGCTTCAACCCGGCCGGCTGGACCGCGTGGCTGCTCGGCTTCATCGTCGGCATTCTGCCCAACTCGCTGCTGCCGGCGGCCGTGCAGGTGAACGTGCCGTGCGCGCCGGTGGCCGCGTTCGTCGTTGGCGCGGTGGTTTATTTCGTCTGCGCCAAGCTCGGCATGCAGAGTGCGGTGGTCCCGCTGCCGGTGAAGAAGTAGGTTCGCGGGCGAAGATTTCTGCAGGGTGAGGTTCGATTGCGTCGAGCCTCCGCTTTCGGCTGGCAAGGCACAACCTCAAGGGAGGCGCAACAGAGTCCCGCACCACCCTGATGGGTTGCGGTTCCGTCGCGCTTTGGAATGACACGTTTCTACACTCTCCTGGCTGATGGGGTGTTGGTTCTGCATTTCTCCTACGTCGCGTTCGTCGTCGTCGGTCTGCTGCTGGTCTGGACCGGTTATTTTCTCCGGTGGAGTTTCGTGCGGAATTTCTGGTTCCGCCTCGCGCATCTGGCGGGCATGGGCGTTGTCGTGCCGGAATCGGTTTTTGGCGTCACCTGCCCCCTGACGACGTGGGAACTGCAACTCCGGCTGCTCGCCGGCGGCGGGCAGTATTACCAGGGTTCCTTCATTCAACACTGGGTTCATCGTGTTCTTTTCTTCCGCGCCGCTGAAGAGGTCTTTCTGGTCATCTACGTCGTCTTCTTTTCGGCGCTCGTGCTGAGTTTGTGGGTCGTCAAACCCCGATGGTCGTCGGGCTGGCGGCAGAACCGTAGCGCACGGTGACTCTGCCCATCTGCTCCCGACGAAACGACCGGCATCACGGCTTGGGCGGGGTTTGGCTCTGCGGCATCATGGACTTGATCAGCTCGCGCTGGCTCTCAATGAACTTGTCGTAGGTCTGCTGCTGTTCCGGTGTCAGCACGGCGCTCAACGCCGCCTTCTTGGCGTCGAGCATTTGGTCGGCAGGAGCCGGCACGGGTGAATCGCCTTGTTGAGCGATGTATTGTTGATACTGCTGCTGGAGAATGCCGCTGACCTGCTCCTGTTGTTGCGCGCTGAGCTGGAGTGTCGGCGACAGTTGCATCAACTCGGCTTGGGCCGCCATCTGCACTTGCTGGCGCTGCTCTTCGGTCTTGTATTGTTGGTAGCCGGTCAACTGTTCGGGCGTGAGGATCTGTTTGAGCTGTCCGTCGAGGTCGAACTTGCGAGCCGAACTCATGTCCTCCTGGGTCAGCTTGCCCTCGAACATTTTCGATGCCATTTCCACTTGTTGGTCGGTTTGCTTTCCCAACAATTCCCGCACGGCGTCCGCTTGCCCGCCAGTCAGGTGCAAACGAGACTTCATAGCGGCCAGTTTCATCTCGGCTTGTTGCCGGACCATGACAGAAACCATTTTGCCCATGCCGGCTGCTCGCGGCGACGCGGCCGCGTCACCCGCGGCGCGGGCAGGCGGCGGCTCCGGCTTGGCCAGCTCCGTGATGTGCTGCCCCAGTTCGTCGAGCAACGCCGTCTTCTCTTTTTTCAACTGGCGGATTTCGTTGCTCTGCTGGCCGAGCGCGCGTCGAAGCTTGCTGGCATCGGGCGCCGCGTCTGCCGTGCGGGCTGGCTCAGAAGCGGACTTGGCCGGCCGGGGTGTGATGAAGTGCAATGTAATCGCCGAAGCAATGCCAATCATGGCCACACCTCCCAGTGCGACGACCCACAACTTCTCTGTCATTGTTTTCATACGTTCTCCATTCACGGTTTGGTTGGCAGACGATAGGTCACCTTCTACAGAGGCAAAACTGGGGATTTGTTACAGGAAATCTGCATCTGAGATCACTTTTTCTGCCGAAGCTGGAATCCCGAATCACACACGACCTGGAAAGATGCTACTACAGGGTTTAACTCGACGCGGGAGGCTTGATGGAAGGCTTTCGTTTCTCGTTGGGCTTCTCTTTTTTGACGTTCATCACGAAATCCTCAATCCGGAGGGATTTGGAAAGCGTTCCAACCTCCACCGCTTCGATCCGCACCAGATCGGCATCGGCCAGCCAGGCTTCATCGATGGGTGAATCCTTGTAGTCGGATTCATACCGAGAACGGATGGGCATGTTCACAAGCCGCTCATTCATCTGCAACATCCACATGCTGGCGCCAGCGTTGAGGTCCTGCTTGGGCACGAACGCCTGGCCGAGCTTTTGGTTTCTGAGAACATAGAGAGCTTTCTGTTTCCCCATCATGTTCGCCATCTCGGGCCGCGCATCGGCGGCAAACAACAGCTTGACGTTCTTGCTGCTCAGGATCACCGAACAGCCATGCGGTTCCCGGAGCACGTCGGTGACGACCACGTGCTCCGATCCACTGTCAAAACGCGCCTTTTTTTGGAGACGCAGCGTGGCGACCCTCTCACACTTATAAACGTCCAGCGCGACATCCGCCGTGTAAACCCCTTTCATCTCGCCGTATTTGTAGAAAAGATCGGAATCCAGTTCGAACAAGGTTTCGTAGCTGTGCGACTGCTCCTTTTCGTTGACGATGCTGATGCCCCCCAAAGCGTGGCGGATCGCTTCGGAATCCCATTGATTGTTGTTTGCCATACGGGTCAGATTGGCGTTGCCATCCCCATCCCAAATGAAGGTCTTGCCGTCCGGATACACGATCTTGGAGCGAATGGAGGCGATGCTGGCCGCCAGCCCGGAAGTCAACCCGGAAACCGTCAGATTTCCACGAAGATCCTTCTTGGGAGTAGCGCTTGACCGAAAACTGAAAGCATCGGAGCTGTAAAGTTTGTCGGAACTGTCCATCGCAACGCTGACGGTTTCGCCCTTGAGGATGTCCCCCTGCACGGGCCGCTTGGCGGTTTTCAAAAAGTCCACCGGCCACGCGGAAGTAATGGCCACGGTGGCAGCGGCGGCCAGACACGCCATGGCGATGGTGCGCGCGGTCTTTCGAGTCAGGTATTGATGGACGATCGCGATGGAACAAAGAACGATTACGACCGCCGAGGCAACGACGCCCCGGGATTCCGTCAGTGAAAACTCATTGAGCTTCTTGAACACATCGCCTTGGAGAAGCTGCGCGATGGCAAGGCCGGCCATAACAAGCCACATGGCGATCACCACGATGATGCCCACGACGGCGAACCGCGCAAAGGTGCGCGTCAGGCTTGCCAGAACCCAGATCGTCAGCACCGTGCAAAGCTGGGTCAGGAGGACTTCCGGCACCGCGAGCAGGACGTGCCGCGGCGTCACCCCGTTGCAAATGAGCATGATCAATTCGGCCAGAAGAGGCGGCAACACCAACAGCGCGCCAATGAACAAACCCTTGCTGGCAAGCAGGTCCTGCCGGGCCATCGGACGCGTGAACCAGAAGGCTGTCGTGCCAACCAGTGGTTCATCCTGGACAAGCAAAGGGATGATGACGACCAACGCGATGTATTGCAGAAGCGGAATCAACATGCCGATCATGGAGAAAATGATTTGAAGAACCACGTCTCCCGCCGCGGCCGCCAACCCTGTGCCGATCAAGACCGACTGGAGCACCACGAGGAACAACCACAGCACCAGCAGGACGCGAAGATGACGGAAGTCTTTTTTGAAGAGATGGATTGCCAGATTCATGGGGGTCTCCTCTCAAGCGGAAAGCCGGTAGGTCCGGGCGAGCGTCAGGAAAATTTCCCGGAGCGACATCGGCTGGGCCGTGACTTCGGCGCAGTCGGAAAAATGCACCGCAATTTTCGTCTCGGTCTCGTTTTCCAGGTAACGGCTTTCGACAAAACGGATCGTGTGCGCCGCCTTTTCCGGCGTGAGCCAGCTTTCCGGCAGACCTTTGGGCACGTCCGCGCCGTCTTTCACCACCACCTCCATTTGGCGGAACCGGGCCTGCAACGAGGGAATCGCCTCGGCCAGTTCCAGCCGGCCCTGGTTCAAAATACCCACCCAATCCGCCAGGCGTTCCACCTCGTCAATGTCGTGGGAGGAAACAAACACCGTCCAGTTCTCCTGCTCCGTAAGCTCCAGAACACCCCGGATGAATTCGTCCCGGACCAGAGGGTCCAGTCCGCTGAACGGCTCGTCTAGGACCAGCAACTGCGGCCGGAAAGCGAGCGAGGAAAGCAGGGCGGCCTTGACCTTCATGCCCCGCGACATGCTCTTGATCTTTTGGTCCGCCGACAGATTGAACTGCTTGAGAAGCTTGCCGCAAAACCCATCGTCCCAGGAAGGATACATGGGCTTGCAGAATTCCAGAAACTGGCCGACCCGCATCCATTCGGGCAGTTCCTGGTTTTCGGACACGTAGCCGATCTTGGAAAACTGGCCGGGACCGAGTTGGCGGGAATCCACTCCAAAAACCGTCGCACTTCCTTCCGACGGCTCCAGAATGTTCATGAAGGTCTTGATGGTTGTGGTTTTTCCGGCGCCATTCGGTCCGAGAAACGCAAAGACGCTCCCTTGGGGAACCTGCAAGGTCAAGTCCTTGACCGCCTCGGTTTTGCCGAACCTCTGGCACAGGCCATGGGTTTCAATCACATAGCTCATAAACGGCCCCTTTTGATGCGTTTCCAGTGCTCTTGGATCGCTTTCTCAACATCCTCCAAATCCAGGCCCAGTTTTTGGGCCTCAACCACCAACCGTTCGATCTCGCCGCCCAGCAGTTCGCTGCGCTGGATCTTTGTGGCGGGCGGCGACTCGGCCACCACCGCGCCAATGCCGGGGCGGACTTCCAGAAGCCCCTCGGCCACCAGCGCCGCAAGGACCTTGTGCGCCGTGTTCGGATTGATGCGAAGCTCCTGACTGAGGATTCGGACGGAGGGGAATTTGTCTCCCGTCCTCATCTGGCCCGACACCACGGCTTTTTTGACGGCAAACACCACCTGCTCGTAGATGGGCACTCCGGGCTTGAATTGAACTTGAAAGGCAAGCATGTGTTTGGTGTGTCCTATGTGCCATAGTACACATGGTAGCGTCAAGAATTATTTTAACGAATCGTCCGGCGTTGCAAACCGGCTGAAGCCGGGACTCCAAGCACCAACGAATGCGCCTGCAACGCAGCCGCGGGTTCGGAGTCCCGGCTTCAGCCGGCACCCCTTCCCCACTAGAGCAAACCCTGCAAAACCATTTGAATGGACCCGCCACGTAAATCCGGCTTTATCCCCGGCGTTTTACATTTTACGCTGAGACTGTGCTCGACGCTCATCAATTGCTGGCCGCATATTGCAAGGGCATCTTTCCGATGGCCGAGGGCCAGCGCGGCGACATCGGCTGGTACTCGCCAGACCCGCGCGCCATCATCCCGCTCGACGAGCGGTTCCACGTGCCCCACGGCTTGCGCCGCGCGCTGAAGAAAAACCTGTTTGAGATCACCGTGGACCGCGAGTTCGAGGCGGTGATGCGCGAGTGTGCCAAACGCGGCGAGGGCACGTGGATTTCCGACGAGATCGTCGAGAGCTATTGCAACCTCCACCGGCTCGGCTACGCCCACAGCGTCGAGGCGCGGCTGGACGGCAAGCTCGCCGGCGGCCTCTACGGCGTCCACATCGGCGGCGCGTTCTTCGGCGAGAGTATGTTCCATCGCGCCACCGACGCAAGCAAGGTGGCGCTGGTGACGCTGGTGGAACGGCTGCGCGCCGGCGGCTTCGCGCTGCTCGACACGCAATGGACGACCCCGCACCTGGCGCAGTTCGGCACGATGGAAATCCCCCGCCGCGAGTATTTGCGGCTGCTCAAAAAGGCCGTGACGCTCGATTGCAAGTTTGGCACGGAGTAACGGAACGCGGGAACCTCGTTGTTTTTGGCGGCCGCGGATTGTCCGAAAGCGAGGTCATGGTTTTGCCCTGCTCACAGTGTTCGATTCCTGTTGGACACCATCGCTCAAGGCTGGCCAAACGCCCCATGCTTCAATTCTTCCACAAAAACCGGTTTCCCCCTGTCGGTACGACGCACCGCCCAAACCCGCCCTGCCCAATAACCGCTCCCATACGGTATCCACGCCGTTGGCTTCTCAAACAGGATGATCCCGCTGCTGTGATTCGTGTGGCCCAGGTAAACATAGGGACCGTTTTCATCGGCTGCCTTTGCATCCTCAACCGACTTTACTGTTTTGCGAAATTCGCTCTGCACAAATTGCGGGTAGTTGGTGGGACCGAACAATGCACCTGCGTTATTCAGGCTGAGGTATGTCGGCACAAGGGATGAAAGATGCGGTGGCAATTGTTCGTGCTCATGCTCATAGCGTTTTAAGGCATCGCACAGTACATCGGCGTTGCACATTCGCTCCCATGACATGGTTCCCTTTGGGCTGCGGGATCCTGAACCAGATATTACCACTGCAATGAGTGCCGTTATAATTATTCCATAGATTGCCATTCCATAACCAGTGAGGCGTCCGTGGCTCCTGTAGATGACTACCAGGGATGCAATAGCAAGGATCGGAGATGCAAAAAACGCTGTGGCCGCAATGATCCCAAGAAGTGTTAACAGTGTCTCACCCAAAGTGAACTTGGAGCACACGAAACACACAGGCAAACTGAGTGCAGAACTCAATGCCAGAGCAAGACTGGCCAACGCCAAACGTGACCTGCGGGGCTTTGTCAGCGGTTGCGAATTGTGCGATGGCGAAGTCATGGCATTGGGATTACGGATTCTTCATTTTTGCAATGCTGAAATCCACCGGCCGAAAGCTCCGTCTATGACGCACGCGACTATGCCAGCAGCCACAAGAGCGCAGAGGAATATGACCAATAACTGAATCAGTTGTTTGGGTTCGTGTCGCAGTTCCTCTTTTGGCAATTGGTTTTGGTTCAGCATTCGAGTCAAATTCGGCAGTTGGTTTGCCCCGCAAAACAAAACAATTACCAGCAACAGCAGAACGACTTGGCCCATTCCGAGATCAAGGATGGCGAAGAGCCTCATGGTGCAACTTCTCCCTGTGGTTTCCCTGCCTTCCTCACGTAATTCATGGTGGTTTGGCAGAGAAGCGATCCCGTAAAGAGGCCCGACAACAGAATCGACAGCAAATCACCAGGGTTATGACGGTACTGCCTAAACCATGCTCCCAACACCATCATGGAGTAGGCAAAAAGAGGAAAATAGATGATCCAGATCCCAAGCAGGACCTTCCAACTGGGTGGCCCTCCCGTGGCTCGACGATAGACAAAACCTAGAGCGTGAATCTGGTGAATTGGATCGAGAAACGCGGAACACCCCAACGGCGCGCCGCAATCCTTGCAAAAAATGACTTCAAGAACATTTTGACAGAAGCAACAAGGACAGAGCATCCACTCCTCTTCCACGGGGACTTCTGCTGGAGGCTCGGTGCTCATCTTCAACCCCATTTATTTTTGCTTTTGCAGCCAATACTGCACGAACGATCTCAGCCCTGAGAAACGGAATCCGGGATCCACGTAATGTTCGATGACGTAAAACGCGAAGTAGTAGGCCCGGCAGAATGCCCAGACAGCCACCGCGATCAAGACGGCTGTCCTCCAGTGGGGAAATTCAACGAGCAGAAGAATGGCTGAAGCGATGCCAAGGATCAGAAACAGAATCCCCTTGAGCCACATCATTCGCGTGTCCGTGATGTCTCGCATATCGGCTCCTCCAACGGCCACCGATCATACGGTTTCAGGAGGTGGATGCGAGATCGATGTCACCGGGCGGATCAAAACCAGCCAGTGGCGGGCACTTCAAAACCAGCCACTCTGAGGTGAGTTCTTCATAACAGATTTGGAATGTCGTTCAAGATTTCTTTGCCTTCCCGGCTTCCGGGT
>Ga0114951_10001171_pt1 | contig 33636 bp, 30 predicted proteins | sample AM7aDNAmetaG_FD_88677 | JGI IMG/M metagenome (GOLD analysis project Ga0114951, IMG submission 88677) | Freshwater microbial communities from Finland to study Microbial Dark Matter (Phase II) - AM7a DNA metaG | ecosystem: Environmental > Aquatic > Freshwater > Lake | place: Finland: Lake Alinen... | reverse complement strand
TAGTCTTCTTGGTGTTGGTGTGTATATGGAGAAAGGACATATGGGAGATGTTAAGAGGTTGATATACAGGTAAGTATACCCCCCCCGCATACTGTGAGCAAATAGAGGTGGGTGGGGATAAGAATAACTTTATATCCAAAAGACTTTATCATCGCAAACCCTGTAAGGCATTTATCTTAGACTGGACACTATTAGATGAAGTATACGCCAGCGACAAGACACTGTTGGCATAACTAGTAGCTCCGGAGACATATCCGCAGGCACGACCAGAATAATATTTACAAGCAGCAGTCTTTTGTGCGGAATAACTAGGTGAACCTGCTCCAAGATCAGAAAGATATATACCAGCAGCCATAAAAGCCGCTTGTGGGTCCCATGGACTAGGTGTGCCAGATATACCAAGCACCGAAGCTACACGATCTTCGAATAGTACCCAGGTTGAAGCGATAAATTGTGCAGGACCCATACCACCACCCCAACCTATAGACTGAGGACACGAGACTACCGCCTTATATGGATCATAACCAAGACCTTTTACTATAGATATGAATGGTGGCACATCACGTGTAGGATTCATGACTTTGGCAACAGGAACACCAGTTCTTACATTTACACCACTACCGTTTGAAGTGTTACCTAGATAACAAGTACCGACATTACCACCAAGATTAGTCTCCTGAGTCAAAAGTGCTAGCAAGAAAGCTGGTTGCACACCAGTCTTCTGTGCGACAACTTGTGCGTATTGGAAAGCTGTTCCAAATGGTATAGCTTTTCCTCCACCAGCCAACGGGAACAGTGCAGCCTTTATCTGAGCTGCAAAAGCAGATTTAGCAGTTACAAGATCGGTATAAGCCTTTTCATCCTTTTTACTTATAGACAAAAGCTGCTTTTGTTCGGCTTGATCTCTTTGTATGGAAGCTTGTTGTTGTTGTATAGCATAACGCGCATCTATCTCTGTATTTTGTCTTTTTGTTAGAGAGTCTTTCTCTACAGTAGTCGAGGCCTGATCACTCTGAAGCTGATAAAATGTTCTCTGTAGACCATCTTGTATGGATTGAAATGTATCCACATCAGTAAAAAAGCCGGAGATGCTCGACTTGGACAAAAGCACTTCCGGCATAGAATAAGTATCGAGCTCACCCATCTTGCGCATAAGATCAGCCAGGGAATCCTTGCCTTTATTTATATGACTTTCTAAATCGTCGATATGACTTTGTCTGCTGGCTATATCATTACCAAGAGTCAAGATAAGAAGGTTCTTGGCCTTTATATCAAGCTCAGCAGCCTTGACCTTAGCCTGCAAGACTGCGATATCATTGGTGAGAGACGAGCTCTTTGCTTGAGCAGTAGCAAGGGCTGCATTGGCTTGATTTAGTTCAGCGTTGACTTGGTTCAATGCATTCTGACAAGCCACCTTCTCTGCTGATGTATCACACTTGATGATCTGTGCACTGACATATCCTATATGAACAACAAAGACAAAAAATGCCACTGCGATCATACTTAGAATTGGCTTTTTGAAGTAAACCATGACTATCATTATACCAAAAAAGCGCCGTTTGGCGCTCTTTCTTTTTACGATTTAAATGTTGTAGTTAGCGACCAGAGATTATTTCTTACTATCGACTTTCTTATCACCACCCTTAGCATCGGCCTTACCGGTAGGAGCGGCGCCCTCTTCACCTTCCTTCACTTCCTTACCCTTGGCTTCGACTTCGATAGAAGTCATATCTATAGCTTCTGGAGCCTCGACAACTTCTTCCTTGGCTTCAGCGATAGAAGCGATAACATCTTCTGGGTTGATCTTAAGGTCGACACCAGCTGACAAAACTATATCCTTAGCCTTGATAACGTCTGTAAGAGTGACAAGCTTCGTGATATCAGCAGAGACTTCATGTGGAAGATCGCGAGGAGCAGCTTCAATCTTGAGTTCACGATGAACCTTGACCAAGATACCGCCAAGATCCTTCACAGCTGGAGCAATACCAGCAAAGATGATAGGAACAGAAACTTCGATCTTCTTGCCTTTTTCAATAATATAAAAATCCACATGACGAGGTTCTCCACTCAAAGGGTGAACATCTACTTCGTGTATGAGAGCTTCATGTTCTGTACCTTTTTCGTCTTTCAAGATGATAACTGAGGATTCACCAGCCTTTTTCCAGACTTTCTTGAAGTCGATATTTGATACAGCGGCGTTAGTACTGGCCTCTTTTGGACCATAATAAACTGCTGGAATCTTACCAGATGCGCGTACGCCATCTAGCTTTCCTGTCTTTTCTCTCTTCTCTATAGCCAATGTAAGCATGCGGACTATTATACACAAGTCTCAGAAACACGCAATGGGTTGTATCGGGCTTTACTAGACTGGCCAAACCAAGTTTCGCGGTTTAATCCCGCCACTGCTTACACCATCTCCAACCAAAACATCCACAATATTCTGTGCTGATATACGAGCCATATCATCACGTGAGTCGATAGAAGCCGAAGCGATATGGGGAGTCAAGACAACATTTGGCAGATCGGCTAAACCGGAAGCAAGTTGTGGTTCATTTTCGAAAACATCAAGTCCGGCACCTGCTATGGTGCCATTTCTCAAAGCTGTAACTAAGGCCGATTCATCTATAACTGGACCCCGTGATGTATTTATAAGATACGAACCTTGTTTCATAATCTTGAAATGTTCTTCACACATAAAATGTTTCGTTTCTGGTGTCAGTGGTACATGCAGAGAGACAACATCGGCTTGTTTCAAGACATCCTCCATGGTCGGCCAATACGTCGCATTGTGAAGACTTTCTATTTTCTGATTGCGGACAATGTCATGATAAGCAATACGCATACCAAAGCCTTTTGAAGCAATGTGAGCTACTTCTGTACCGATACATCCAGCACCTATCAACCCAAGAGTCTTACCGGCTATTTTTATACCAGGTAGAAGCATAGGATCCCAACCAGCATATTTACCAGATTTGACAAAGCGATCACCCTCGACGACGCGACACGTAAGTGCCAACAAAAGAGCCCAGGCATGTTCAGCGACCCTGTCAGCTCCACCACCCGGTGCATTAGTCATATAAACACCACGCTTCTTCCCTTCGACAACATCAAGGTTGTCGAAACCGATCGTATAGTTAGCGAAGATCTTCACTGAATGAGCTGCGTCCATGACTTCAACATCTATCTTGTCTGTAAGTAAAGTTAAGACGGCGTCATATTGCTTAGATTTCAAAACTGCAATAAGTTCAGCTTTTGTTAATGGTCGATCAAGCTGACTGACGTCGACTTCACAGCCATTGGCTTTGAGTATGGTCACACCAAGCTCTGGAATTTTTCTAGTTATAAAGACTCTCCTATTCATTGGGCTTATTCAGCTTAATATAAATAATTTGCTACAAACTCTAGAGCCTGTTAAAAATACGCAACTTCTCTTCTACAACTTTCTGCATAGCCAGCTTGGCTGGCTTCAAGAACTTATATGGTGCGACTTCATCTTGATTCTCAGATAGAGATTTCATAAGACCACTGCGATATGCCACACGGAGTTCAGTATTTACATGGACTATAGCAACGCCATTCTTTATAGAATTCTGTATATCTAGAGCAGTATTTCCAGAAGCGCCATGCAAAACTAGAGGAATTCCGACAGCTTTTGATATCTCACCAACCCTTTTTGTATTCAAGGCTGGTTCACCACCACGAACCATACCATGGATATTTCCAACCGCTGGAGCCAACATGTCTATGCCAGTCTCTTTCGCATATTTGACAGCATCTTCAGGCTTGGTGAGCATTGCATCTCCTACAGCAGCACCAGCTGGGATAACGTCTAAGAGTTTCGAGGAAGTACCGATAAATCCAAGCTCGCCTTCTACCAAAATATCTCGAGGGGAACCAGAATTCTTGGAAGTTTCTATGACCTGCTTCGCGTACTCCACACATTGTTTCGTCACGCGAATATTTTCCTCTAGTGAAAGCTGAGCTCCGTCAAATATGACCATATCAAACCCAGCCTCTATCGCCTCTTTCACTCGATCAAAAGAGTAAGTATGATCTGCGTTTAGGAAAATCTCTTGGCCACGCTCTTCACGGATAGACTTTACAATAGAGGCAGCCTCACGTACTCCAACATAATCACGTTCACCCTCTGAGACTCCAACTATAACTGGAACCTTAAGCTCACGTGCAGCGTCAGCTATAGCCCATATACCATCCAGAGTAGATACATTGAAATGCCCGACGGCTACCTTCTTCGCTAAGGCCGATTTCACATGTTCACGTAATGTCATGTGGATATTATACAGCATGTTAATAAATATGGACATGGTATAATCCATGCATGTTCGGCAAACCGATTGATATAATCTCTATAGGCGACACAACGACCGACGCTTTCATTCACTTGAAAGATCCCCACATACACTGCACCGTAGACAAGTATGGTGAAGAGATCTGTATGCCATTTGGAGCCAAAATACCTTTCGAATCAGTGACTGTCGTCAAGGCTGTCGGCAATGCAGCCAATGCTGCGGTATCTGCTGCTAGGTTAGGACTGCACAGCGCTCTATTGTCTAACCTTGGTGATGATCAAAACGGTAGAGACTGTTTAGTGGAGCTGAAGAAAGACAAAGTTGAAACGTCCAATGTTAAGATCAACAAAAATAAACCTAGCAATTATCATTTCGTACTATGGTATGACACCGATAGGACTATATTGATAAATCATATTGAGTACGAGTACAAGCTTCCTAAATTCCAAGAACCGAAGTGGATATATCTCACTTCACTACCACCAAATACCAGGATGTACCATAGTGAGATAGCCGACTATCTAGATGAACATCCTAACGTTAAGCTCGCCTTCCAGCCTGGAACATTCCAAATCAGCCTTGGAGTTGATGAGCTGAAGCGTATATATGCTCGCACCGAACTCTTCATAGTAAACTTGGAAGAAGCTCAGACAATACTACAGACAGATAACCGCGACATAAAAGCTCTTCTGAAAAAACTTGCTTCTTACGGTCCAGAACTCGTCGCCATAACTGATGGTACAAATGGCGCCTACCTGTTCGATGGTGACCACTATTACTTTATGCCAATGTATCCAGACCCGAAACCTCCATACGAAAGAACTGGTTGCGGCGATGCTTGGGCATCCACCTTTGTCACCGCTTTAGCCCTAGGTAGACCACCTCTAGAAGCCCTAGTCTGGGCTCCTATAAACCCTATGTCGGTAGCACAGTTCATAGGTGCACAAGAAGGACTGCTGACTAGAGAACAATTGACTTGGTGGTTAGAGAAGGCGCCGGCGGAATATAAGCCGAGGGAGATCTAGAAGGAATCAATATCTACTTATTTCTGATAGTCCTGGATCGTCTACATTATCATCTTCATCGTCTCCTCCTTCACCTTCTCAAAATTTCCTTCAATAATAGCCTGACGTAGCTTCTTGACCATATTCACCAAAAAATAAAGGTTGTGAATAGAAAGCAAAGTCGCTGACAACATCTCCTTCGCGCGACATAAGTGCGCTAGATAGCACCTAGAATAATTTTTGCATGTATAACATTCACACTCTGGATCTAGTGGTCCTGTATCAGAGATGAATTCAGCGTTAAAAAGATTGAGACGACCTTGACTTGAATAGACCGCGCCATTTCTAGCAATACGTGTCGGCGCCACACAATCGAAGGTGTCTACCCCATTTTCAATACCCAAAATAAGATCCATAGGCTCACCTATACCAAGAAGGTGTCGTGGTTTATCTTCTGGAAGCTCTTCATTGACCCAGCGTACTGCGGTGCCAACATCACCCTTATCAAAGGAACCACCGATACCAAAACCATCGAATTCTATATCGCCTCTTCCAGTAGAATCCTTAATTTTCATTGAGCCAATCGCACGCGCACTTTCTCTACGTAAGTCTTCATGACGACCACCTTGAACAATACCCAGGAGGGCCTGTCCTTTTACGTATGAATTATCACTAGCAAGAGCTGTCGTCTGATTCTTCTTATGTTCGACCAAACACCTCTTAGCCCATTCATGTGTTCTATTCATAGCTTTCTTCTGGTATTCATAGTCAGCGTTTGGTGCAGCACATTCATCAAAAGCAAAAATAATATCCGCACCAATATCGCGTTGTATATCCATAGAAACTTCTGGAGTAAAACGGTGAGTGGAGCCATCTATGATGGATTTGAAGGTGACGCCATCATCGTCGACTTTTGCGAGCGCGGCGTGATTAAACGGTTGTTCATTAGAAAGAAGTTGCGATGAATCTTGAGATGACCGGGGACTGTCTGAGCGTAGCGCAGCGGAGCGAGTTACGCAGGTTATCGATGGATTTATCGCAACTTCTTCTAAACCACCACTTGCTAACTTACTAATACTTGTACCCCAAGCCGCACCGAGTGAAAAAGCTTGAAAACCACCAGAGTCGGTAAAAGTCGGACCTGACCAATTCATAAACTTGTGGAGACCTCCACATTTTTTTAAGATTTCTGTGCCTGGCTGTAAATACAGATGATACGTATTCGCTAGTACAGCTTCTGCGCCAACTAAGTCGCGCACTTGTTCCGGAGCAAGCGCTTTCAATGTCGCTTTCGTACCAACAGGAATAAAGGCCGGCGTCTCTATATCGCCATGTGCAGTATGTATAGTACCAGCGCGAGCCAACTTGCCGGGCACTTTAGCTTGTATAGTGAATTTCATTAATTGATGATCCTCCACCACTCAGATACAGGTGCTTTGCGGATAATATCAATCGTATCGTCTATAGAATCAGATATCTTGCATAGATCAAAATCACCAGGTTCAATGGTCTTGTACTCATTTAACATCAATTCGTTTAGATTCTCAATGATCGGATTCCAGAAAGCTGAACCGAAAAGGATTATGGGTACATATGGGATCTTCCCTGTCTGGATAAGAGTAAGGATACTGAAAAGCTCATCGAATGTCCCGAAGCCTCCAGGAAAGAAAATGTATGCTTCTGCAGCAAAAGTAAGCATGGTTTTGCGAGAGAAAAAGTAAGCGAATTTCATGTGGTCAGTTGTGTAACTGTTTGCACCGTGTTCGTGTGGCAAGCTGATATTCAGACCAACAGCTTGTCCTCCAGCTTCTTTGGCTCCCTTACTACATGCTTCCATAATACCGGGCCCGCCTCCGGTGATAACAGCATATTTAAGATCGCGTACTATGGCACCAGACAATGCTTCAGCCGTCTTACATGGCTCACTATCTAGAGGAAGCATGGAAGATCCAAATATGGTAACTGACTTTGGGTATTTCTGTAGAAAATGAAAGCCACCTTCGAACTCGTGATGTATACGCTCCAGATGTGAAGCTATATCCTTATCATGTATGTGCTTTCTAGTAAAAAAAGTATCATGATCAACCGCACCAGATAAATTGCCCTTATAATGATTTTTTGCCATGGAGGCATTGTAGCAAATCTCAAGCCATCGCGAAAGTTATTTATAATCCGAACAAAAAATCCACCGTCTTGCGACAGCGGATTTTTTGCAAACACAGCCGAGTATAATTGCTTATACGCGGTCTGTCTTTGGACGAGCTTCTGATACGACGATCTTGCGACCATCGAGCTCACTGCCATTCAGCTTTGAAACAGCTGTATCGGCATCAGCATCATTTGACATGGTCACGAAGCCGAAGCCACGTGAACGACCAGTCATCTTGTCAGTCAAGATGTTAGCCTCTTCCACTGCACCGACTTGCTCGAAGTGCTTCTTCAAGCTGTCAGATGTGGTTGCCCATGCAACGCTACCGATGAAAAGTCTTTTTGACATTTTCTTCTTTACCCGCACAACGATCACTTTGTCAGTCTCTTACGAGAACCTACGAAAGCTTACGCTTAAGCGGAACTCTCGTACGTTATGCTAACGGTAAGGACGAGAAACTTACGTAGCCAGTAGGATAGCATTTTAAGCTAAAAAGTCAAGATATAAAGAATGCCTTTAATCCTCCAAATGTAGATACTGTCCTTTCTTTACAACCTCAGCAAGCTCATTTGCAATTATTTGCATCTCAGCTTCAGTAGTAGACTTTGACCAATTATCAAGTGCGGCCATGATAGCGATTTGATCTTTTTGATTAACCCCGACACCTCTCATTAAGGTATCTGCTGTAGTTGGGCTAATATTCTCTATACCACCCATCTTTAAAATATCTATTATCTGATTTCTCTGTTGTTCTTGTGGCTTCATTACAGTCGTATCCATTGACTCATTGTTTGGATTCATATTGTTTTATATTAATGACTAATGTACTGCCATAATACCACTCCTTTATGCTAATATAAAGCCCATGGAAACTAAGACAAAATACGTACCGACTATCGGCCTTGAGATACACGCTGAGCTGAAAACGGCCTCAAAGATGTTCTGTTCGTGCAGGAACAATCCTGACGAAGAAAAACCAAATGAGAACATATGCCCTATTTGTATGGGTCATCCTGGAACTTTACCAGTATTGAACAAACAGGCTATTAAACATGTCCTCAAGATGGGTCTAGCTGTTGTGGGTGATTTGGCAGACTTCACCGAATGGGATCGTAAAAACTACTTTTATCCAGATATACCAAAGGGTTATCAGATCAGTCAATTCAAATTCCCTCTCATATCAAACGGCGAACTTGCTGGTGTAAAACTCGAACGTATTCACCTCGAAGAAGATACCGCTCAGTCCACTCATGACCAGCACGAGAAAAGCTTGGTCAATTTCAATCGTGCGGGTGTGCCACTTATGGAGCTAGTTACAAAACCGGTCATACACGATGCGGAGACAGCCGTGCGCTTTGCAAAAGAATTGCAATTACTTTTGAGATACCTAGGTGCCGGAGAAGCGAACATGGAAAAAGGTGAAATGCGTGTAGAAGCCAATATCTCTGTTGCTACTCCAGAAGCAACATCTGCTGGTAAATTTGGCACAAAGACTGAAGTCAAGAACTTGAATTCATTCCGTTCGGTAGAACGCGCCATCGCTTATGAGATCCGAAGACAGAGCGACATATTGGAAGCACTCGAATCAGCAAAGACTGACATTGAAAAAGCTGGTCTAGAAAAAGTCGTCCAAGAGACTCGTGGTTGGGATGACACCAAACAGAAGACGTTCTCACAACGCAGCAAGGAGAGTTCACATGACTATCGTTACTTCCCCGATCCAGACATACCAAAGATGAAGATCTCTGAAATAACTGGGTTCAGCGTGGAAAATCTAAGCAAGGATATGCCGGAGTTACCATGGAAAAAGCGAGATAGATACCATAAAGACTATGGCATGACAGATAAGGAGGTGGCTGTATTTGTGGAAAATGCAGAACTTGCCAAGTATTTCGAATCCATAATTACTGAATTATCCAAAGGCTTAGGAATAACTGACCAGAAGAGAGTAAAGCTTGTCATAAACTATATACTGACTGATTATCTTGGGCTCTTGAAGACATCAAAGAAGGATATGGCATCCGATGATTCCCCTATTTTTGATATAAAATCCGCCATAGCACCAGCGTCATTTGCTGAACTTATCTCAATGATTGCTGTTGGCGAGATTTCTTCACGCGGTGCCAAAGACACACTAGCACTACTTATCAAAGAGACTGCTGCTAGCATTTCTGATAATTCTAAAGGTGCCATATCCGCTCGCACCATAGCCGAGAAAAATGGTTTACTACAAAAAAGTGACGCCGCTGACATTGGCCCTACCATAGATAAAGTCATCGCCGACAACACTAAGGCTGTCGATGAATATAAGGCCGGTAAGGTCGCTTCTATACAGTTTCTGATCGGTCAAGCTATGAAGTCTACGAGGGGTGCCGCCAATCCAGATCTTGTGAAAAAACTTCTCACTGAGAAATTGGGTTAGAAAAGCAAAATACTATTTATTTGCTGCTAACAATATCTTCACCAACTCCTCCCCAAGTTTCTTGATAGCAACATCGTCCAGGACAGAGACTTCGAAAATCTTACCTATAACCTTGCCTCCTTCATCTTTCTTCAAATATTTCTCCATCTTCTTGTGAGCAGCTGTGACAACTTTCTGAGTCACTGTATCAGTCTTAGATAAGATCATTATTTCTGGCTTTTCAGCCAATCCTTCACCATATTTTTTGAGTTCATCACGGACAGTCTTGTAAGCTGCCACCAATGCATCATTTTCTAGAGAGATCAGATGTATCAAAACTTTCGTCCTCTTCACGTGCTTCAGAAACTGTATACCAAGACCTTTTCCTTCTGCTGCACCTTCAATAAGTCCTGGAATATCAGCTAGGATATAACCTCCATGCAAGGCTCCCAAGTTTGGATCAAGTGTTGTAAAAGCATAACTCGCAACCTTAGCATGAGCATGTGTGAGAGCGTTGAGCAGACTGGACTTGCCTGCATTTGGTAGACCTATGAGACCAGCATCAGCGATAAGGTTCAACTCCACTACAAAATCCGCCTCTTCACCAGGATATCCTGGAGTTGACTGCTCGGGCTTAACATTTGTAGAAGCCTTGAAATGTTCATTGCCCAAACCGCCTTTACCACCATGTAAAATCTTTGACTCTTGACCTTCTTCTAGTAGCTCAACTGTACGTCCAGTTTCTAGATTCTTCACAACAGAGCCTATCGGTAGATCTATGAAAAGATCCTCACCAGACTTCCCTTGCATGCTCCAATTCATCCCATCTTGACCTTTTTGGCTTTCGAATTTCTTAACGGTCTTATAGCGAGACATGACGCTTATGTCACGGACAGCGCGGATATATATATCTCCACCACGACCACCGTTACCTCCAGCGGCACCAGCAAATTCTTTCCCTTTCTCATGCCTCCAGCGGACAACACCAATACCACCGTTGCCGGCTTTGGCATGAAAATGAATTTCGTCAGTTAAAGACATTGTTTATATATTATAAGAATAAAAAAAGTTTCAATAATATTTGCTAGCTTTCTCTATGTGAGCAATAGAGCGTTTACCATCTAGGAATTGATGAAAAGTTAATCTTTCAGGAAATGTTTTGCCAGCTTTGGTTGTTGTAAAAACGATAGCACCTCCTCCTTCTACATCAGGGCTCATCACTATATCTTCGACTATTCTACTAGTTCCACTCTTCGAGACTACAGTGTCACCTCGTCGAATCATATTTTCAATCTCTTTCATGTTAGCATCAAACCTACTTCTTCGATCAGGTCCAGCCTCCGGATCTTTTGTTTCTGGTTCAGAAGTTTCCGCTTCACTTTTTTCACTTGTTTTGCTACTTATCAAAGCTGCCAATCTTTCAACCTCTGCGCGGTCGGCTGCAGTAACATCTCCGAACATCTCCATCTGCTTGCGCAAATCAGCTAACCGCACCCGCAGCTGATCGGCTGTTGGCTCGTTTGATTCCGGGGTTATTGGGGTTTGATTAAATCCTTCCATATATTACTTCTTATACTTCGCATTGATCTCACTTTCGATAATGCTCCTTTCTTGACCATAAGTCAAATAAGATAATTCTTTAAGTCTACCAGCGACATCACGATCACCTTTAGGAATATTTTGTGCGAAGATGTTGAATGGTTTGACTGGCTTACCTTGCGCCAACATCTTGATATAACAATTGTAGTTGTCTATGTTAATAATGTCTTTCTCTGTAAATACCGGTGCAAACTGCTTGGCCAGGAATTCACTATCTTCTACACCAACACGGAATACGGCCATAGAACCGACGTTACCGAAGACGGCATTCTTGATCTTCTCATCCAGCTGTTTGATGAACTGATGGGCTATCGTCATAGAGAGTTTATACTTACGAGCTTCCGAAAGAATGGTGGCAATAGATTCTGTGGTCACGTTTTGGAATTCATCAACATATAAATAGAATGGTGGTAAATCTTTTCCAATAGAATCTACACGTGACAAGGCCGACATAAGTATCTTACCAACCAAGATAAGACCAATAAGGTTAGCATTGATGTCACCAAGGCGACCCTTAGAAAGATTTACCAAAAGTATCTTCTTATTGTCCATAATATCTCGGAAATTGAAGGTGGACTTTTCTTGAGCAATAACTGGACGCATGATGTCGTTAGCCAAGAAATTGTCGAACTTAGAAACTATGTAAGGGACAATGTTGGCGAGAGAAGCTTCCCCACCAGCCTTGTCTGCCACCTCTCTCCAAAACTGTATAACTAGAGGATTGGTACATTTTGAAAGTTTCATCTCACGAAAAGCTTTGTTGGAAAGCACGCGGGAAACATCGACAAGAGTATTCCCTGTAGTTTGGTCATCTATAGTCAGTAGTACGGCATTGCGGAAATATTGCTCGAACATCGGGCCACCAGCGACTTTCATATCGAAAAGTTTATTGAATATAGAAAGCATCTCGTTCACCACGAAAGTCTTCTGTTCGGGGAAACGGGGATCGTACTCCAGCATATTGAGCGCCATAGGACGAGCTGTGTAAGCTGGATCGAAATATATGACATCTCCATATCTCTCTGGTGGAACGATTGCCAAGATATCTTCAACATCTGAACCGTGCGGATCTATGAAACAGACTCCGTCACCACGTTGCATATCCTGCAAAATCATATTCTTGAGAAGTGTCGTCTTACCAGTACCGGTCTGACCGATCACATAGAAGTGTCTTAGACGATCCTCTGGTGTCATATATATACTAGTCTCACGTCCACGATCTGAGTTTATACCGAGCAAAGTACCTATCTGTGGTAAGCCAAGCGGCGCAGCCGATGTACCAGACTTGGTAAGCTTGACTTGAGAAGTCGAAATTTTTCCGGCTACTGGCATATGCATGATTGTCGCCAATTCCTTGAGAGAAAGTGGACAATTTTGATCATCATCGAAAGATCGATAGGTAAAATTTTCCAATTCTCTTTGCAATTTTGACTTGTTCACACGGACAAAGTCTAGACCATTACCATTCACATCTTCGAACTGATTGAAGGCGGCTTCTAGATCACTCAATATAGACTTGGCTACAGACTCATCTTTCGCTGAAGCTATTATTCTTATATTCGTAGACAAGACCATGGTAGTAGTCTTCTTCTCTATTTCCTTTGAAGCAATCTCATTCTCCGGACGCATACCCTTATCACCAGCTTCTTGGCGCTTCTTCTTGTCTTCTTGTTCTTTTTTCTTAGGATCATCTTTCTTATCTGAACCACTAGCCAAGTCACCTATGAGGTCGAAGGCTCCTTGAAAACCAGCTTCAAGGCCTTTGCCAATACCCTTCAATACCTTATCACCAGTTGTATAAGCTATATCTATAGCTTCGTGGAGTTTTTCACCTTTCTTGATCTTCTCGAGTGCTTTCTTGTATTTACTATTATAAAAGTCCCCGACAGGTTTGAAGACGATCTGTAAAGAAGCCCCTTCACCGTCTTTGTTTATCTTTGAGAATGAATTCAGAACAGCGTTTATGGGATCGTGGTCAAACTCATCATAAGTCTTAAGTGGAAATATATGGTTCCTTCTCTGATGAGCATATGAGGCTACAGATGTACTGGTATTCGGAAATATATTATAATCATCCTTTCTCTCAGTTACTTTCGCATCTGGAAAAACCGAAAGTATCTGTTTCTCGAAGAGGTTTCTCTTATTGTCTGGGACAGCGCAGTAGAATATGAAATCTTCGCTGTGGTTTGCGACAGCTATCTCGAAGGCAAAGACGTTGTTATCAGAATCCTTATCTTTTACCGAACACATACCAGCATAGAACTGTTCCATAGAAGAAAGTAGTTCTTTGAGAGGTTTGGACGTACCACCCTTATCTGAAGTATTAACCTCTGGAACTAGAATCTCATAAAGAGACATCTTGAGAGAGCGCCAGAGCGGATCTCTATCCTTAAGACCACCAATGACAAAACCCGCACGAATATATTGGACCAGAAGACGATGGAAATCATCGTATATGTGAGGATCATGCATATTTTCTACCATCTTCAAAGTGTTGTGTATGCCTTTCTTTTCCAAGAAGCCCAAGAGCTCATTCATCTTCTCGTCATGTTCTTCTGGAGAGAGTTCCAAGACTATAGCTTCCATCTCTTGAGTTGGTACTATGTACTTGTCATGAAGTATCTGGTCAGACTTACGTTCTGCGTATTTAACCACCTCTTCACGAGCAATATGCTCCGTACTAGCTTCTGGAGTTTCTTCTAGGAGCTCACGCTCTCTACGAGCGATCATATCTTTCAGATAAGCTATCTCCTCATGAGGACTAGTGAATTTTCCTGCGGGATTGTCTATAGATTCCATGGCATATATTATAGCAGAAAATAGATAATAGGTAGATCTGCAAAATTTTATATAAACTGGAAACAAAAAATAGTCCACGTTGGCATGCCATGGACTATTTCGGTTCGGAAACTTTTATGTTGATAAACATCACCAACGCAAGAAGAAACCGACAATGCGGGGATTCTCACTAATCTTCGCAATCTTGCGTACATGCTCAATCGTCATACTACCAGGAGTAACAATATTGGCGACAACTACAGAGATAGCTTCATCCCAATGCTCAGACAAGCCAGAGAAGGTATATATGCTACCATCCAACGCACGCACGCCACCACCGTATTTCTTATTTTTTGCGTCACGTGTCGTCCAGCAAGATATATCCTTTGGATTGGCGGCGAGTCTGACAGCTTTTTCTCTGCTGTTTGTCCAGTAGTTGATCTGCCTGTCCATATCCGAAACTTCACCGATTGGGATGATCAATGGATGTGGCTCGCCATTACCAATCACAGTAAGACAGCCACCTGTCCTGGCTCGACCATCACAACCAGCCGCATCATCGAATAAAGACAATACCTCATCAATTGTTTCCATTACTCTATAAGCAATCATACTAGCCTCCAATTTTCGCGGCTCATGACCGCGGTTTTTGTTCAGGGTTCCTTCTCATACTAACAATGGAACATAAAGCATGTCAACTCGACTATCTAATTATAGAAATATATTTATTGCACCTTATTTCCAGCTCTTATTCTCGACTTTTCTGTCGATGAACCATTCATCATCAGCGTCGAACCACCAAGAATCAGGATCAGTCTCTAGAATCATCTTAGCGAGCTTCTGGGCAGCTTTGGTCTTCAATCGTTTCGTGGCGATAGCAATCCATTCTTTAGCCTTAATGTTCCCCTTAACTTCCTCAGTACGCAAAGTAGCGATCCATTCAAGTTGATCGGCGTCTTTGACTAACTTCGCCTCAAGTGTGACCTTCGCCTGTTCTTCCGTAAAGAGTTCCAATATCTCACCACCAAATGGAACTGACTCTGATATGTCGGCAACCGCGACAGCTTCAGCAAGACGACCATAACGTTGATGGGCATAATTGTGGTCAGAGGTCCTACCTTCCCCTATATCATGGAAAAGAGCCATAAGAACCACTTTCCTCTTATCAGCTTTCGGTTCTAGATGGGCTAGGGCATATGCAATCATAGCTGTATGAAATAAATGTTCCGCCACAGATTGTACACCTGTACCAAGAAGCCAAAATCCAGAGCGTGGAGTTTTACTTATGTTTCCAGTTTCGTAAACGAAATTCGTGATCTGACCGTAGACGTCTTTCTTAGCGATCTTTTCAGGCTTTGCTGGTTTTTTATTTACTGACATATTAGTCTACTTATCTTTGCCATGGCACTTCTTATATTTCTTACCAGAACCACAAGGACATACATCATTCCTTCCAACTTCTGGTTCTTTTTTGATCATCATGTCGTTTGTGCCTTGCACATTTCCACTTGCACTACCGCTTGATCCATCTCCAGCACCTATAATCTGTGCATTTTCATGGATTTCTTTGAGTTCAGCTGCATCAGGATTCTTAATATTAACTGCGCCGCCATTAACACCACCGGTATTATTTACTGGCACAATATGTGGCAAGAGGCGAAGAACTTGCTCTCGCATAGCGACTTGCATCTCCTTGAAAAGACGTAGACCCTCTCGCTTATACTCGACTAGTGGATCACGCTGACCATAAGCTCTTAGACTGACGCTTGAACGTGTATGATCCATAACTTCAAGGTGTTCAACCCAGTACATATCTATAGTCTGCAAAAGGACAATTCGTGCAGCATTTAAGAAATATTCGCGACCATATTCGGAAATCTTTTTTGATATAAGAGCTGCCGCATCAGATGCACTAGTATCAGAGCTTGACCGCACGTCAGCTGTCTTATCAACACCTATAACATCTCTCAATTCAAACTCCACATCATCGATACTTCCGAGTAAGAGTTTTCTACGGCTAGTATAAACACTGGTACGCTGTGTATTTATGATGTCATCAAATTCCAAGACATGTTTACGTGAATCGAAGTTGAATCCCTCTATCTTCTCCTGCGCACTTTCTAGAGCGTTTGAAATAAGCTTGTGTTCTATGGGCTGATCTTCCTCAACACCAAGTTTGTTCATAAGACCTTTCAACATATCTGAAGCAAAAACGCGCATAAGAGTATCTTCGAGAGATACAAAAAACTGTGTAACACCAGGATCACCCTGACGACCGGAACGACCGCGAAGCTGGTTATCTATACGACGAGCTTCATGTCGCTCAGTTCCAAGGACGAACAAACCACCAATCTTCTTGATCTCTTCTGCGGTTTCAGGAGTACTTGGTACACCACCAAGCTTGATATCAACACCACGACCTGCCATGTTTGTAGCGATAGTCACTGCACCTTTGCGACCGGCCTGAGCTATGATCTCACCTTCTCTTTCATGGTTCTTAGCATTCAAAACCTCATGAGGAATGCCTTCAGCCTTCAAAAATTGTGACAAGACTTCGTTTTTCTCTATAGAAACAGTACCAATAAGAACCGGCTGACCAGCATCGTGAACATTTTTAACTTCACGGGCTATGGCTTTGAATTTACCTATTTCCGTCTTGAATATCTGATCATTCCTATCATTACGGATAGTCGGTTTATTTGTCGGGACTATAGCAACCTCCAGACCATAGACTTTGAAAAATTCTTCACCAGAAGTAGCGGCCGTACCCGTCATACCGGAAATCTTCGGATACATACGGAAAAAGTTCTGAAATGTGATCGAGGCATAAGTGCGAGATTCTTGCTGTATACTCACGCCCTCTTTGGCTTCAATGGCTTGATGCAGACCTTCTGACCAACGACGTCCAGGTTGCATGCGTCCGGTAAATTCATCGACTATGACAATCTCATTATTCTTCACAACATACTCTTTGTCTTTGTGATAAAGAGCTTTCGCACGAATAGCAGTTTCTAGATGATGGACGAATTTTATACCTTTGTCTGTATAGATATTTTCCACACCAAGGTCTTTCTCTGCTTTACTAATACCAGCATCTGTTAAAGTTATAGCCTTTCTCTTTTCATCTTTCGTATAGTCAGTATCCTCTATGAAGCCGGCAACCATAGATGAAAATTGTCTATAAGTCGACTCAGCATCGCGAGTCGGTGCAGAGATGATAAGTGGTGTACGCGCCTCATCGATCAAGATAGAGTCAATCTCGTCGACTATGGCATAGTTAGGTTCACGTTGACGAAGATTCTTAGGGCTATATTCTAGGTTGTCACGGAGATAGTCAAAACCAAATTCATTGTTGGTACCATACGTGATATCTGCCACATAAGCTTCATGACGTGAACATGGTCGTAGAAATTCGTGAACAACATGGAAAGCTCCGAGCGTATCACGCTCTTTGTCCAATGAATCCAACTTGTCACTTCCGGGACGAGTGGAACGCTCCTCCACATCCTTTTGGTCGTTCACGAGGTTCCCCTCATCCTTACGTGATATAACAGATGGATCATATAAGAAACTTGATTCGTGGTTTATGACGCCAACAGTAAGACCAAGTGCATCGTAAATCTGGCCCATCCAGACAGCATCACGACGTGAGAGATAGTCGTTGACAGTGACTACATGCACACCTTTTCCAGAAAGAGCATTCAGATATGCTGGTAATGTGGCCACCAAAGTCTTTCCTTCACCAGTGCGCATCTCAGCTATCGCGCCACTATTCAAAACTGCTCCACCGATAAGTTGTACATCAAAATGTCTCTGGCCTAGAGTTCTGTGTGAAGCCTCACGTACAAGAGCAAAAGCTTCTGGCAAGATTTCATTTAAAATAGACTTCTCAGCATCTGTTGCTCCGATAACTTTCGAGTCACCTCTAGCTTCTTGTAGACGCTTCCTGAAAGAAGCTGTCTTAGACTTAAGATCTGTATCAGAAAGAGCCTTGATCGTCTCTTCAAGGGCATTTACCTGCAGGACCAATGGATCAAATTCCTTCAAACTCTTGGTGTTTGTACGGTTGAAAATATTGCTGAAAAATGACATAAAATTGATAAGAAATTCGCTTAACGAATGAAAGCACTCTAACATATTTCATGCAAAAAAATAAGCATCCACGATTACAACTATATCAACTAAGCTGGGGGTCAACACACCCACTCAACTTCCGCTTCTATGACAATACCTGTTTTATCTTTCACACGCCTTATCAATTCTTTAGAAAAATCCAGAACATCTGCAGCGGTAGCACCATCTCTAGCGATTATAACCAGTGCTTGGCTACTATATGTACCGACTTTGCCACCACTAGCTGTATCTACAGTAAGCCCACGTACATCACAGACTTTATCGAGAATCCAACCGAGAGAAACTTTCATATCTCCGGTGGTATTGCTACTATCGCTACTGTTGGTCTCACCTCCGATCTCTGGAAATCCTGGCAGATCTGGATACTTGTCTTTTAGTTCGGCGAACTTCACCACGGTCACGCTTGGATTCTTGAAGAAGGAGCCGGCTGTCCCCCATTCTTTCCAGTCTGGCAATTTGGACGTGCGGATCTCGATAATCGATCTACGTAAATCAGTCAGGGTCGGCACTGTTATGTTCTTCTTATCGAAATACTCACGAACATCTTTATAATCAATTTTCAAGACACCATTCTTTACTAGCTTAAAGGAAACCACCGTTATGATATAACGTGGTTGCTTAGTTACCAAATCACGTTCATGCTTAAAGATACTATCACGATATCCAAACTTACAATCCTCTTTCGATAACTCGACGAACTTCATCATCTTTGTGTCGAGAGCGCGCACATTGGAAATAGTCTGCGCAGCCTCGGCTCCATATGCTCCAATATTCTGAACCGGAGCAGCGCCGACCGTACCTGGTATGGCTGAAAGATTTTCTATACCATACAAGCCATTGCGCACAGAATATTCGACCAGATTATCCCAAGATTCGCCCGCACCAGCGGAGACGAACAAGTCATCATCACCAATATCCTTTATATATTTATCTTCGACCTTAATGCCGCTTATTTCATTCTTAATAACTATCCCATCAAAACCAGCATCGGAGACGAGCATGTTTGAACCGCCACCGAGCACTAAAATCGGTAGACTGTGAGTTTTAGAATCTTTCGGTAATTTCGCAAATTCGACCGCCTCCACCAACTCATCTTCACTAGTCACGACACAAAAAAACCGGGCTTTACCTCCGATCTTGAAAGTTGTGTATTGAGCTAATGATATATTTTCCGATAATTTCATGCTGGATATTTCATCTACTTATCTATGCCATGACACAAACATTGCGCCAACTGACGGCGACGGGTGTGAGCTCCAAATATAATGTCTAAATATAATGTGAGTACAGCCGTCGCCATCACTTGGTACAATCTGAGGTCAATTATAACTCGCAAACCATAGAAATGGAAATATAATACATCACACCATCACGCAAAAAGCCGCCGAGGCGGCACTTTGCGAGACATTTGTTTGGAGAGTGCCCACTCGGGTACTCACGTTGTGATTATAACAATTCCCATAAATCAATTCAAGGATTCATCACGCCGATATGTAAACAGAACTCACTTAGTTTTTTATTTCATCCCTTTTATCGCCTGTTCTATAGAATCAGTATATTCTGGATGATCTTTTTCTATGTCACGTAGAGTCTTAAGAGCATCCTCTTTGAGGCCAGCTGTATATTGTGTCTGTGCCAACATCGCTTTTGCTTGGACGTTTGTGCTGTCAGTAGATATCATGGCATCGTATATGGCAATAGCCTTGTCATATTGCTTCAATGAAGTAAATGCTTGAGCGATAATATCATTATTAAATCCAGAAGTATTGCCTGTGAACAGATCGCGAGCCTCAGCTTCTTCACCACTCAAGATGAGTGCTGCTGCATATGAGATCCTGGCTTGAGGATATTCTGGGGCTGAATAATAAGCTTGCTTGAGAAGCTCTATGGCCTTATCTGACTTACCTGTATTCATATACCCAGAAGCTAGATCGAAATCTATAGACTGTTTAGCTGGTGAAAGTGTGTGGGCAGTCTCAAGTATAGGTATCGCTCTACTAAACTGGTTGACGCTCGTCAGGAATGACCCAGCCAAAGTATATATACGAGCATCTTTCGGAGTTGTGGCGATCTGGTCGTCTATTGCTTGACCAGTTACAGAGAAGAAAGCTTGTTTAGTTGGACCTGGTATTTGTTGACTAGACAAGACTTGTGCAGTACAAGAGAACAACTGCTCTCTGATTTCTTGGTTTGCCATATATAAATCCATACCCAAAATATTCTTGAATAGATTGGCATCAGGACTACCGCCCTGTTGACACTGCTGCAGAGCAGTTATGAGGCCAGTGTTGGCTTGTATAGGGCGTACATTCCAGAAATATATTCCAGACAATAACAAGACAATAACTATAGGTGCAATCACATATTCTATAGCGTCGTTGCTTACAGAGACGGCACCACCCAAAGTCTTATGTTCAGATTCCTTCGTGTGTAGAGACCTGATCATGATAGCCAGTCCTAGAAGTGCGAAAAACGGTACATAGCTTGCTAAGTTATCGAAGACGAATACGTTGTTCAATGCGTAACCAGCCAAGAGGCCAGTCAAAACACTCTTTATAGATATAGATGCCTTAGATTTCCAAACAAATACCAAGAATAATATATACAATGATAGATATGCTAAGAGTCCAACCAGACCAGAAGCGACTAACCAATCCAAGTATACACTGTGGGCCCTATCGAACCACTGCTCCTGGTTCCACATATGAGCATCGTAATTCGCATTGAATATATAGTTAAAATTCTCTTGACCCCATCCGAGAACAGGTCTCTGAGTAAAACCCTTCAAAGCCATAGGCCAGATATAAGAACGACCCTCAGTCTTGAATTCTGATAGAGAAATAGAAGTCATACGAGTCAAAGTTGGGCTGTTTTTCACAAAGGAGCTGTCTCTGTTTAACCAGACACCGAAACCGATCAATATGACCAGGATTATAATACCTCCAGACATAGCTCTCCAAGTATTTGTAGAGAGTATGTGTTTGGAAGAATCATGCTTATGTTCTTTACTTCCTCCGAAGATGGCATACAGAGCAAGAGCTAACAAGATACCACCTAAATAACCGATGATGGCACCACGAGTAGCTGTGCTGAATAGTATCGCACCGAAGAATATCGCAATAACAACATAGACCCATTCTTTCACTATGAAGGCTGTAACTTGATCTTTGGCAGCATTGGCTTTACGTGCAATCTGAGTAGAGATGAATAAGTATGTGGACATGCCAGAACTGATGAGCATATATATAGCCAGATAAGCCGCGTTACCGAGAGTAGAATCTGGGCGAGTTCCTCCCTGTTCTATAGCAATCTTACCAGACCACTGAAGAGCACCTCTGCAGGCAACATAAAATGCTACGACCAAAGAGAGGTTCAACCAACGAAACCACATACGCTTACCTTCTTCACCTTGGCCAAAAGTGTGAGTAATAGACATAAAGAACATCCAAAGATGAAATATCATAAGCCAACCTTCCATACGTTCAAAGTTTGAAACTACACTGCGTATAGGATTCATACCTAGAAGATCAGCGACCAACGCGATCACCATGAAAAGAGTAGCCGCTATAGTAAGAGAATTGATCTTCGGACGATACTTAGCATCTATAGCCGCCAATATCAACCAGCCAGCGAAAGCTACTTCCACCAAAATCCTAAAGAAGAAGGCCTTACCAGTTATAAATGGAAAGAAGTAGGAGTTGGCAACTACTATAGGGAAAAATGGAATAACAAACAAAGCACATAGGGTGAAGAATCTGGTTATTTGTTTTATAGACATGTGTCGTTTTGGCGCAAGACAGTTAATGTTGAGCGCTATTTATTTACTGATAATAACAGTGGAGATACTATAACATATTTCTAAACAATAGCACCCATTTGTGATACCATTGGTGAACTATGGAAAGCATCAGAAATCTAGTAAAGATAGTGAAAGAGAAAATCCAGCACCCTGGATTCCAAAGATACTTCAAAAATACTGGCTGGGCCTTCGCTGGTAAGGTATTTGCCCTAGCGATGTCTTTCTTTGTTGGGGCTATGGTGGCTAGATATCTTGGACCAGAAAGATACGGGGTCTTGAACTATGTCTTGAGCTTCGTGACTATCATGGCCTTTTTGGCCAGCTTTGGTATAGACAACATCATCCCTAGAGACATAATGAAACATCCAGAGGAAAAAGAGGATATCATCAACACAGCTTTCTCTCTAAAACTTATCGGTGGCCTCGTGGTCGTGATACTGACAAGCATCTTTTCGATCTTTGTCGTGAAGAGCGACAATTACACAAATATTCTTATATTCATATATTCGCTTCAGATGATCTTCTTATCGACAAGTGTGGTGGAATCTTATTTCGTAACTCAAGTAAAAAATAGGTACATTTTCATTGGTCAATTTATTTCCACAATATTGGTCTCAACACTGAAACTCTTTCTCATCTATACCAGCATGGGAACCGGATGGTTCATAGCCTCACTTCTTTTCGAAGGTTTGGTCTACGCTTTAGTCTTACTATTGATCTTCAGGAAAAATGGCCACGTCTTGAAACTGAAGATGAGATTGAATCTAGCAAAAGAAATGCTCTTGGATTCTTGGCCTTTTATTCTGAACTCCGCTTTTGCCATCATATATACCAGAATAGATCAGGTGATGATCGGAAAAATGTTGACGGGACATTCCCTCGGTATATATGCCGCTGGAGTGAAACCTTCAGAAGTCTGGTATTTCATACCCGGACTTATATGCACTTCTATATTCCCCGCTATCATGAATGCCAAGATAGCAGATGAAAAGATATATAAGGATAGGGTTAAGAAACTTCTTTATTTCATAATAGTACTTTCCGCGGCGGTCGCCTTGTTCGAATTCATCTTTGCCAAATCCATCGTATTGTTCTTGTTTGGTGTGGCCTATATGGAAGCTGTAAATATAGTAAGGATATATACTTGGGCCGGAGTAGCTGTTTCTGCCCTTATAATCATTCAACAATATTTGATCATAGAAAATAAGACCGTCATCATCATGGTTTCTTCTCTAGTCGGTGCTGCTGCAAACGTGATCCTGAACATGATTTGGATACCCAAGTACGGCATCATCGGCTCGGCTTATGCAACGCTATTGTCATATACCATAATACCTATAGTGATCTGGATTTTGCTAAGATTCAAAAATATCCGTGCGAAAAATATATCCGCAGAAATCAGTAAAAATACATAAACAAAGCAATATGAATAAAAAGATTATAAAAAAAATCTTGCCCAAACCATGTTATAAATCATTTAAATGGTTATACTTTTATTCGAAATACTTGAAAGATTTTTCCATTTTTAGAAAGGAAAGCACCCTAAGTGACGGACCCCAAAGCCGTTTTACTATCAAGTGGGATGATAGACTTCCGTGCCTCTACGACAATACTCCGTATACATGTTTTGATAGGCATTATATATACCATCCAGCGTGGGCGGCACGGATACTTGCTCAAACAAAACCCAAACTACACATAGATATATCTTCAACGCTAGCATTTAGTTCTATGGTGTCCGCTTTTGTTCCTGTAGATTTTTACGATTTCAGACTAGCCAATCTAAAACTTAGTGGTTTGACATCAAGGCGAGGTGATCTGACAAATCTTCCATTTCCTTCAAATAGTGTCGTATCTCTTTCTTGCATGCATACCATAGAACATGTCGGCCTTGGACGTTATGGTGATCCTATAGATTCAAATGGAGACTTGAAGGCTATTTCAGAACTCAAAAGAGTTTTGGCAAAAGGAGGTGATTTATTATTTGTTGTCCCAGTAGGAAAACCGCGGGTACGATACAATGCCCATAGAATATATTCCTATGAGCAAATAATAAAATATTTCGACGGTTTAACCTTGGTCGAATCATACCTGATACCTGACAGTGACGACGACCCACTTACAAATCCGACGAAAGAACGCGTAGATCAGGAATCATATGGTTGTGGCTGTTTCTGGTTCAAGAAAAAATAATATGGAAGACAATAGTCCTAGTAGCAAACCTCTGGTGTCGGAATTGTCGGTATCGGTTGTGATACCTACATACAATAGCTCCGCCCATATCGGCGAGGCCATAAACTCCGTGTCTCAACAGACGCACAAAAATATTGAGATCATCGTAATCGACGATGGATCTACAGACAATACAAAAAATGTTCTCGGCAGACTTATTCAATCTGAAAAAATAAGATATCAATACCAGAAAAATAGAGGCCAGGCCGCGGCGCGCAATGTCGGAGTGGCTCTGGCGCAAGGCAAATACATAACATTTCTAGACGCCGATGATGTTTGGGCGCCGACTAAGATAGAAAAACAGCTGCATTTGCTGACAGAAAATCCCTTATCTATTGTGCATACTAGAAGATATATGTTGGACGGAAGCAAAGACGCCATCGGAAAAATATATTCTGGAAATATCACTCGCCGACTTATTTTGGAAAATTTCATAGTAAATTCATCTGTTATGGGTGGGGCCACCATATTCAAAGAAAATCATCTCGATGAAAATCCCGGGATGCGCGCCGTTGAAGATTATGATCTATGGCTTCGCCTTAGCCTGAAATATAAGTTCGTCTATATAGATGAGGCTTTGACTGGATACAGACTGCACGTCGGACAATCTTCAAACAATTACCTCCCCGTCTTGAACCGCACCGTAAATCTATACTGGAGACTGATGTGGAAAAAAGAATTTCTCATTTATTTTCCGTTTAGCGCCTACAGATGGTTAAGGTTAAGAATTTATAGTATCATCAAGAAAAACCATGCGGAAAAATCTCAAGGAAATTAAACGTTTTACTAAAACCTTATTGGCAAGGATCGTTTGTCTATCCACAAAAAAGGACTCATCTTATGGCGATATCGGGTATTTTTCCAAAAACAATCCTCAAACCTTTGATTACACTTACGCAAATTGGGGTGCACGTCGCTGGGAATGCTACTATCTTGTAGAGCAGTTAAATAAAATTGGTATCAGAGATAAAGTTGTTGCCGATGTAGGCATCGGAGCACCGTCAGAATCAAATTTCTACACTTTCTATTTAAAATCTGGCTGTAAACTTTTTGGCTTCGACCCCGACGACAGGCTTCCAGAAGTAACTCACTTATCTGACAAATGTAATATCTATAGAAAATCTGGAGAAGATATGTCTGTTCTTGCGGACGGTTCAACAGATGTCGTCGTGGTCTTGTCGGCTTTTGAACATTTCCCTATACAAAGTTTCAAAAATACTCTCATCGAGATAAATAGGATAATGAAAAAAGGTGGCCACCTCCTCATAACACTCGACCTGACATTCGATAAGAAACGATCTGCTCCATGGGCCATACTAGAAAAAACACTGAACAATCTTCCTGAACAAGAAAACCATACTGAACTCAAGGATTCAGACCAACAGGTTACTTTGCCATATTTTATGAAAATGCTAGAGCCTTACTTCTATGCTGAAAATCCGTCTATGTACAACAAAGATCTTATGCCTAATAGGCTCCTTCTAGACAAAAAATGGAATAGCTATATTGCCTACATGCATCTTAGAAAAAAGTAGTATAATCACAAGATGCCACAAAACATCCCTTTTGAAAGAATCGTGATATGGGGACTTCGCAAGAGATATCACACTCATCGCCATATTCACAAGGCATTTTATGACAATGCTATAGCTTTGGGTTATAAAGCTATTTGGGTTGAAGATGAACCCAGTCAAACACATCATATAAAGGCCGGGGATTTGGTGATCGCTTCAGAAGTTTTCGGAAAAATGGTGCCGAAAAAGAAGACTTTTGAAGATTACAATATCCCGATAAAAGACGGTGTGTATTATTGTCTCCACGGCTTTCAAGCTATATTCTCCGATAGATTAAAGAAAGATCGGTGGATAAGTCTGCAAGTTTATACAGATGAAGCGGGGAAATCTAGTGAAAGGTGGGGGCCTGTGACCTTTTTCGATAAGCCGACTCGTACACTCTATCAGCCCTGGGGTACAAATATCCTAGCTCACAAATTTTCAAAACCGACATGGAATAAGCACAAGACCATCTTTTGGGTTGGTAGCGTTTGGAACAACGCCTCGAATCAAGGAAATATAAATGTCATAGCTAAGTTCGAAAAAGAAGTTACGAGAATAGGTTTAAGATTCTACGCTGTCAGATTTGTTCCGGAGTGGGCCAATAAACTCTTTGTGCGATATTCGCGGCTAGCCCCTGCTATAGCTGGAGAATGGCAGGTTGATAAGAATTATCTACCCTGCCGTATGTTCAAAAATATTTCATTTGGTCATGTCGGTTTCAGTAACGTCAGAAAATTTGATGAAATCCTTGGTAAATATGCCGTGACTGGTACTGTAGAAGAAATGACAAAGAAAGTCCTAGCATTATCCAAAGATGAGTACTTGGCACTTGCCTCAAATCAGCAGAACATAATAAAGTCATACACCTATAAGCAGTCCATTGAAAACATTATCCGTGCTTTTGGCATGATCAATAAAAAAATCAAATAAAATGACTATCGGTATCCTATATATATGTACTGGAAAATACAAAATCTTTTGGAAAGGTTTCTATGAAAGCTGCGAAAAAAACCTAGTAACAGAGGCTGAGAAACATTATTTTGTATTTACTGATTCACCAGACATAGAATATGGAAAAGATAACCCTAGGATACACCGTATATATCAAGAGAATATTGGTTGGCCAGGAAACACTCTTATGCGCTTCCATATGTTCCTGAGAGAAATCGGCGGTACGCCCCAAGAGGTAAACACCATAGAAAAAATGGACTACCTCTTTTTCTTCAATGCAAATCTTCTGATACTAGAGAAAATCTCCACTATAGACATTTTACCATCCGGACAAGAGAGACTTGTCTCAACTCTACATCCAGGATATTTCGATAAACCCAGAAAAAAACTTCCTTATGAGAAAAATCCAAATTCAACAGCTTATATTCCACGAAACGAAGATGTGAAATACTTTGCTGGTGGACTTATGGGTGGATATACAAAAGATTTTATTCAGGCCATGCAGGTGATAAAAACTGCCATAGATAAAGACTCAGAAAAAAATATCATAGCCGTATGGCACGATGAATCTCATTGGAATAAATTCTTATTATCACGAGATGACGTGAAGATACTTCACCCTGGATATTTATATCCTGGCAATGCAGAAATACCTTTTCCTAAGATTATCTTGAACCAAGACAAGAAAAATTTTGGCGGACACGATTTTCTAAGAGGTAATAAAAGTCATGTTATACTGGACAAATTACCATTTATAAAAAAGATTATCCAAAAAATATGCGCTTCATAAATAAGATACTACTGAAGATATTTGGTGTACGACTACTAACCAGTCAAAATGGCGAGGACTTGATCATTGAATCCTTAATCCCAGAACAAAAAAAGGGCTTTTATGTAGATATAGGGGCAAATCATCCTATAAAGCTCAATAACACTTTCCTTTTCTATTCGAAAGGTTGGAAAGGTATAAACATAGAACCAAACCCAAATCGCCTCTGGATGTTTAAACTTCTACGTAGAAGAGATAAAACTTTAAACGTCGGTATCGGAGAAAATAAATCCGTATTGCCATTTTACATATTTAAAGACGATACTTTGAGTACTTTTGATAAGGGGGTAGCTGAAAAATATGAAAAAAAGGGACATAAGATCAAAAAAATTCAGGACGTAAATATAGTTCCATTGGCAGATATATTGAATACATACGCCTGCAAAACGGAAATAGATATCTTATCTCTAGACACTGAAGGCATGGAGATGACTATCTTGAAAAGCAATAGTTGGGATATATATCGTCCAAAATATATCATCCTAGAAACTATCGATTATGAAAGATATAAATCTGGCAAAAAAACTAATGATATTTACGATCCTTATATGGAATCTATAGGTTATACCAAGATAGCTGATACAAATATAAATTCTATATACATAAAAAAATACTAAAATGATTATAGTCAAACTCCAAGGCGGCTTAGGAAATCAGATGTTTCAATATGCGTTTGGTAAGAAACTAGCCAAAAAAAATGGTGATACCCTCAAATTTGACATAACTACATACACTAGTGGTGGAGCCAAAGAAGACACCCCACGTACATATCAGCTCGGAAATTTCATATTTCCAATTGAAATAGCTTCAACAAAAGAGACTAGATTCTTTGATATTATATACACACCTAGAGTTATTAGATCTATTCTACGGAGATTGTATCCGAACAGTGAAAAACTGACACATTGGATAGATGAGTCAAATCACAAAGAACAATATGACCTAAAATTGTATAAGCCAGTCTCATTTATAACTGGTTTCTGGCAAAATGAAAATTATTTCAAAGAAATAGAACAGGAGATCAGAAAAGATTTTGGATCATTTACTTGGAAAATGGAGGCAAAATCTGAAGAAATGCTACAAAAAATAAATTCTTCAAATTCTATATTTGTGAACTATAGAAGAACTGACTATATATCCAATGCCAATGTAAAAAATTTCCACGGAGTCCCTGGAGAAGATTACTATGCAAATGCGGTAAAGCTGATCACTCAAAAACAAAAAGATCCTCACTTTTTCGTATTTTCAGATGATATAGAGTGGTGCCAAAAAAATGTAAATTTTGGCTTCCCTACAACTTTCGTGACTCACGAATATGCAGGGAGAGATTATATGGATTATTTAAGACTGATGATAGCCTGCAAACACTTCATTATCCCAAATAGCACTTTCGCATGGTGGGCAGCTTGGTTAAATACAAATCCAAACAAGATAGTTATAGCGCCTAAAAAATGGTTTACAAATATGGCGGATAAATCTACTGTGGTACCACCATATTGGATACAAATTTAGGTTATGCTAGTATATAAATCTTCATGAAAAAAGCCAGTAAGTCCCAAAAGACGAAGAAAGCTCTGGTCACTGGTTCAGCCGGTCTTATCGGCTCAGAATCAGTCCGTTTCCTAATAGACAAAGGTTTCGTCGTGGTTGGAGTAGACAACAATATGCGCCAATATTTTTTTGGTAAAGACGCTAGTACGGACTGGAATAGAAAATCTCTAGAGAAGAAGTTTAAAGAAAAATATATCCATAAAAATATTGATATCCGTGATCAAAAGAAGGTCGAAAAACTTTTTAAGGAGCACGCCTTTGATATTATCGTTCACACCGCGGCACAACCATCACATGACTGGGCCGCCAAAGAACCTATAACAGATTTTACTATAAATGCTGTTGGAACATTGATTATACTGGAAAATTTCCGCAAATATTCTCCAAAAGCCACTTTCATATTCACATCTACAAACAAAGTCTATGGAGACAGTCCTAACAAATTACCACTCATAGAACTCGCAACTCGCTATGAGATAGACCCGTCACATCCGTATGCTGAACATGGTATAGATGAATCTATGAGTATAGATAACTCCAAACATAGTATATTCGGGGCATCAAAAGTAGCCGCCGATATCTTGGTACAGGAATATGGAAAATATTTCGGTCTAAATACTGGCGTATTTAGAGGTGGGTGCCTAACTGGTCCAAATCACAGCGGAACAAAGTTACACGGCTTCCTTTCATATCTAGTAAAATGCATAGCAACAGGTAAAAAATATACAATATTTGGTTATAAAGGCAACCAAGTTAGAGATAATATTCATAGTTATGATTTGGTAAATATGTTTTGGCATTATCATCAAAATCCAAGACAAGGTGAAGTCTACAACGTCGGTGGCTCCAGAAAATCAAATGTCTCAGTAAAAGAGGCCGTAGAGAAAATCGAGAAGATACTAAACAGAAAAGCAAACTATAAATACTCTGAATCAAATCGCTCTGGTGATCATATTTGGTACATATCAGACATATCAAAATTCAAGAAACACTATCCTAAATGGGATTTTAAGTATGATCTAAATAAAATTTTATTGGAGCTTTGTGAAAGAGAGCTCGAAAGTGGTTCAAAATCTAAATAGGGTCTTATATCCTAAATATTCGACGGCGTAAAGCATAAAGCCTCACTAAGTATGAGCTAGCTTTCATCAGTTTATTTTTTCTTCTGGTAACTTGCAAACAGTGTAAACGATAACGGATCAATCTTTCTGGTATATTGCCAACATTATTTTTGAATATTATTCTGGTCCACAATTCATAGTCTTCTACATTTTTGAAATTGCGATACGCACCAGCCTTCATGATTATATCTTTATCGAAAATAACAGTAGGATGTATGAAAGGATTGTGCAGTATGGCGTAATAACGAATTGCGCCGGCTGTGATTGGAGGAAATTTCAATTCACCTATCTTATCACCGTCTTCATCTGTAAGATCGGCCCAGCTTCCACAAACAGCTAAGTTATTGGCAGTGATATATTTTAGTTGTTTCTCAAATCTTTCTGGATAAGCAACATCGTCAGCATCCATGCGGGCTATGTATTTCGAATTGGCTTTTCCTAAAGCAAAATTTAAGGCCATGACCAAACCTTCATGGGATCTTTTGAAATATTTAACCCTATCATCTTTGAATGAGCTCACTACTTCTACTGTCTTATCGGTCGAACCATCGTCTACCACAAGGAGCTCAAAATCTCTTTCAGTTTGTGCCAAAATACTGCCGATAGCTTCGCCTATGTATTTTTCTCCATTATATACTGGCATTATGACGCTGATTTTGGACATGTATTTATTTTATTGATCTTCACATCTTCAAAACCTTATTCAATACCTCTTCAGGTACTTCCTTTGAAGAATCGTTCTGTAGTGCAGATGTCTGTGTAGGTGTAGATTTCTGCGGTGATATTGGTAACACTGTTGGTTGAGTCATCGACGATATATGTTTAGGTATAGTGACTGGCTCTTGTGTTGATATAGTTATAGGTTGGACTGTTTGCGTCTTTATAGTATCAAATTTCGAAATCGGTACCGATTTCTGGCTAACCTTCTCTGCTTCTGCTTTTGCTAAGACAGACGCCAAAGCACTCTTCAGAGCATTTACATTTTTCTGTGTCTGGATTTTTGGATCTTGTTTACTCTGAAGAGGCTTCGAAGCATTGTTGGTAATACTGTATGAAGGTTTGGCTGGCACGACAATTGATGCTGGTGCTACAGATGATTTTGCTGGTGTAACTGGTTTTGTTGGGAGCATCGGTATCTTCAGTGCGGATACTGGCACAGTTGTAATTGTGGGTATGGGTGCACGAGCAGATACAGATGCTGGTGCAGGTGAAGTTGATGGCAAAGCAGATACCGCCTTAGGTATAGTCTTCGATACTACCGGTTGTTTCGGCATACCCTCATGGAACTTAACTATCGCCTCCTCGACTTGTGCGCGAGGATGTGAGAATTGAGTACGCGAAGAATCGATAATCTCTTTCACAAGAGAAACGTCTGGATGCGGTATTGGCATCAATGTCGTAGCAGAGAACGGTGAAGATGTCAGGCCATCGATCATGAGTTTCAAGTATATCTGAGCAAACCCAAGGTTTACCAAGTCTTCTATCTCGAACTGGGGTGCAAATTCTTTTTCCAAGAATTCTGCATCTGTCGCACCAACCCTGAAAACTATCATAGTACCGACGTTACCAAATATGGCTGGCCTGACGAATTCATCCATCTGTTCTACATATTGATGTGCGATAGTGAGATTGAGTTTATATTTGCGGGCCTCTGAGAGGATATCCGCAAAGGAAGCGTTGGCGAAGTTTTGGAATTCATCGACATGAAGATAAAAGTTCGGCAAAGTCTTAAGTACTCGGTCTGACACGTCGGCGCGGGACATAGCTGCTAGATATATCTTAGTCACTAGAAGACCACCCAAGAGTTTCATATTTTCATCACCGATACGACCCTTGGACAGGTTGATGATAAGAATCTTCTTGGAGTCCATAGCCTCACGAAAATCGAAGGAAGATACTGGTTGACCTATCATATTGCGGATAAGTGGGTTGGCGGTAAATTGACCAACCTTGTTCTGTATAGAAGGTACCGCCTCGGCAGCTTGACGCTCTGTATAGTTAGCAAATTCTTTTGTCCAAAAGGTCTTAACTGAAGGATCCTTAACTTGTGCCACAACCTCCTTACGATATTCTTTGTCGGAAAGCATCTTGTTCACACCAAGAAGTGTAGACCCTGGACACTCTAGAAGAGCTAGCAAAGTATTGGTCAATATATACTCCATACGTGCTGACCAAGCATCAACCCAAATCTTCTTGAATGTGCTCATCAAACCAGATACGACTAGATGGCGTTTTTGTGGATCAACGCTTTCTAATACGTTGAAAGATATTGGATATTCCACATCGAACGGAGCGATCAATATAACATCCTTAATCCTCTCTCTTGGAACATACTCTAGAAGCAGGTCAGCTGTCTTGCCGTGTGGATCTATGAAACATAGCCCTTCCCCATTTTGTATATCCTGAACGGCCATATTTTCGAGAAGAGTAGACTTACCCATACCAGTCTTACCGATAACATAGACGTGACGTGTACGATCCTTGGCCTTGATACCAAATTTGACCTTCTTATTTCTGGCGTCTGTTTCAGCGAAATATGTTATGCGATTATCATCCATGTGTATATTGAATAGTCTTGAAAATGGGCATATCCCCAAACTTGTTGTATTTTATCATAAAAACAATGTCTATGTCACAAACAAAAACCGCCCCACACTGTGTGCTCTGTATAAGCAACACACAGCGTGGAAACGGGTTGGCGTCGTGACCAAGTCTATAAAATATCAGACAGTGGCTACGACGTTACGAAAAACGATTACCTTCACCAGCGACTGCAAGAGGATTTTGACTTCCTGTGTACTGACGTGGAGGTACCTTGCCAGGAATCGTAGGTTTTTTCACCTGAGGCATCCGGAACGCCTGATCTTCCTGTGATTCCAATGTATTTACTCCTGTTTGATCCAAAACCGCTCCGCTCTTACCATTTACCATATTGACTCTCCGATCAATACTTATCTCCATAAGCCCTTCAACTCCCCTTGTCGGTTTTTTACTTCTGACAAAAGCGTTTTGTCCCCACCCGACTAAGCTGAATCCATAGATAATAAGCACTTGATTCCAATATGAATACTACCACTAGTTCCGGAATCGTCAAGGCTTTCGTAATGGTTCAATAGCTTGGCATCACCCCGTAGTTTAGGATGATTCCATATGCCATACACAATAAACCCCAACATGCCTCGGATTAGAAGAGAGGCAGCTCAGCTCTTGGTACGCAAGAAG
>Ga0114951_10001168_pt1 | contig 33672 bp, 20 predicted proteins | sample AM7aDNAmetaG_FD_88677 | JGI IMG/M metagenome (GOLD analysis project Ga0114951, IMG submission 88677) | Freshwater microbial communities from Finland to study Microbial Dark Matter (Phase II) - AM7a DNA metaG | ecosystem: Environmental > Aquatic > Freshwater > Lake | place: Finland: Lake Alinen... | reverse complement strand
GATGGCACGGTTTCAAAATGGTTTCCTTGGTGGAAGCGTTTTTTGTAATCAATTTCGTCAGCAGGAGGGTCGCCGATTTGTCCAAAATGGTTTTTATCTGCCGTCACGGCCTTTCGTTTGCCTCCACCCAGCTTTGCAGCAGGACCAGGCAAGCCGGGATTTGCGCGTTGATCCACGTGACCCCCCATACGGGGGGAGGCTCATCAACTTCAGACCTTCTATATTCACAGTTAACAGCACATGCAAAATAACGATGCAACCAATTAATCAATTACATTAACATTTATGATCACAACCCGAATCAGATTTACATATCCTCCATTGATTCAACATCCGCACACGGCGCGCCGCTTGCCGTTAAACATTTTGGCGGCTGCCCTTATCGTGTTTGGCTTGGCGTGCGGAGTGCAGGCGCAACCGGTTATCTCAAGCCAGGCTGGATACACCATTACTTGGGATGGTAACGATGGCGAATACTCTGGTCTCAGCGTGCCGAATAATGCCGCCAAGGCCAGTAATGGAAGTCAGGCCTTTGGCAGCGGCCAGCTTATTGCCGATGGAACGGCGGGGCAGCACATGACCAACGTGAATAACGGAACCTACGGCAATGGCAGCAGCTGGATCAATGGAACCTTCGATGTGCCTTCGCCGCTCGATACAGCCTCGCCAGCGGGGGGGGCGACGTCCTTTATCGGGATCCGGTTCACCAACACCATTGCTATCAGTTCGATTGCTTGGGGGCGGGATAACACCACTGGAGGGGCATCCGACCGCTGGCAGACTGTCTACACGCTCCAAGTGACAACTGTGGCAAATCCCGATGGGGGCACGACCACGACGGGCAATGCGGCGACGGGCTGGGTAACGATTGGCACAGTGACAACTGGGAATGCACAGACGAACGCCACGTTTCGTGCCTGGCTGCGGCACCGTTACAATGTGGCCCAGGGGGGCAATCCAATTCCGGCCACGGGCATGCGGATTGTGTGTGCCTGGAATGCCGCCGCCATCGACGAGATTGAGGTTAACGCGCCTGTCCCAAAAACCTGGACCGGCAACGGCGGGGCCAACCTATGGGACATCAACACGAGTGCGAACTGGCTGGATGCCGGGGGCAGCACTGCCGGGGGCAGCACTTATGTGTCTTATGTGTTCTTCGACAACGATGTGGTGACGTTTGGGGACAACGGGGGGACGAACCTGGTGGTGAACATTAATTCGACGGTGTCGCCGGCGAGCACGACGGTGAACGCGACGACCAACTACACCTTCACGGGCACCGGCGGCATCGGCGGGACGAATAGTTTGATCAAGCTCGGGGCAGGCACGTTGACGCTTTCCACTGTGAACACCTACACCGGCAGCACGACGCTTTCCAACGGCACCTTGAGCGTCGCCTCGATCGCCAACGGCGGGGTTAACAGCGGGCTTGGTTCCTCCGCCAATGCCGCCGCCAATCTGGTGTTTGCGGGCGGCACATTGAGTTATAGCGGGACGACCAACACTAGTTCCGATCGCAATTTCACCATCAACAACGCGACGATTGGCATCGTGAACGTCGCCAATGCCGCCGCCAAGCTGACGCTGACCGGCACCACGCCCACCACCAACGGAACGCTGCGGGTGACCGGCCCGGGCACGCTGACGCTCGACTCCGGCACCTCCACGACTCTGAACGGGTTGATTATCGCCAGCGGCACCAACGAACTCAAATCCGGAACTCTCATCCTGCGCAACGTGGGCGCATCGGTGGGCACGACGAACGGCTTCGTGAATGCGGGTCATTTCCTGCTCACCGGCGGGAGCGTTATCTCTACGAATTCGGCGGGCTTCATCCTCTTTCCTGCCGGACGGTATGACATCACCGGTGCGGGCAACTCCTTCGTGCAGAACGGCGGCGTTTTCGACGGGGGCAACAGCGCGGTTTACAACGCATACAACACCAGCGGCAGCACCTATATCAACTCGGGGATATTTAATTGCGGGAGATTCTCCCTGACATATGGCACGACTGGTATTCTAAACTTGAACGGCGGCATTTGCAGCGTCAATTACATTGACGCTCAATCAAGCGGTGCCCCTCAGGTTAATTTCAACGGCGGCACGCTGCTGGCTAAACAGGCGACCACGCAATTTATCGGGCTTGCCAATGGTGGCACCAACATCCCCGCAGTTTACATCCAGAGCGGTGGGGCGTTTATAGACAGTAGTAATAATGCGGTGACAATTCCAGTTGCATTAAAAACAGATGCCACCTCTCTTGGCGGCGGCCTGACCAAATTAGGCACGGGCACTCTGAACTTGTCGGGCGCGAACACCTACAGCGGCAACACTTTCATCAGCGCGGGCACGCTGGCCCTGAGCGTCGGCGGCTTGATCACCAACACGGCGAGCATCACGGTGGCGAGCAATGCCATCTTCGATGTGTCTGGTTTGACTGGGGGCAGCTTGCCGTTCACGCTGGGTATACCGCTGACCACTCAGACGCTTTCCAACAGCGCGCCGGGCGCGATCATCAACGGCACGAACAATTGCAGCGCCGGCACCATTTCACTGGTTTATGACGGCGTGAATCCCTCCTTCACCATCACCAACGGTGGCATGACGCTGTCGGCTTCGACCACCTTCAAAGTCAACAAGACTGGTGCGGCGTTACCGCTCGGCGTTTACAAGCTCATTGCCAAAGCCACGGCTGGGAATGTCGGCTTGGTGGGCGGCACGGTGCCGGCGGTGACGGTGAACAACGGATTGAGCCAGGCGACGCTGGGCATCGTGGGTGGAGAACTCTATCTGACCAACGGCGGCCCCTCGACCATCAGTTACGGCAGCACGTCCTTCACCTACAATGGTTCGGCCCAGACACCGACGATCACCTTCAGCGGTTCCACCGGACTGGAAACGACCAACTATGTCGGCACCGGCGCGACCACCTATTCCGATGTGAACGCGCCGACGAACGCCGGCACCTACTACGTCTCGAACACCGTGGCGGCGGATGCGAGCTACTTTGGCGCGATCAACAGCGCAAACTTCACCATCAGCGCGAAAGCGGCCTCCGTGACAGCGGACACGAAGACCAAAACCTACGGTTCTGTGAACCCGGTGTTGACCGCAGTGACGAACGGCGCGGTGACCGGCGACGTGATCAACGTCACACTGGCGACAGACGCAACGCAGTATTCGGCAGTGGGCGTATCAAACATCACGGTGACGGCGGACAGCAACCCGAACTATACCGTGCTGACGACCAACAGCACATTGACCATCAATCCAGCATCCACTTTCGTTGGGGCGTCCTCCACTAATAATCCGTCCGGATATAAGGACAGTGTCGCCTTCCTCGCCACGTTGCCTACTGACGCCACCGGCAGCGTGGTTTTCTCTTCCACCAACGGACCAATCAGCACGAACACGTTGAGCAGCGGCAGCGTCACCAGTTTGAGCATCACTAATCTGGCACGCGGAACAAATGTGATTACCGTGGCCTATCTGGGTGATGGCAACTACATTGGCAGCACCAACACGCTGGATCAGGTCGTCACCAACCATCCGCCGGTGGCTGTGGATGCGACTTACTACCGCGCCAAGGGACTTTCGCTCAAGATTGAGATCACCAACTTGCTGTCAAATGTGACGGACGCGGATGGCGACACCAACACATTGCAGAGTGTCGGAGCCGGCTTGACCAATGCCACCATCATGACCGACAGCACCTGTGTCTATTACCTGCCTGGCACGGGCACGGGCAGCAATGACAACGACGTGGTCAGTTACACCGTGAGCGACGGCTTTGGCGGCACGGCCACGGCCAACATTCTGGTGAATGTTTTTAGCGCTGCCGGCCCGGCGCAGATGAGTCTGCCGACCAACGGCGTGGTCAACATCACGTTCTTCGGCATCCCGAACTACACCTATGTCGTGCAGACGACGACCAATCTGTCGGTGCCGTGGTGGACACTCAGCACGAACACCGCCGGCACGAACGGCATCTGGCAGTTCACCGATCCGAACGCCACGAACGCACAGCAATACTATCGCTCGTCCCAACCCTAATCATCAACTCAACGAGCAGACTATGAAAAAATCCTTACTCCTCGGGATGTTCACGCTGAGCGCATTACTGCCGGCGCAGGCAGCACTCTATTCCATCGGCAATGTCAATGACAGTGGCACTTCGCTCAACCAGACGATCTACGACGCCAGCCCGAGCGGCGTCTCCTCGACCCTTTTGGTCAGCGGCGCGGATACGTCATTAACCGGCCTCAGCGTGACGCTGAATATCTCGGGTGGATACAATGGCGATTTGTATGGGTATCTGCTGGCACCGAACGGGACGCTGATGATGCTGTTGAATCGTGTCGGCACGGGGACGGGCGGTGCCATCCAATCAGCCTTTGGCTATTCGACTGGCGGTTTCAACAACGTCACGCTGGACGATGCGGCGACCGGCGGGAATATTCACAACGTGCAAAATCCGGGATCATTGCCCACCTTTTCCTACACGGCGGATGGCGGCAGCCTGGCCTCGTTCAACGGCGTGGATCCCAACGGAACGTGGACGTTGTTCTTCGCGGATCAAGCGGGCGGCAACACCAGCACGTTAAACGGATGGAGTTTGGACATCACCGCCGTGCCGGAGCCAGTGAATGTGGCGCTGGGGATTTTTGCCGTGGGCGTGGTGGGGTTTGGGGTTGCGCGCCGGTATCTGCAAAAAACCGTTCAAATTTAACCGCTCGCTGGCTGCCAAGGTGGCGTCTGCAAAGACCTTCGTGACGGGTTTGGGTTCCCGTCACCAAGACCGGTTCTTGGGGTTCCGGTTTGGGGTGGGTGGCGGCGTCTTTGGGTTGACGCCGTCACCCGAATTAAAAACGGACAGATGATGAGATCGGTCACAGTTTGATAAACATAAAAATTATTATTACCGACCTCATCGCATTGCTCGGCGCAGAGCGGGTGCTCACCGCGCCGGAAGATTTGATTCCCTATTCCTTCGACGGCACGGCGGCGCAGAAGCAACGCCCGCGCTGCGTGGTGTTTCCCAAAACGCCAGAGGAAATCGCCGCCGTGTTGCGGATCGCCAAGGCAAAGAACCTGCCGGTGGTGACGCGCGGTTCGGGCACGGGCTTGAGCGGCGGCAGTTTGCCCGTGCCGGATTGCATCGCGCTGTGCCTCGTCCAGATGGACCGCGTGCTGAAACTGGACGAGAAGAATCTCACCATCCTCGTCGAGGCGGGCGTCGTCACCCAGAAGATTGCCGAGCTCGCGGACGCCGCCGGGCTGCTCTATCCGCCTGACCCCGGCTCGATGAAAATCTCCACCATCGGCGGCAACGTCGCCGAGAACGCCGGCGGTCTGCGCGGCCTGAAATACGGCGTCACCCGCGATTACGTCATGGGCATGGAGGTCGTGCTGGCCGATGGCCGCATCGTCTGGCTCGGCAGCCAGTGCGTTAAGGACGTGGCCGGCTACTCGATGAAGGACGTGTTCATCGGCTCGGAAGGCACGCTGGGCGTCATCACCAAAGTGTTGCTCAAGCTCGTGCCCAAGCCGCAGGCAAAAAAGACTTTGCTCGCTACGTTCGCCCGCATGGACGCCGCCGCGGAAACCGTTTCGGCCATCATCGCGGCGAAGATCATCCCCTGCACGCTGGAGTTTCTGGACAAGGTGACGATCAAGTGCGTGGAGGAATACGCGCACATCGGTCTGCCGCTGGACGCGGAGGCGTTGCTGCTCATGGAAACCGACGGCCATCCCGCCGTGGTCGAGGAGGAAGCGCGCCGCATGGAACAGATCGCCCGGCAGCACGGCGCGGCGACGGTAAGCATCGCGCAATCGGCGGAGGAAGCCGCGAAGCTCGCGACGGCGCGGCGCTCGGCGTTCTCGGCGCTGGCGCGCGTGTCGCCCACGACCATCCTCGAAGACGCGACCGTGCCGCGCAGCGAACTCGCCAGGATGATCCGCTTCATCCAGGAAGTCGGCGCGCGGCATCAGTTGCGCGTGGCCACCTTTGGCCACATGGGCGACGGCAATCTGCATCCCACCTTCCTCACCGACGAGCGCAATGTAGCCGAAATGGAACGCGTGGAGCACGCGATGCAGGAGATTTTCGATTACGCCCTCAAGCTCGGCGGCACGATCACCGGCGAACACGGCGTGGGCGTGGCGAAAAAGAAGTTCCTGCCCGGCGCCATCGGCGACGCGAGCCTCGGCCTGATGCGCCAGCTCAAACGCACACTCGACCCCGACAATTTGTTGAATCCCGGCAAAATCTTCGACCTGTGAGCGCCACCCCTCTCCGCCTCGCAACGCTCGATTATTCCGTGCTGCAACAATGCATGCACTGCGGGATGTGCCTGCCGAGCTGCCCCACCTACGACGCCACCAAGCTGGAGCGCCACAGCCCGCGCGGCCGCATCGCGCTGATGCGCGCCATCGCGGACAAGGAGTTGCCGCTCACGAAGAAGTTTGGCGAGGAAATGTATTACTGCCTCGGCTGTCTCGCCTGCACCACCGCGTGCCCGGCGGGCGTGAACTACGCCGAGCTGTTCGAGGTCGCCCGCGCCGACATCGAAACCAGCGGCGTGCTGGACAAACCCAAGCGCAATGTCATCCGCTGGCTGACCGTGAAGTTCATTTTCACGCGACCGCGGCTGCTGCGGTTCGTCGGACGGCTGTTGTATTTTTATCAGGCCCTCGGCCTGCAAACGCTGGTGCGAAAACTCCGGCTCACCGCCTTGCTCCCGAAAAGTCTGCGCGAACTCGAACCGCTCACGCCCACGGCCAGAAGGCATTTTTCCGATGCGCTCATCCGCGAGATTGAAACGCCGCCGCAACGCCGCTATCGCGTCGGCCTGCTCACCGGCTGCGTGCAGGATTTGATTTATTCAGAACTCAACCGCGACACGGCGGACGTGCTGCTCGTCCACGCCTGCGAGGTGGTCACGCCGCGATTGCAACATTGCTGCGGCTCGCTGCACGCGCACAACGGCGAACTGGAACTCGCCCGCGAAATGGCCCGCCGAAACATCACCGCGCTGGAGAAGTCCGCCGGTTCACTGGAAAAGCTGGACGCCATCATCAGCAACGCCGGCGGCTGCGGCTCGCACCTGAAACACTACGCCCACCTGCTGCACGACGACCCCGCGTTCGCCGCCCGCGCGAAGTTGTGGTCGCAGAAGTTGAAGGACATCCACGAGTGGCTCGCGGAAATCGGATTGCAGCATCCTGCGCCTGCGCCGCACGTCGAGCGCGTGACCTATCACGAGTCCTGCCACCTTTGCCACGGCCAGAAGATTACCCAATCGCCGCGCAATTTGCTGCGGGTGATTCCTGGCCTGGATTTTGTGGAGCTGCCGGAATCGAACTGGTGCTGCGGCAGCGCGGGCATCTACAACATCACCCAGCCGGAGATGTCCAAGAAATTATTGGATCGCAAGCTCGCCCACCTAGTCCGCACCGGCGCGACGGTCGTCGCCTCCGCCAACCCCGGCTGCTCCGTGCAACTCGAAGCGGGGCTGCGCCAGGCAAAGAGTCAGGTGCGCGTCGTGCATCCCATCTCCCTCCTCGCCGAAGCGTTCCGAAGGGCGAAGAAATAAAGCAGTTCATGTTGCGAAAAAAACCGTCCTGTTTCAGCATCCAAGCCGAAACAGCGGGTAATTGACTCACAAGCATCATGGGTGATTGACAATGGCGAGGTTGAATTGGCCGTGACCAACCTCGGCGCGCACATGTCTCCGGTGACATTTTTCAAGAGGTTGCCACGCCCCGTTCAACCTTACTACATCAGCCCTTGGCAGAATGAGAAGTCACCTGTGCCCGCCCCGGTGTTGAAACCCTTGCGCGGCGATTTTTTATGTCTCCCATTCGGTGGTAACGGCAAAGCTTTTCGCGGTGAAAAACATCCGCCACACGGCGAGGTTTGCGGCGAACCATGGCAACTTGACTCCTGCGCATCCAGACACAGCGGTCAATCGGCCCCCAGAACGCACAGTTTGCCAGACTCACCTTACCTTCCGCGAGCGGGCCGATTTCCAGACAGACGGCGTTCGTGCTGCTCCAGCGACCGACAAATTCGCCATTCGAGATGAGCAGACCATACGGCTGCGCCTGTTCCACCACGACGGCGCGCTGGCAGGAGTCCGCGCCGAGGCCGAGAAAGTTTCCGTTCTCGCTGCCATCCTTCGATTTCGAGAATTTGTAGCCGATGCCGTAGCCGAAGCAGAACGTGTTGAAAACGTATTGCCAGTCGGTGCGCGCGAACTCGAACGCGACGCCCTGCGTGTTGACCCATTTGCAGAACGGATCATCAGGTTTGTAGTCAACGCCGAAAGGCCAGAAGTGGACGTTTTCGATGTGGCCGATGTCGCCGCACATGTCCACAAAGATGCCACGACAAATCGGGTAGCCGGTGACATTGCGCACGATGTGCCGGTGGGCGCGCACGAGGCGGATGGCTTCGTAGGGATTCAGGAGTAGACATTCTTGGATGCCGACGTTCTCCGCGGCCTGACCCAACACACAGGGCGGATATGGCACGGGCGGCACGTCCGTTTGCTTCCAGTCCGGGTAGGCGACAATCAGTCCAGCGCAAGTGTCATCGAGTGCGACCCGGTTTTTTATTTTAATGTTGGAGAAATGGCGCGGTCGTTTGGTCTTTGGCAGATTCCGGAAAAATATTTGGCCGGACAGTTCTGTATTTTTGATAGTAATAGCCGAAGGCAATTCTCACCGATGGGGAAAATTGGCTGTATTAAAACTCCTGTAAAATCAATGGATCAATGCCCTCAAAACCGAACGAAACAACCATTCTCATTCTCACTTTCGTTTTTAGAAAAGCGAGACACACTCTGTTTCCTTTGTTTCATTGAATATTATTGAAGATGGAGCGGGTGAAGGGAATTGAACCTTCAAAGGAAACTTCACAAGCGGACAGGAAATCACTGGCGGACGCTACTATTGTTTTTCAAGCGCTTCATTTACTTGACGCTGCGCGGGTAAATCCAAGCCGTGACGCGCTGCCGTTGTTCTTCCGTCAAATTCATGGCCGCATTTTAATCAACTGCGCGGGCGAATCCAGCTTCAACCAACTTTTCGGTGCGGTGTTCACGGTGTGGATTTTAAATTCCAAAAGCACTCATCATGCAGCTTTTGTCCGTTGCGGACGGCTTGAGCTTCCACTTTATTTTTGCCGGCATGGAGGGAAACGTTCGACCAAAGGAAAACGCCATTGGTGCTCACATTATTTTTGCCAATGGAAGTTCCGTTCAGGGACAATTCCACCTGTTGAGCGTTGGAATAAATTTTGATATTGGTCGCCGCGTTGGTGCGTTCGGAGTCGCGGCGGCTAGTGATGTAAAGCACTGGTTCATCCGACCAATTGGCTTTATAAAAATAAAATGCGTCTTTTTTCGTTTGGCGATCACGGGTGACGAGGCCCTTGTCGTTGAGACCTTCCTGCCCGCCTTCGTGACGCGTGCTCACGGCAAAATCAAACATGACCCAGACGAAACTACCCCAGACGAACGGCCGCGATTTGATTGCCGCCCAGCCAGCTTCGTGGACTTCCGCTTGCCATTCTTCGGGATGCCACTGGCCTTCGGGATTGGGCCGTTTAGAGTTCTGCTCGTGCTGCGCGGGGTTGGCACCGGCACCATATTCGCTGACACAAAATCCGCCCTGTCGGCTGGTGTCTTGGCGTTTGTCCAAGTGGAAGCCGTAATCCACCTTTCTGCCGCCATACCAACCGGGGTAGAGGTTCCAGCCGAGCAGATCGGGGATTTTGTTCATCTGTGAAAATTTTTCATCGCACGTTGCCCCAATGGTTGGGCGCGTCGGGTCTTCGCCGTGGGCGACGTTATTCAGATTTTGCAATTCCAAATGCGGATCATCGGGTGGGTGGTTGCCGACCTCGTTGAACAAACTCCAGACAAAAATCGCGGGATGATTGATGTTCTGCCGAATCAGGTCGAGCAACTGGCCGCGCGAGGTGTTTTCAAATTCCGCCGTGTCGCGGATAATGTTCACCTGCGGAATTTCCGCCCACACCAGAATACCTGCACGGTCGCACAGGCTGTAAAAATAATCACTGTGCTGGTAATGCGCGCACCGCACCACCGTCGCTCCGATTTCCTTCAGCAGCGAAATATCTTTGTCCACGTCTGCTTCGGTGATGGCCCAACCTTTGCCGGCCATGTCCTGATGCCGGTTCACGCCATGCAAATGATACGGTTGACCGTTCAGAAAAAATCCCTTTTCTGGGTCGACAGAATAGAAACGCAAGCCAATGGGCTGTTCCATAACGTCCACCAACTGCTGGGCGGAACGCAATTCCACAACCGCCCGGTAAAGATACGGATCTTTGCGTCCGTTCCACAAATGCGGATGCGGCACGGTGAGGCGAAGGAAATACGGCGTGTTAAAACGCGGAGTCAGGGTGATCGCTTCCGCGTTGCTGACGACGAGCTGGCCCGCCGCGTCAAAGATGGTGGCAACGAGCATCATCGGTTGCTTGTTAGATGTGCCGTTGGAAATCTGCGCCGTTATGTCCAGAACTGCCCGCTCCTTGGAAACGCTGGTTTGCAGCCAGGCGACCCCCGGCGAAGCGTGATCGGTCACCGAGAAATTTTCTGTGCCGGTTACAATCAAGTGGACCGGACGATACACCCCCCCATAAACGGAAAAATCTGCGGACAGCGGTGCGATATCTGGTTCATCAGCGTTACTTACGCGCACCGCGAGCAGATTCGTGCCGGTGGCGGAAAGCAGTTTGGTGATTTCAAAACAAAACGCTCCGAATCCGCCGCGATGATTGCCGGCCAGTGTGCCATTCACATAAACATCAGTCACCAGACTCGCCGCCTCGAACCGCAAAAAGTATCGCTTGCCCTTTTCCGGCGCGCCGATGTTGAGCGCCCGCCGATACCAGCCCGGCCCGCGATAAAAGGATTTCCCCTGTTGTGCCTCCGCCCAGCCCCAATTATGCGGGATGGAAACGGTCTGCCATTGGCTGTCGTCAAAGCCCGTCTGTTCGGCGTTGGGCGCATCCTGCTGGAGAAAACGCCAGCCCGCATCCAGTCGCGTGTCTTCCCGGGCCAGCAGATTCAAAGAAATGAAGAGGCAGAAAACAACAATGATCAGGCAACGCATGCCCAAATCATGCCCAAAATCACGCAGACGGCAACTGATAGAATTTGCTTTTCAAGCGCCTTCATTTACTTGACGCTGCGCGGGTAAGGGAGAATTGGTTTTGCCCCAGTGCCGGTTAAAACGCCAGTCACTTCTCTAATCGCCAATAAAATCAACGGTTTTGTGCATTTTTCCTGTGGGACGGCATTGATACTATTTGTAATGTGCCAACACATACATGCCAACTTTGAATTCTTGTCAGCACCCCCATTTGAGGGGAGTCTATGACTGCGTCGAATTCAACGAGCCGTGGGGATTGCCGCTGTCGGAACGGACACTCGCGCAGGCGTTGCGCATGGCGGACTACGAGACGGACATCTGTGGCAAGTGGCACCTGGGCAGTTTCCAGCCGGACTACCTGCCGACGAGACGCGGTTTCGACCATCAGTATGGGCATTGGCTTGGTGCCATTGACTACTATAAGCACACCTTTGAAAACCAACCCGACTGGCACTGCGAAGATCAGCCCATTCAGGAACAAGGTTACGCCACACATCTGATCGCCAACGAAGCTTGCCGGCTCATCCGCGCCAAACCGGCGGACAAACCCTTGCTCCTCTACGTCCCCTTCAATGGAGTGCATGGGCCGTTCATGTCTCCCGATCAATACCAAGCACCGTATGTCAAGCTCACCCGGGTCCGTCGCATCTATGCCGGCATGGTGGCGGCGGTGGACGAAGCCGTCGGTCAAATCGTGACCACGCTGAAGGCACAAGGGCTGGCGGACAACACGCTCCTCAGCTTCTCCAGCGACAACGGCGGTCCGCTTCCCGTCCAGGTCACTTCCAACGGCCCGCTACGCGGCGGGAAGAATACGATCTACGAAGGCGGCGTTCGCGTCTGCGCGTTTGCCACATGGCCCGGCCAGATTCCCGGCGGCCAACGCATCCAGGAACCGCTGCACATTGTCGATTGGTATCCGACGCTAATCAAACTTGCCGGCGGTTCGCTGAAGCAGCCACTGCCGCTCGACGGCCGCGATATTTGGCCAGTGTTGACGCAAGCTGCGAAGTCGCCACGCGAAGCTTTGTTCATTCCCGGCAACCGACCCGATCAAGCCGCCCTCCGCATGGGTGACTGGAAGCTGCTGGTGAACCCCCGGGATCTTGCCGACGATGGAGTCCATGAGCGACCGACCGACCCAGGCGTCGAGCTTTTCAATTTGTCCACGGACATTAGCGAGAAGCAAAACGTGGCCGCACAGCACCCGGAGAAGGTCAAAGAGCTTCAAGCAAAAATCGCCCCGTGGCTTGAGAGCGCCGTCGCGGATGACCTCAAAAAGATGGCTCCCGATGCTCACGGAAACGACGAGGTGAAATAGAACAGGGAAAGCATGGATGATTCTACACCTCAAGAAATTTGAGTTCCATTTCAATCATCGTCATGGCAACCTTTATCAGTTGTTTTTAAAATCCATCAAGAATAAACCGCTTAACCAACTTGAAGTTAACATTTTAGTTTAATGCGCTGTTACTGCAAATACGCTCGTGGTCAAGCCCGGGTTTGCCTTATGGCAGCTTGCTTGGCGTCGGGGTTTTTTAGTCGGGCGATGGCGCAGCCAGTGGGAGAAGTTTCTCTTGCATCGGCATCGCAGTCGCTGACAAACCATTTTCGTCCACCGGTGCATCCTCGGCGCAACGTGGAGGATTTCCCGGCGGTGATGGCGAAGTTTGTTCGGTTCTTGGTTTTTAAGACCAATGTGCGTGAACCCTGTCTGGATGAATTGGAAATCTACCCCGAAAATGAGCCGGCGCGGAACGTGGCATTGGCGAGCGCAGGAGCGCGAGCCACAGCGTCGAGCAGCCTGGTCGGTTATCCAATTCACCAGATTCAGTGGATCAATGACGGATTTTATGGCAACACTCATTCTTGGATTGCCGGGAGCACCAGCAATGTTTGGGCGCAAATCGAGCTTCCGGAGCTGATGCGGATCAATCGCGTTATCTGGAGCCGCGACCGGGAAGGATATTTGATCGACCGGCTGGCCACTGATTATCGGATCGAGGTGTCCACCAACGGCAGCGATTGGCAGAGCGTCGCGACTGCAGCGGACCGCAAACCACTCCCCGCCGGTGAGATTTTTGCCGGGTATGGTCCTGCCTTTCGCCAGTCAGTGATTCGATTCGCCCCTATCAACGCGATGCTAGCGCCTGAGGATCGCAGATCCTCAGGCGAGTATCGTCTGGATCGCTGGCAAACGGAGGATGGACTGCCGGGTAACGAGGTCACGGCGTTGTTGCAGACCCGTGATGGATATATTTGGGTTGGCACTTCGTCTGGATTAGCTCGTTTTGACGGCGTGAAGTTCACCCGGTTTGGCGAGCAGGATGGACTCCGGAACAGCCGAATCCTTTGCCTGTTGGAGGATCGTCAAGGCCGTTTCTGGGTTGGCACGGATGGGGGTGGATTGTTCCAGTTTCAAAACGGACGGTTTGAGGCGCTTACCACCAGAGAGGGACTATTCAGCGACGTGGTGATGTCACTCACGGAAGGAACCGAGGGGCGGATATGGATCGGCACCTATGCCGGCTTGAGTTGCTGGCGAGATGGGCATTTTCTCCACGACGCCAGTGTGCCGCCGCAACGCAATGAGCCGGTATCGCGCGTGCTTGATGACGGCCCCGGTTTGTGGGTCGTCTTGAACGGTTACCTGAATCAGGTGAAAGGGCAGCGTTACCTTAGAGAGAATTTAGGGGCGGAACCGAGCAGCCAGATCGCGATTGCCACCCTGCGTCGAGGGCCTTCAGGAAAAATATGGTTCGGCGGGCTCAGTGGTCACCTGAGTTGCTCCAGCAACGGAGTCATGATGCAGATGCATCCTCAGCCCGAAAAGCTTTCCGTGGATACGATTCTGGATGTTTGTGAGGCTCGCAACGGAGATATGTGGCTCGGCATGGCATCTTCGGGCCTGCGACGGTGGCGCAACGGGCAATTGCTATCGTTGTCGGTGCTGGATGGGCTGACGGACAATTCGGTGCGATGCCTCTTGGAAGATCGCGAAGGTAATATCTGGGCCGGCACCAGCAGCGGCGGGTTAAACCGGATCAAGCTGAAGAAGTTAAGGCTTGTGACGACCAATGACGGACTTTCGCACAATGGGATCACGTCGCTCGCTCAAGATCGGGAGGATAAAGTATGGATTGGCTCTAATGGCGGCGGGCTGAGCGTGGCGAATGGGGATGTTTTTGTCCGCGCCGATGTGAGCTATCTTCTCGACAATGAAAGTCTGCCGTCCTTGCTGTCGGCCCAAGATGGCTCACTCTGGCTTGGCACCTGGAATAGCGGATTGTTCCACAAAACCGGCTCGAAGCTGGAGCAGTTCCATCTGGCGGCACCAGAAAACGATCAGCCGGTTCTGGCGCTGTGCGAAGACCACGCCGGCGGATTGTGGGTAGGCACTTATCAAGAGGGGCTCAAATTTTTTAAGGATGGAGTTTTCACCCCTTGCCGCACGACTAACGGATTAGCTGCGAAATATATTACGGCATTGGTGCAAGGCAGTCAGGGCCGGCTTTGGATCGGGAGCGACGGTGATGGCCTGCACTGTCTCGTCGGCGAAAGTGTTCGGAGTTTCACCAGAAAGGATGGCCTGGCCAGCGATTTTGTCCGCACGCTCTATTTGGACGCTGAAGAGGTGTTATGGATTGGAACCAGCGGTGGCCTGAGTCGGCTGAAGGCCGGCCAGCTTGTCAGTCTGACCACGCAACAAGGTTTGTGGGATGACGTAATTTCTCAAATCCTGGAAGATGGCAGTGGCAATTTGTGGTTTGGATCCAACCGAGGCATTTTCTGTGTAAGTAAAAGCGAACTGAACGACGTGATTGAAGGGCGGCAGATGGCGCTTAATCCTAGAACCTTTGGAAAAGGAGAGGGCATGGAAAACTTGGAATGCACCGGCGGGTTCTGCCCGGCCGGGCTGCGGACGCGTGATGGTCGGTTATGGTTTTCGACAGTCAAGGGACTGGCGGTTGTGGATCTGAAGAACATTCCGGTGAATCCCGTAGCACCAGCGGTGATGCTGGAAGAGGTGCGGGTGGACGGTATTCGGCCCCCCCCCCCCAAGCTTAAAATTCAAAACCAAAAATCCGCCGTTGGCACAATCAAGACTTCGGAACTGAAAATCGGTCCAGGAGCACGGAGAGTTGAGTTTCGTTACACGGCCTTGAGTTTCACCGCACCGGAGAAGGTGCGCTTCCGCTACCGTCTGGAGGGGTTGGACACAGACTGGGTCGAAGCAGGTAATCGCCGTATAGCCGAATATTCTTACCTGCCGCCGCGACAGTATCGATTCCGCGTTACCGCCTGCAACGAGGATGGCATCTGGGGCGAGAGCGAAGCCGGGCTGGAGTTGACCTGCCTGCCAGCTTTCTGGCAGACATGGTGGTTTCGGCTGCTGATAGCCGCAATGGTCCTAGGCGGGGTTGGAGGGGCGGTCAAGTATTGGGCGACGCGCCGGCTGCGGCGCCGGCTCACGGTTCTGCAGCAGCAGAACGCGCTGGAGCAAGAGCGGACGCGGATTGCCCGGGACATTCACGACGAACTGGGCACTTTGCTGACCGAAATTTCCCTGTTGAGCGACCACGGCCGGAAGCGCCTGGACCGGCCCGGAGAGGTGGAGGTGGATTTGCAGAGGATTTCGTCCAGTGCGCGGGAAGCTGTGCAAACCGCCGATGGCATCGTCTGGGCGGTCAACCCTCGCAACGATTCGTTTGTTCACCTGGCCAACTATCTGGTCCACTTTGCCGAGGACTTTTTCCGTCTGACAACCATTCGGTGTCGTTTGGACGTGCCGCCCGGCCTGCCGCAGATTCACCTCCCAATGCAACATCGGCATAATCTGCTTTTGGCGGTCAAGGAAGCCTGTAATAATGTTGTGCGTCATTCCGAGGCGTCGGAAATCTGGCTGCGCATGACTCTTGCCGACCAGGAATTCAGCATCACGGTCGAAGATAACGGCAAGGGATTCATCGCCGGAGCGATGCCGGAAGACAGCAACGGTTTACGTAACATGCGTGAGCGAATGGCGGATTTTGGCGGACGACTGCAATTATCCAGCGAGCCAGGCCGAGGGACTCGCGTGACATTGATTGCGCCACTGAACCAACTTAACCAATCCACATGTCCATCAGCATAGCCATTGTTGAAGATGAGACCCGCGTTCGGGTTCAGCTCGCGAAGATCATCAATGAAGCCCCCGGTTTCAGGTGCCAAGGCGCTTTCGGTTCCGGCGAGGAGGCCCTGCGTGAAATTTCACGCCAGCCGATTGACGTGGTTTTGATGGACATCAACCTGCCTAAAATGTCTGGCGTCGAATGCACCTTCCGGCTCAAGAAACTGCTGCCGCAGCTGCAAATCATCATGCTCACGGTCTATGACGATAGTGAGCAGATTTTCAAAGCATTGGAAATGGGAGCCAGCGGCTATCTGCTCAAGCGCACCCCGGCCGACGAAATTCTAAAGGCGGTGATGGAGGTGCATCGCGGTGGAGCCCCAATGTCTAGCTACATTGCGCGCCAAGTAGTGCAATCATTTAGGAGGCGAACCAACCCCGAGTCCCCGGATCTTTATCCGCGCGAAGCGGAAGTGCTGGCGTTGGTCGCGAAAGGATACATCAACAAGGAAATTGCCGATCAGCTTGGCTTGCGCCTGGAAACCGTCCGATCCTATCTGAAGAGCATCTACGACAAGCTTCATGTTCGTTCGCGCACCGAAGCGGCCATGAAATACTTCCAGAAATAGCTGATGCGATGCGGTAAATTATGACTTGAATGGCTTTCGAACCACGTTAAATGGAGTTCATTCTCCCTTCACGGATCGGTTATTTTATTTTGAACCTTTCCGCTGAATGGATTTTGCACTGGAAAATGGCACCATACTGTGCGTCGTCCCTGATAACGCGCCGCCCCCCCCCGAACGAGGGGGGATACAGAAACTTCAGAACTCATACATTCACATAGAACAGCACATAACAACGTAATGGTATAACCATTAACCAATGACATTATGAACAACGCCAGAACTAAATTAAATCCAACAATGTTTCGAAATCTGCACGCGGTGCGCGGTTTGGCGCAACGAAATCAGGGCGGCAGTCGGCATTTAAAAATCCTTTCCGCCGGCTTTATCGCTTTGAGCCTGGTGTTCGGGGCGCAAGCACAGCCTGTTATCTCGAGCCAGCCAGGATACACCATTACTTGGGATGGTAACGATGGCGATTACTCCGGGCTCCCCGTGCCAGATAATGCCGCCAAGGCCGGCAGTGGGAGCCAAGCTTTTGGCAGCGGCCAGCTTATTGCCGATGGAACGGCGGGGTCACACATGACCAACGTGAATAACGGAACCTACGGCAATGCCAGCAGTTGGATCAATGGAACCTACGATGTGCCTTCGCCGCTCGATACAGCCTCGCCAGCGGGGGCGGCGGCGTCCTTTATCGGAATCCGGTTCACCAACACCATTGCAATCAGTTCGATTGCTTGGGGGCGGGAAAACAATGTAACGACACAGACCGGCGGGTATCCCGATCGGTGGCAGACTGTCTACACGCTCCAAGTGACGACCGTGGCAAATCCCGATGGGGGCACGACCACGACGGGCAATGCGGCGACGGGTTGGGTGACTATTGGCACGGTTTCAACTGCGCAATCATCGACGAATGCGACGTTTCGTCCCTGGATGCGACACCTTTACAATGTGGCCCAGGGAGGTAATCCAATTCCGGCCACGGGCATGCGGATTGTGTGTGCCTGGAATGCCGCCTGCATCGACGAGATTGAGGTAAACTCAAGTTCGTTACCACCGTTGGTTCTATCAAACTCCGCTCCCTACAGCATCAGCTGGGATGGTAACAATGGCGAATTCACCGGTCACAACGTGCCGAATAATGTTGCCTTATCCACGAACGGAGCCATAGCATTTGGCAGCGGCCAGATCTTTGCTGATGGCGTGGGGCAGTCCATCGCCAACGTGGTTAACGGCCTCTATGGCAATGCCAATGGCTGGATCAGTGGTTCTTATGACATCCCTGGAAACCTCGATTTTTCAGCAGGGCCTTTCATCGGAGTCGCGCTCACCAACACCATTGCGTTGAGTTCTATTGCTTGGGGGCGGGATAACACTGGAGCGGTATCCGACCGCTGGCAGACGACCTACACGCTCCAAGTGACGACTGTGGCAAATCCCGATGGGGGCACGACCACGACGGGTGATGCGACGACGGGCTGGGTGACCATTGGCACGGCTAAATATCAAGGAGGGAAGAGAACAGGGTTTACCCCTTGGGTGCGACATCGGTATAATGTGAGCCAAGGTGGTAATCCAATTCAGGCCACGGGCGTGCGGATTCAGGTCGCTTCCGGTAGTACCGAGATTGATGAGATTGAGCTTAACGCAGCAGCTGCTGCTCCCGCAGTGATGTCTATCACGCATCAGGCAAGCGAGGTGGTGGTCTCTTGGACCGGCGCCGGCACACTACAGACCGCTAATCAAGTGACGGGACCGTGGACTGACGTAGCAGGGGTAACGAATCCAATGACGTTTTCAACAACATCCAACCAGCAATTCTATCGCGTAAAGCAATAACTGCGCGCAGCCAATCCTCTGGCCCGGCCGGGCCAGAGGAGGCTGTTTTGTCGCGCCCGTTCGCCTTTTTACGGGGGTGAAATGTTGGGTTTGGGATTTGCGAGACGGCAATATCGTGAATGGGGATTTGCTATATTCCGACGCATGGTCATTGGAATTACGAACTAAAAAATAATTATGAAATCTTTGAATACAGAACCTCTGTTAGGAGGCAAACGAAAACCAACTCGTTGCAGGAGTGAATCCAGCCAACAGGCATTCACCTTGATCGAATTGCTCGTGGTGATTGCCATCATCGCCATTTTGGCCGCGATGCTTTTGCCGGCACTGTCCAAGGCCAAGGAAAAGGCCAAACAAACCGGCTGCATAAATAATTTCAAACAGATCGGCCTAGGCCTGAGCATGTATGTTGATGACAACCAGGATAAGATGCCGTCGCCTATGAGCTACGGGGCTGTTGCAGGCGATTATAACAGTTTGTTAAACACCTACCAATGGACTCAGAATCTGCGCGGTGTGCCTTCCTTACTGAATCTAAAGAATTATCGCGTCTTCTACTGCCCAAGTGATGTCGATAATCAACCCAACCCGACCAATAGTATTAACGGGGTATCTTCCTATGATTATCGCTGGGCTGTTTGGTGGGAGGCATCTTTAATCCCTGGATTAAAAGCCCGTGCTTTCGGGAGGCCTTCAGGCCAAGTCGTTTACCATGAGAACCTAGATTTTCATTTCAAGAAACTGAAGACCGAATACCCGGTGGTCCAACCGAAGCTGATAGCGGTCTTTGCCGATTTTCATGTGCAAGCATGGCCCGTCCAATTATTTCACGATGGGGTTTACGATCCGAACTGGTTCTACTATATACCTGCGGGCAGCGATGGCAATACTGTTGCGACCAGCTATGACATTAATTAGCAATTCGATGGAGCCAACTGCCTAGGCTGCTCTTTATCCCATGAAAGAAAAACTGATTGCTGGTTCGGTCGCGATGGGACTGTCATTATCAACTCAGCTACGAAAGCCAGTTTTTTTGGGGGGCTTCAGGTATTTCTCCCGGATTTGCTTCCTTTTAGCGACGGGCATCATCTGGTTCACCTTAATGGCCGCAAAAGGAGGTATCGCGGTTTCAGGCAATATCCAATGGGATGGCAATGTCGCACAGTATCTGGATGGATCGACGGCCACGCCCGCGCCCTTTTATGCAGAGGGAAATCTGGCCCAACGCCCAGGGGTAACAGCAATTGCCAAGGATGTCCTGCCAGGATATTCAGCGCATGCCATCAATCACCTGAATGACGGGGCATATGGCAATGGGAACTCTTGGATTGGGAACAGCACAAATTCCTGGGCGGGACTGGACTTGGGCTTCAGCACTCAGCTAACGGCTTTTGCCTTTGGCCGCGATAATACTTCTGGGGGTCTCACAGACCGGACCTCCGGCACCTATACGATTCAATACACCCAGTCCCCTTCGCCAGTTGGTGCGGGCAGCAGTTGGAATACTATCGGCGCCATTACCAATATTGGGTCCGACTTGTCGCTGTCGCGGCGGCATCAGTTCACGTTGAGCCCTCCAGTTGCCGCCACAGGCTTCCGCATCATCCCACCGTCGGGAGCCTGCATTGACGAGATTGAGTTGTATAATACGACGCCTGCAGCCCTTAGCCCGCCTTGGCTGACAGGTGGACATTTCGGCCAGGCTCTATCCATGGGAATAGATGCTCCTCATTGGGGCGAAGCCCGCTTGGATCCAAGCTACCAGCAGCGCCCGCTGACGGTCGAGGCCTGGGTCAAGCTGAATTCCATGGTTGCCACCAATATCATCGTAGCCGCTGGTTTCATGCAGTTTGCCGGTTGTTGGGTGCTGGCTAGCGACGTCAACACCGGGAATCTGATTGCTTATTTGCCAGGCAGTTCGCCCACGACGGTCAACACAGGCCAGAATATCGTTGATGGACAGTGGCATTATGTGGCGATGGTGCTTCAGGCGACGCGGGTGCAATTGTATGTCGATGGGGTTCAAAGGGCCAACACCACCCTGTCGTCCTTTTCCTTGCCAGCTGCTGGGGCGGCCCCTACCAACAACCCAGGCAGTCTTTATTTCGGTGCTTACCCGCCTAATCATCAGGGATGCGACGGCTTGTTGGATGAAGTTCGCATCTCCAGCCAGGTTCTCAGCATCGCCGGGACGCCTACGGCAACTTTTCAAGCTGGCAGCGCCACCATCGGCCTGTGGCACTTTGACCAGTTCACCAATGGTGCTTTCAGTGATAGTTCGGCCGAGGCAAACCCGGTCACACTGGCTCCGCCTCCGGCAAACCCGGTTTTGAAGCTTCAACGGGGTGTCACTTTTGATCGGCTATATTTTGGAATTCAGTCTCAACCCATGTTCACCCCAAGCGATGTCAATGCGATCGCGGCCATGGGTTTTGACCACATCAAGATATTGATTGATCCCGCAACTCATATCTCAGGGGCTGGCATCAATCCGGCAACGATGCCGACATTAAAAATGAATGTTGATTTGGCGCTCAGCACTGGATTGCCCGTGGTGGTGGACATTCATCCACAGGCCGGTTTTAAAACTAATTATCTCGGGGACCCAACAAATTTTAATACATATCTTTGTTTCATGAACGCGTTTGCAGGGTGGCTTGCGACCAACTATACCCCCAATCAGATCGCCTTTGAGTTTATGACCGAGCCTTTTGGCAACTACACCGATTGGACGGCGATGCAATATCGGATCTGGGCAGCCGTGCGCATGGCCATGCCCAACCACACCCTGATATTAAGCGGCGATCAGACCGGTTGGTATTATGGCCTGCTTAAGGTGCATCCGGTCAACGATTCCAATGTGTTGTATTGCTTCACAACTTATGATCCGTTCAATTTCACTTTCCAAGGGGGAAGCTTTGCTGGCGTCCCGATTCGATATTTACAAGATGTTCCCTATCCCTCCAGCCCCGCGATCATTAATGCCGCCTTGACGAATATTGTAACCAACGTCCCAAGTGCCTCTCAAGCCACGGCGCGGCAAAGCTTGTTAAATTACGGGGAACAGGCCTGGAATGCCGGGGTTCTCAACGCCCGCTTCAACCGGCTGAAGAACTGGAACAATTTCTTCGGTGGACAACTCCAGTTATGGGCCGCCGAGTTCGGCTGCTTGGGACCAGATGAAGGTGGTATTAATTCTCTAAACCGCTATGCCTTTGTATCTGATCTCCGGAAGGCTTTTGAAACCAACGGTATTTGGTGGGCCTACTGGTCATACAATGAAACCTTTACCGTTCTGTTACCTTATGCGCGCATCCCGCTCGCCTCCACTCCATCTTCTGCGAGTTGGACAGATGACTTGATGCTGAATTCACTCGGCCTAATCGCTCTGGGGGTAAACCTCGTAGCCAACGGCAGTTTTGAAGTTAATCCTTTAGGCACATGGACGGCAAGACAGCTCAATAATCCCACCAACCTCATCGACGCCACCACCATTTATGGCTGGCGTGTTTACGATGTAGATCCCAACGCCGCTATTTCCTTTCAGGCAACGGTTATCAAAAACGCTTCTGCTGGCGGCAGCGCCCTCAGGCTTGATGTCAACAATCAAGACTCCGGAACTGGTTATGCTCTGGATCAATTTTTAAGTGGGCCTTGGCTGCGGTATGGGTCTAACGTGGTTTTATCTTTCGATGCCGCCTACATCGCCGGTTACACTAACGGCAATAATTTAACAGTCGTTATTTCAGAATATAACAGTTCCAGCACTTTCCTCGGCCAGACAGTTAGAAGCTATCTTCTGACCAACCTGAATTACACCAGCTTTGCTCAGGCGTGGACACCCAAATATACTAATACCACCCTGGTCGCCTTCGCCTTTGTGCCGATGTATGGCACGTCTGGATCTGTTTCCGTTAGCATTGATAATGTCCAGCTTCAGGTGCCGGTTTCCGCAACCAGTAAACTCACAATAAACCCCGTCATAAACCCCGTCATTGCCGTAACTGGCACGGTGGGCATGCATTATCAAGTTCAATATGCTGCGGCGCTGGAATCAAACACATGGCTCCTGCTTCAGGATATTCCAGCTTTGCCCAGTTCCCCCTTCAAGGTAATTGACCCCACGCAAGCCACGTTGTTGCAGCGGTTTTATCGCACTGTGGTGGCAGTGCCGTAAATCACCATGATTAAAGTCAATATCAATATAGACCCTCGTTTATTGGGTAATGCCCCCGAACGGGGGGTGACGCAGAAACTTCAGGGCTCATATCTTCATAAATAACAGCACACACAACGTAACGGTATAACCATTATGAACACAGCCAGAACTAAATTAAATCCAACAATGTTTCGTAATCTGCACGCGGTGCGCGGTTTGGCGCGACTAAATCAGGGCAGCTGTCGGCCTTTTAAAATCCTGTCGGCCGGCTTTATCGCTTTGAGCTTGGTATTCGGAGGTCAAGCACAACCTACTATCACGAGCCAGCCTGGGTACACCATTACTTGGAATGGTAATGATGGCGATTACTCTGGACTCCCTGTGCCAAATAATGCCGCCATGGCCAGTAATGGAAGCCAAGCTTTTGGCAGCGGACAGCTCATTGCTGATGGCGAGGCTCAAGACATCGACAACGTAATTGACGGAGCATACGGCAATGCCAGCAGTTGGATTTCCGGCACTAATCAAGTGCCTTCGCCGCTTGATACAGCTGCGGGGACCTTTATTGGTGTCCGGTTCGCCAATGCCATTGCGATCGGTTCAATTGCTTGGGGGCGGGAAAACAACGAAACGACACAGGCCGGCGGGTATCCCGACCGATGGCAGGGGGTGTATACGTTACAAGTGACGACCAAGGCAAATCCCGATGCAGGTACGACGGCGACGGGCAATGCGGCGACGGGCTGGGTAACGATTGGCACAGTGACAACTGGGGAGGCACAGAAGAGCGCCACGTTTCGTCCCTGGATGCGACACCTTTACAATGTGGCTCATGGGGGTAATCCAATTCAGGCCACGGGCCTACGGATTAAAGTCTCTTGGGCAGCAATTGACATCGACGAGATTGAGGTTAACGCGCCTATTCCGGTTCGGTCGGCAGACACTGTCGGTAACGTGTCAGGTAAGTGATCTTTTAAATCAGCACACCACAAAGTGACAGGATAGTGGAATCCCATGACAAAAAAAACCATTATTGGTTCGCTCGCGGTGCTGGCGATTGCGGGCTGTCTCTTTTCCCTGCTGCATAAGCCCATGGAAAAAGGCGAGCAACTTGCCACAGAAGTCAGTAAAGCGCTGGGGCAGCGGGTAGCGGAGGAAGTGGCTAATCTCTTGGGTGACAAGGGGCAGATTGCAGTGTTTAGTCTTGAAATCGCACCCGACCAGAACCCGACCTTCGCCGCGCAAATGAAGGTTTTCAATCAGACCCTCAAGAAACACGGGGTCAAGATCGCCGCAGTCCAAACCATGCCGGGTGGGGTAAATATGTTGATGCTGGGCCAACGGCTGTCGCCAAAGGATTACGGCGAATTGATCGAGCAGGCTCCCAGTGCTGATATTATCGTGTCGTTTGTCGGTCCACCCAATCTGAACCTTGACGATTTGCAAAAGCTCCAAGCCCATAGTCCCCGGCTGATTGTGGTGGACACGTTTGATGTAATGAAAGGAACTGCGTTGCCGGCCTTGGTCGAGGCGAAAGTGGTTGCTTTGGCGGTCGTGCCACGAACTTCTTTGGAGATTGAAAATGAGAAATTGCAGCCCAAGCTCTTCGATCGCTACTACAAAATCCTACGTGTGCCATAATTGGAGACTGGTCTTGATCCTTGAATAATAAATTGAATCAACCGTCCCACACTTAAAAATGAAGAACCCCATTCTGATTCGGCAAAACGCATCCCTGCTCGGATGGCTGATGCAAATGTTTGTGGCTGGAATCATAGCTGCAACCTTGCCAAATGCGGCGGCAGCGGAACAGCCGAAGGCTGCGAAAAGGCCGAACATCGTTTTCATTCTGGACGACGACATGGGCTGGGGTGATCTGAACTGTTACGGTCATCCGTATATCAAGAGTCCCAATCTGGACAATCCGGCGGTGGTGGACCGGTTGTCCAAGCATCTGCTGGAGTGGCAGCGGAGTCTTCCCTATCTCCCCATTGATCCCGGCTTGAAGCGCCACTTCGATCTTTTGCCGGCCCCGTATCCCTGGCCGCAAGAGGGGAAGAAATGAAAAAGCAATTAATACAAGGCCGTGCAAGGCAGATGGCTCAAGGAAGTGTTTTATTTGGCAAATGACATCTGCTTTGACGATTATGTCAACAGCTTTGAAAAACAGATGTTCAGGAAAAAATGTTCAGAAAATATTATGATTATAATAATCCGCAAAGCACTCTTGAAATTGGCTCTTGTATTTTCAGTCGGGGCCATGTTGTTTTCAGCCTGTGGCAAAACAGAGGCTAGAGACTCGATTGCGCTATCTGGAACGGATTGGAAGATACGTGATGATCTTCAGGGTCAGGGTATTGCACAGGGGTATTTCAACGCGGATTCGGCGGAGTCAGGGTGGATTCCAGCGCAGGTGCCGGGTAACATTCAGGTGGATGTGGAAGCGGCGCATCTGGTGGGGCCTCTGTGGTATGGGGCGGTTAATACAAACCTGTATGAAGTCGCGCGCAAGGATTGGTGGTATCGAAAGGATTTTGTGGTTCCAGCGACTTATACTGGCAGGCGCATCACCCTGGACTTTGACGGAGTGGATGAGCGCTGCAAGGTTTGGCTCAATGGCGCTTTGATTGGGGAGAACTCCGGGATGTTTCGTCGGTTCTGGTTTGATGTGTCGGGAGTGGCATTGCCTGGCCAGACGAATCGGTTGGCGGTGCAAATCAACCGGATGCCAGAGGAGTTGGTGACTGTGCTGAAGGGTTCAGACGGGCCTTACAACGGACCTATGGGTGGACTGCCAGATCGGACACGCCGGGTCTTGAAGGATTTGAAAACCCAAGGAGACTTGGGTTTCGATTGGTCGGCGAACGTATGGGCGTTAGGCATCTGGAAAGATGTGCGTATGGTTGCGACTGGGCCGGCGCGCATCGATTGGACGCGCGTGGAAACCACACTTGACGACAATTTCAAGCACGCAACTGTCCGCGCGACACTGGAGGTTGATAGCCTTACAAATCAGTCATATGAGGCCGTGTTTCGCATCACAGGCCACGGTCAGAAAATTGTCAAGCACGTCAGTGCCAAGCTGGTCAATGGCCACAATCGAATAATGACAGAGTTATCACTGAACCGGCCCGCACTGTGGTGGCCCAATGGCCAGGGTGAGCAGCCGCTCTACGCGTTGGAGGCCGAACTTCAACCGACTGGCGGCGAACTTTTGAGCGACAGGGGTTCAACGCATTTTGGCGTGCGTGAGTTGCAATGGGGGTTTACCGAATCTCCCATGGGTTCGAAAACCAATGATGTCTTAAATTTCAACGGCCGAGCGAAAAATTGCAATCTACGGCAGCTGCGTTGGTTGTCCAGCGACGATGCCCCCGCCAACTTCACGAATCGCTATCAACTTTTCGTCAACGGTCGCGCTGTGAGAACCATCGGCTCCGCTCCAATTCTGCCGTATCTCCTCCCGGGTTGTGGCCGGGCACATGAATTGCAACTGCTGCATTTTGCCAAGAACGCCGGGATGAACTTTTTACGGCTTAATGGCGGCGGTGGCGGTCCGTTGTTTGACGACGCTTGGTATGATTTGGCGGATGAACTGGGTATTATGGTTTCCTATGAATATCCGGTTGCTAATACCATCTTGGATTCCGATCCCCTTCTCCTGACCAACCTGGACGCGACGTGTCGTAGCATGATCAAACAGTCCCGGAACCATCCTTCAATTGTTGAGTATGCAGGCGGGAGCGAAATGGGAAATCTTGACAAAGATTGGACCACGTTGGCGAGATCGCCCGCCGTATTATTGATGCAGAAGATTGCAGCAGAAGAAACCGATCGACTGTTTCGTGTCACCGACTCGGAACTGGGAAGCCAGCATGGACCTTGGGTTTTTAACCTGCTTCAGCCAGCCTTTTCCTACGGCTACTACAATGGGAAAGCCTCCGATACCATGCGCTATTCAGAATTTGGCACCGCCTCGCCCGCGAATCTGGAGATATGGCATCGGGAGATTCCGCTTCAATCCCAATGGCCACTCGATAATGTGAACGACCCAATCCTGGTTTATCACAACGCCAGCAAATCCGCGTTTACGGACATTGACTGGCTGTTCAAGCCATGGATTGAAGCAGCTTTTGGCCCCCTGACCGACCTGCCTCATTTGGTGGCCGCCGGGCAATACTACGGAGCCGAGGGGCTTCGGTATGTCTATGACGCTCTGCGCCGCAAAGGAAAACGCATCGGCGGTATTAGCAACCACACATTCAGCGAGCCGTGGCCCAATGCAGCGGGAAGCTACATGGTCGACTACGACGGGCGGACATTAATGAATTATGATTTTCTCAAGCAGGCGCTGTCGCCTATCAGCTTGTCGCTAAAAATTGATTCCTGCTTGTATGCTCCGGCAACCGGCATCCAAGCGGAATTGTTCCTCGTTAGCGATGCGCCGAAGGCGACTGGAGGGCTGCGTGCGAAATGGGTGGCTCGTAATCAGGACGGGATGGTTCTTGATCAGGGTGTGGTCACTGCCTCTATTGCTCCGCTTGAGGTCAAGTCACTGGGGACAATCACACTGCACCCGCCGGAGAAGATCATAACCGGGGTGATCCTGATTGAACTTCGATTGGAAGATTCGTCGGGCAAATTACTTGTGGAGCGTGTGCAAATATTTGGCCAGGCAGACGTCCCGTTTCCCTTCGCCGGATTGCTGAGCTCCGCCACTTCCACAAACCCAGTCTGCCGGACCAGCTTGCAGGTAACCGCTGCGCCGCTACCCATAGAAGGCAATCAGGAGGTCTATGCGCTTACTCTGAAAAACACCGGCAAGATGACCGCGCTGTTCTGTGAGCCGCATCCATTGTTGGTTTATCGCACCGACCTGTCCATCGACAACAACAACTGTTTTATCCCGCCGGGCCAGAGTCGTGTAATTACCGTTCGCGCGCCTGACCATCCGGAGTGCGGACTTTCCTTGGCGCAGACCGGCTGGAGGATTTCAATCTGGAATGCCGACGATGTGGCGGTGTCCCCGAGTGCGGACGTCATGCTGTCGGTTGGCCGCTGGGATAAGATGTGCCGAGAATTCGCCGGTTATTTTGATGTGAATCAGATGACCAACGGAGTGCAAACCAGTTGCACCGGAAGTCGTCCAGATGCGGGCAAGCTACCGTATCGGCTGTCGGATACCAGCACGGTGCAATTCAAGTTCAACTGCACTGGCGCACAGGCAAACCATCCAGCCCGTTTGCGAATCCATACCAGCGACCAAGCTGAATCTGCGCCCACAGCGGTGCAAATCACACTCAATGGTCGGACGGTGGAAAAACTTCTGCCAAAAGGGCTGGGAATCCAACGCACCGACCCGGCGCACCGAGCGTTTCCGAGCACGGTCGTTTTCGATGTGGCCAGTTCGGACCTGCGAAAAAGCACCAACACTCTGACCGTTCGAGTCGTAGGCGAGGGCTGGTTTTCTTGGGATGCTTTGGAATTGACAAGCAAACCATGAGGCCGTGGGCGGCATTATGTTGCCGGCAGGTCATGTGTTTTATTGCGGGCGGGGTAATAATCCCCCGTTCGGGGGGATTCGCTGCCGCGCCGTCTCTATAAACTGGGGGAAATTACAGTGAATGAATACTCACCTTGTGATGAGTCCATTTTGAAACTAGAAACAAGAATTATATGAATAACGTTCAAACAAATCGGTCGCAGGGTAGCGTGGTTTACCTGCTGTTCTGTTGCTTCGCTTCTGCGCTCGGTGGCCTGCTGTTCGGATATGACCTCTTCGTCATATCAGGAGCCAAAGATCTGGTTGTCCAGCGTTTCGCTTTATCCTCGTTGATGGAGGGCTGGTTTGTCAGTTCGGCGATGGTTGGGGCGATGCTGGGTTGTCTGCTGGCGGGCACGAGCAGTGATCGGATTGGGCGCAAGAAGGTTTTGCTGGTGGCTTCGTTATTTCTGTTGGCTTGTTCGGTTGGTTGCGGGCTGGCTTGGTCGCCGACTTCATTGATTTTCTTTCGATGGATAGGAGGCGTCGGTGTGGGCATCGCCTCCATGGTTTGTCCGCTGTATATTTCCGAACTCTCTCCGCCCCGCTTGCGTGGGCGTATGGTGACGCTTTTCCAGCTGGCAATCTGCGTCGGCATCGTCGCAGCCATTATGATCAACACGGGCTTGCTTTCGTGGCACGAACGAATCAAGGGAGGGACATCTGACGGAATAGTCGGTTTTATGGTGGCCCGCGACGTGTGGCGGAGCATGTTGGGCATGGAGACGTTGCCTGCGGTGGTCTTTTTTATGATGTGCGTCATCATTCCTGAAAGTCCTCGCTGGCTGGCCGAAAAAGGCCGAAGGTCCGAGGCGCTGAAGGTGCTCGAACGTGTCAATGGCCCACAAATCGCAAAGGCAGAACTTTTAGAAATTGAAGCTGCCGCAGCCGGTGAGCGCGGCTCGTTGATGGAACTATTTCGTCCCGGTCTGCGCCGACCATTGCTTATGGCGCTATTCCTCGCGGTTGTTTCCGAGTTTAGTGGCATTACGACAATTTGGAATTTTGGTCCAGAAATCATTCGTGGCCAAGGCATCCAATTGACTAGCGAAATGAGCGGCATGGTGGTGATTGCCTCGTCATTGTCAGTTTTCACACTCTTGGCGCTCTGGTTGATGGATCGTGCAGGTCGGCGGCGGCTGTTGTTTTGGGGTAATGTGGGTTGTTTTATCTCCCTGATTGTTTTGGGCGTGCTTTTAGGCCGAGTTGATTCTTCCAGCACCATGAAAGTGGCGACAGCGGCAACTTTTGTCGCATGCTTTGCCTTTTCAATGGGACCGATCAAATGGGTTTTTATGTCGGAGGTTTTTCCGACGCGTATCGCTGGACGGGCGGTAGCCATAAGTTCGTTGGCCGTGTGGACTGCCGGCGCCATTTTGAACCAATTGTTTCCGCTTATGCGAGACAGTTGGGGTAAAAGCATGACGTTCTACGTCTTTGCAGCGGTGCTGATTCCACAGTTCTATTTCGTTTGGAAGATTATGCCGGAAACCAAGGGACGAAGCTTGGAGGAGATTGAACGCTCGTGGCATGGCATCAAAGGTGGAGTAACAGCAACTCAAACCATTGGCAAGAAGCCCCCGCTTGGAATAGAGGCGGAAGCGGAGATTCTGGGGTAAGGCAAGCGGAAATGGTCAATTCGACTTTGACACCTTGCTCAACAAATTGCGGTGCTGAACGTCTTGCCAAATGATGTCATGGAGAAAAACCAGCATATGGGTGTGGTCGAGGTTATTTTGAGTCGCTGCTCTGCCGATTACGAAAATTAAGTTAACACAAACCAATATGCCGGAGATTATGAAAATGAAAAATCCATTCAACCGCTTGGTGGGAGACATGCCCAAGGTGGGCATTCGTCCCGTCATTGATGGACGACTCGATGGTGTGCGAGAGTCGCTGGAAAAAACCACCATGGCGATGGCCAAGTCCGTGGTACGGCTTATCGAAGCTAATCTTCATCACTCAAACGGTTTGCCGGTCGAATGTGTCGTTGCCGATACTTGTATTGGAGGAGTTGTGGAAGCATCACTGGCGGCAGAAAAGTTTCGAAAAGACGGTGTGGGCGTTTCGCTAACCGTGACTCCTTGTTGGTGTTATGGTTTTGAAACAATGGATACGGATACGGTTGCCCCCAAAGGCATCTGGGGGTTTAACGGGACTCAACGCCCTGGTGCGGTTTATCTGGCTGCCGCCAGTGCGGCGCACACGCAGAAGGGACTGCCCGCATTCACCATTTATGGGCGCGACGTGCAGGATATCGGGGACACTCATATTCCAATGGATGTCCGCGAAAAGATTTTGCGTTTTGTCAAAGCGGGTTTGGCGGCGACCACCTTGCGTGGCAAATCTTATCTTTCCATAGGCGGAGTCTCTATGGGAATTGCCGGCTCGATTGTGAATCAAGATTTCTTTGAGGATTTTCTTGGCATGCGTGTGGAATCCGTGGATATGACAGAGTTGGTGCGCCGCATGGAAAAGGGAATCTATGATGAGGATGAGTTCAAGCACGCGTACACTTGGGTGCGGACGAATTGTGCCGAAGGGAGAGACTGCAACAAAACAAAGCGCAGTCGCAAGCGCAGGGATTGGGAGTGGGACTTTGTGGTGAAGTCCGCCATGATTGTGCGCGACCTCATGGTAGGCAATCCGCGTCTGAAAAAACTTGGCTTTGGCGAAGAGGCGCTCGGCCACAATGCTATTGCCAGCGGTTTCCAGGGACAGCGCCAATGGACAGACCATTACCCTAACGGGGACTTTTTGGAGGCCATGCTCAACTCATCGTTCGATTGGAATGGGATTCGGCAACCATATGTCGTCGCTACGGAGAATGATTCATTGAACGGGGTCTGCATGCTGTTCGGTCATTTGTTGACTGACAGCGCCCAAATATTTGCCGATATGCGTACCTACTGGAGTCCTGAAGCTGTCCGTCGTGTGACAGGTCAGCATTTGACTGGGGCGGCAGCGGGAGGCCTTCTACACCTGATAAATTCAGGCGCAGCGGCTCTTGATGGCTGCGGCCTCCAGATGAGAGCTGGCAAGCCAGCCATGAAACCATTTTGGGAAATCACACCTGCAGAAGCGCGCACTTGCCTCAAAGCCACCACTTGGTCGCCGGCCATCTATGAGTATTTCCGCGGTGGTGGTTTTTCGAGCGCCTATGGCACGCGGGTGAATATGCCGGCAACGATGTTCCGTCTCAATCTCGTAAAAGGACTTGGGCCGGCCTTGCAAATCGCCGAAGGCCAGTTTGTGGATTTGCCAGCGGAGATTTATAGGGTGCTGGAGGAACGGACGAATCCAACATGGCCGTCGCACTGGTTTGTGCCGCAACTGACAGGCAAGGGTGTGTTTCGCGACGTGTATTCGGTGATGAGCGCTTGGGGCGCAAACCACGGCACAATCAGCTTTGGCCACATCGGCTCGGAACTCATCACACTCGCCTCGATGCTGCGCATCCCGGTTTACATGCACAACGTGGGCGAAGAACGAGTGTTTCGTCCGGGCGCTTGGACAACATTCGGCACGGCGAATCTTGAGAGCGCCGATTTCCGTGCGTGTGCAAACTTCGGGCCACTTTACCGGAAGGTTTAATCATGCCAAAGAAAGTTTATCTCGCGGTGGATCTCGGTGCGGAGAGCGGCCGGGTTATCGCCGGCATTTGGAACGGCAAAACAATCCGGCTGGAGGAAGTTCATCGTTTTCCAAACGGCCCGATAATGCTTGGCGAAAGCATTCGCTGGGATGTGCTGCGACTTTGGGGTGAGATTCAGAATGGATTGTGCCTCGCAGGGAAAAAATACGGGCGAAGCATTGTTTCGGTGGGAGTGGATACTTGGGGTGTTGATTTTGTCCTGTTAAACAGGCAGGGCGAAATACTTGGCCAGCCATATCATTATCGCGACCATCGCACTAGCGGCATGATGAAACGCGCTTTCAGAAAAGTGGGGCGCCCAGAGATTTTCGCGCAGTCAGGCGTTCAATTTATGGAGCTTAATTCGCTCTACCAGTTGCTTGCTTGGCAGAAACATTCGCCGGAAATTCTCGCCGCCACAGACGCGTTGCTGTTCATACCTGATTTTTTCCACTGGTGTCTGTGTGGCGTAAAGAGAGCCGAGTTCACCGTTGCATCAACATCGCAGTTTGTGCATCCGATCAAACGTGATTGGTCACTTCCCCTGCTCAAGCAACTCGGTTTGCCGACCCATTTCTTGCCGAAAATTGTACCACCGGGCACAGAACTCGGCACGATTCGCAAATCGTTGTCAGAACGGATCGGGCTTGCCGGGGTAAAAGTTGTTGCGCCGCCCTCGCACGACACCGCTTCCGCCGTTGCGGGCGTTCCGACCACCAACACAGGCAGGGCCAACTGGGCATTCATCAGCTCCGGCACATGGTCGCTGATGGGGGTGGAAGTCAAGGTGACCGCGCTTTCGCCACGCGCGCTGGAATTGAACATGGCTTACGAGGGAGGTTTGGACGGCACACACGGTCTGTTGAAAAACATCATGGGACTCTGGTTTGTGCAGCAATGTAAGCGGTCATTCGACACCGCAGGGCGTAAATACACTTATGCACAACTCGCGTCTATGGCTGCAAAATCAAAGTCGCTTCGTTCTCTCATCAACATCAACGATCCAAGCTTTCTTAATCCTCTGGATATGCCCCGCGCGATTCAGAAATTTTGCCGGGAAACGAAACAGCCCACCCCCACGACCGATGGCGAGCTGGTGCGTTGCGCCTACGAAAGTCTTGCGCTCAAATATCGCGAAGTGCTTGGCTCGCTCGAAAAACTCACTCACGAAAACATTCAAGCCATTCATATCGTCGGTGGTGGCTCACAGAATCAGTTGTTGAACCAGCTCGCAGCGGATGCCTGCCAACTTCCCGTCATCACCGGTCCGGTGGAAGCAACCGCCATGGGCAACCTGCTTACGCAGATTCGTGCCAGCGGAGAGATGGCATCACTGGCCGAGATGCGGGAAGTCATTCGCAAATCCAGCAACGTGCAACACTATGAACCGAGGCCAAATGGAGTTTGGGCTGAAGCTACAGAGCGGTTCGCTGGGTTGTTGTAAACACCATGAAAACATGTTTTTCGATAATTCTGCTCATGACGCCCACCCCCGCCGCACGCGGTCCGTTCACCTTGGAATTGAAGATCCGCTCCAACGCCAAAGGCCCCGCGCAGGTGTTTTGGAGCACG
>Ga0114951_10001166_pt1 | contig 33709 bp, 19 predicted proteins | sample AM7aDNAmetaG_FD_88677 | JGI IMG/M metagenome (GOLD analysis project Ga0114951, IMG submission 88677) | Freshwater microbial communities from Finland to study Microbial Dark Matter (Phase II) - AM7a DNA metaG | ecosystem: Environmental > Aquatic > Freshwater > Lake | place: Finland: Lake Alinen... | reverse complement strand
TTTTGTCTTCTTTACTGCTTACTGCCACTGCCAACTGCTGCTATTATGGCATATCTTTTTTTGTTTAAATTTAATTGGTCATTAGTTGTCATTAATAGTCATTGATAGTCATTGGTCATTGGTTCTTTTCTTTTATCTTTCTACTTTTATCTTTTGTCTTCTTTACTGCTTACTGCCACTGCCAACTGCTGCTATTATGATATATCCTTTTTTGTCTAAATTTAATTGGTCATTAATAGTCATTCGCTTTGTTGTTTTTGTTTCTCCTGCAAAGCAGCGAGGATTTTCTCAGGTGTAATAGGAAGATCTCTTACCCTTACCCCGATGGCATTATAGATAGCATTGGAAATGGCTGGGGCCGTAGGGCAAAGACCAGATTCGCCAACTCCTTTGGCACCCCATGGTCCGGCACTATCGTTAGTTTCTACAAATTCTAAATCGATAGGAAAATCCATTTCCTTGACAGTTGGAATTTTATAGTCACGAAAGTCGGGATTTAAGATTTTACCTTCTTTCGTGAGAATCTGTTCGTAGAGAGTATAGCCTAAACCTTGAGCAAGAGCGCCATACATCTGTCCTTTCAACGTCTGAGGATTCAGCACCTTTCCAACATCATGAACCGCAACCATGCGCAGAATCTTGACCTCTCCTGTTTCAGTATCTACTTCTACTTCAGCTCCCTGAGCACCTACAGCATAGGAAGCAGACATGTTGCCATAACCCTTATTCCAGTCAGGTAATTCGTTAGGCGGGTCATAAAATGCATGTGCACTTAGCATTGTGCCCTGTTCCCTGAAATGAATGGCGCGCAGCAGAGTGCCCAATTCTACCAGGAGCCAGGGTTCTTTGGGTGCATCTTTGATGAATAAGTAACCCTCAACGAGATCAAAATTGCCTTTTAGTGCAGCTTCTCTGACATCAAACTTTGGCGCTTCGTATGAAGGATTCTTTTTGCAAAATGCCTTCAGGTTTTTATCTGCAAGTGATGGAAACAGATTTTTTGCCTGTTCAAATAATTTATTCCGCAGGTCATTTGCTGCTTTAATAGTTACATTTCCAGCCATAAACGATCCTCTACTGGCGTGTGTACCAACATCCCACGGACAGGTATTGGTGTCCACCTGATTGATAAACACTTTCTCTGGCTTTACTCCTAGAGCTTCAGCAACCCCCAGTTTCAAGACAGAATGAAGACCCTGGCCCATTTCCACGCCACCGTGTGAAACATACACATTACCAAAATCGTCTAACTTTAAGAACATTCCAGTACCATCAGACTTGTAGATTCTTCCGCCACCACCTACATGGAATAATGATGCCATGCCCACACCGCGATATTTGCCCTGCTGATTTCTAGAGTGCTTCCAGTCCAGCTTTGTTGCTACAGACTCCATACACTTGTCAAGCGCACAGGTGGTGACCTTGAGTCCCATTGGTGTGGTTTCGTTAGACTTATTACAATTTATCATCCTGAATTCGTATGGATCAATACCTGCAATTTCAGCCAGCTCATCCATATTGGTTTCCAATGCCCAGTTAACTTCCGGATTACCATAACCGCGCATGGCCTGACAGTATGTATTATTTGTATAATAAATATCTGCGTGGAACTTTATATTGGGCACACGATAAAGTGAAGTAGCAGGTAGCAACATTACACTTGGAAAAGTCGCACCCCATGAGGTATATGCACCATTATCCTGGATAACATGAATCTCCCTGAAGGTAAGCATTCCATTCTCGTCGCAACCCTGAGTTATCTTAGTCTGGGAAGACTGACGGGGAGACAAACAGGCAAATTCTTCATTCCTGTCATAGACAATCTTTACAGGTTTTCCTGTTTTGTATGCCAGCAGGATACTTATATATTCGTAAGCATGGGTATCAAGTCCTGTTCCGAAAGCCCCACCCAGCGTTGGCACAATCACCCTTACGTTTTTGTCTTTCAAGCCCAGACAAGGCAGAAAACCAATAAAATCACGCTGAGCTAAAAACGGAACCTGTGTCTTGGTCCAGATGGTGAGATTATTGTTCATGTCGAACTCGGCAATTGCACCGGCTGTTCCCATACAACTTTGCTGAATCCATTGCGTGGAGAACGAACCCGACACAATATGTTTGGCAGCTTTCTTTCCTGCTTCGATATCTCCAGAAGAATGCTGAAACAGAACAGGCACTTTATTATCTTTAACTGGTTTACCTTGCGGATCCAGTTCATGAATCAGAATAGCATTCTCCTGACAAGCCTCCAGAGGAGAGAAAATACCGGGGAGAGGTTCATATTCTACATCAATCAAACGAATGGCTTCTTCTGCAATTTCCTGGGATATGGCTGCTACTGCAGCTACTTCATCCCTGAATTGTCTCACCTTATCTTTTTTTAGGATGAAATTATCCCGTAAAAATCCAAACCTCATCTCAGGCGTATTATAAGCAGTGACAACAGCCATTACACCAGGTAGCTTTTGGGCTTTAGTGATGTCAATGTGCAAGATCTTTGCATGGGCATGTTCGCTGAATTTAATTTTACCATACAACATGCCCGGACGTGACAGGTCCTGGATATAAAGAGCTTTACCGGCAACTTTGTCTCCACTGTCCGGTCTGGGAATTGTTTTACCTATATAATTCAGTTTACTCATGACTTCCTCCTTATCTGGCTGGCTGCAGCCTTAACGGATTCTACAATTTGAACATAACCTGTGCAACGGCATAGATTGCCAAGCAAAGCAATCCGAATCTCTTCGTCGCTTGGATCATTGTTTTTATCCAATAGTGCTTTGGTTGACATAATCATACCAGGGCTGCAAAAACCACATTGAACAGCACCGTTGTCTATAAAAGCTTTCTGAATTACTGAAGGTTTGTTTTCTTCTTCCAGAAGCCCCTCTATTGTAATAAGTGTCCGTCCCTCTAACTCCAGAGCAGGATATAGACAAGCATTTACTGCTTTTCCATCTACTATTACCGTACAAGCTCCACATTCCCCTTCTCCACATCCTTCTTTGGTACCGGTAAGTCCAAGCTGGTCGCGGATAAGGTCTATAAGGCGCAGATGACTTTCTACTTCAAGCTTCATCTGCTGTGAATTGACATTAAAACTAATTTCTCTTTTCATCTTGGTTTCAGTTGATTAAACTTTGTATTGATTTTTTCACATATACACCAACGAGTTGGCATCTGTAATCAGCCGTAGTACGAACATCACTGATAGGTGATACACTTTTCATAGCGATTTGTTGTGCCTCTTTTATTTTTTCTTCAGTAATTTCGGAATTTTCCAACAACTTCTCTACTTCAATAAGTCGAAGTGGTACAGGAGCAACTGAACCAGCGGCAATGCGTACTTTCTTGCAAAAGTTGCCATCTGTTTCCATGAGTACTGCCACACTTGCCAGCGCAAGATCCAACTGTACCCTGCCCTTTTTCATCGATATGGCTTTTGTCTTTGTATTAGGAATATCTATTATTATCTCCACTACAATTTCCTGTGAAGTCAGACAACTCGCTCCCGGTCCTGTAAAAAAGTTCTGCAAAGGTATTTCCCTGATGTTTTTACCGCTTCGCACCACAACTCTTGCCTCCAGCACTAAAAGAGCTGGTGCAGTGTCTGCACAGGGCGAACAGTTGCCTATATTACCCCCTATGGTTGCTACATTTCGGATCTGCAGACTGCCTATTCTTTTAGCAGCCTGAATCAATACCGGAACTGAGGTTTGCAATTGTTCATTATCTATGAGTTCTGATATAGTGGAGCCGGCGCCAATATGAATATTTTCTCCAACAGTAATATTCTTAAGTTCTGGAATATCACGCAAAGAAATTAACGCATCAGGAACAAGAAGTCCACTTTTGACCTTCACCATTACATCAGTACCTCCTGCTATGTAGCGGGAGTTAGGAATCATTTCCTTCAGCTCCCATACTTCAGTTAAAGATTTTGGTTTATAAAATTCAAATTTTTTCATATGTAACCGTTTTCTATATATTATAATACTAATAGTGTATCTACAACAAAAGCTCCATCTGCATTGATCATGATCGGATTAATATCCATTTCCTTTATTTGAGGATTAGCTTCAATCAGGTTAGAGAATTTTACTATCATTTCTGCTATCATTTCTTTATTAACAACAGGTAATCCGCGGAAACCTTCAAGAAGCGCAACGCCTTTAAGTGATTGGATCATTTCATATGCCCTGGTTTTGTCAACAGGACAAATACCAAGAGAAACATCCTTGTAAACTTCAGTGGTAATCCCGCCTATACCTGCTAAAATTACATGTCCAAAAACAGCATCCTCATGAGCGCCAAGAATAATTTCAACAGCTTTTGGAATCATCTTTTGCAACAGAAGATCTACATCTGAACTAAAAATATTTTGGAGTTTGGCAACTGCTTCCTGAAGTTTCTCATCGTTTTGAACATTAGTAACAACCCCGCCTTTGTCTGTCTTGTGAACCAATCCATCACTGGCCACCTTTACTACCATAGGATAACCAACTTGTCTGGCACTAGCAATAACGTCCTGACCTGCAATAACAAAAACCTCTTTTGCACATGGTAAACTATATTCGCTAAGAAGTTTTCTAGACATCATCTGTCTGGATATTTTTAATGAACCCTTCATGTACTCTTTTAATTCCGAAGAAGGTTGTACTTTCTTGTTAGTATTAAACGCAGTGCGGTTTTTTATGTATTGAGAATAGTGTGCTAATTTCTTCATAGCAGTAGCAGTTCTTTCAGGTGAGGAGAAAACAGGAATATTGTGTTCCTCAAAGATAGCTTCAATCTTAGGATTATCAATAATATAAGCATGTACAGGTTTGTTGTATTTGTTCCGTGCATTTACAAAGGCCTGTCCGAATTCATTACTGTCCAATCCGCAATTAATGGCAATGCAACTGTCTATATAATTTTGCTGCATGACTTTATCCACCACTGCATTATAATTAGCTGGAGTGATCTGCGGTGTCATATCCACAGGGTTGTTTAATGCGGCAAAAGAAGGTACAAGGGGCTGGATATCCTTCTTGGTTTTGTCATCAATTTCAGGCATGTTGAGACCAATTGTCTGGCAGGTATCGCTGGTAATCACTGACGGACCGCCTGATATGGTCAGAATTGTTGTGTTGTTTCCTTTTGGTAAAATTTCATCGTTTGAAAGAAAAGCTTTTATCGTGTCGAAAAAGTCATCGCTGTTTTCCGCCAGAATAATACCATATTGTTTACACATCGCTTCAAAAACTTCATACGATCCAGCCATTGAACCCGTATGAGACATTGCTGCTCTTCGTCCAACCTCTGTTTTGCCTGCTTTCAGAGCTATAATTGGTTTATTTATGTTGGCTATGGTATCGATAAATTTCTTGCCATCCCTGATTTCTTCAATAAATAGAGCAATAACTTTGGTTTCTTTATCTTCTTTTAAATATTCGAGAATATCAACATGATCTATATCCACCATATTGCCAATGCTGATGAATTTTGATATGGCCAGTTTTCTTTTCTTGATCTCATGGAAAAAAATGCCGCCATAAGCACCACTTTGCGAAACAAAACTTAATGGCCCCTGTTTTCTGGGTAATTCCCAGAAATAGGTAGCATTCATATTATGGGCAATATTGTAAGCTCCCATGCAGTTAGGACCAACGACACGCATGCCTGTTTTTTCACGGATTTCACGTATCAACTGCTGGGCTTTTTTACCCTCATCGCCAGCTTCTCCGAACCCGGAAGATAAAATAATGGCGTTACTTACACCGCATTCCCCGCATTCTTTTATAACGGGAAAAACAAATTGATTAGGGATGCTGATCAAGGCCAGATCTACTTTTGACGGAATATCCTTAATTGTTTTGTATCCTTTAAGGTCAAATACATTCTCTCCCTGGGAGTTGACAGGAAAAATCTGCCCTTTGAAATCATAGCTGATGAGGTTTTTCAGCAAAACATTACCAAGCTTACCGGGATTGGAAGATGCTCCGAAAACAGCGATACTCTTGGGTTGAAACAGTGTGTTCATGTTAGACATATATGTTCTCTTTAATTAATAGTATGTGTCAAATTTATAAAAAAAATAATAAATTTCGATTTTAAATATGGGGTTTAATATATACCCCTATACCTTATTTTACATTATTCATCAAACTGCGTCCTCTCAATAATCTGCCTTTGCACGTCAGGACCAAGATCTATAAAACGTGCTGTGAAACCGGCCACTCTGACCATCAGGTCAGAATATCTTTCCGGGTATTTTTGTGCATCAGCAAGCATCTTGCTATCAACAATATTATACTGCACCTGGTAGCCACCCATTTTAAAATATACCTCATTTAATTTAATGAATTTTTCTGCGCCGGCTTTTCCCTCAATGGCAACAGGATTGAATTTAATATTAAATAAAGTCGATTGAAGTTCTTTTGCATTGACTTTTGTTGCAGATTTTATAAGGCTTGTAGGACCACAAGCGTCAGTGCCCGGGAAAGCTGAAATGGCACCATCTCCAACATATTCTCCGGCTGTACGGCCATCAGGAGTTGCACCGCAAGCTTTTCCATGAAGCACCTGAGTAGTTACAGAAAGTGTGCTCGGTTGCCATGGTTTTCCTACCCAGTTATTTGTGCTTTGTGATACTTCAGACCAGTTTATATATAAATCGGCAAGAATATTATCTACATAATCTAGGTCGTTTCCGTACTTTGGTGCATCAAGCAACATTTTTCTCAACTTTTCATGTCCTTTAAAATTATCTTTTAAAGCATTCCTTATTTCTTTTATTGTAAGCGTTTTTTCATCAAAAACATTTTTCTTTATTGCTGCAAGGCTGTTTGCTACGTTCACCATCCCGCATGAAATAACATAAGCAGAATCGCTGTATCTGCATCCGCCTTCATAGGAATCAATTCCTTTTTCGATGCAATCGTCCAGCAGTGAGGTCATAAAAGGATGCATAAGACCCATATCATTGTGCACGACCATTATTGAGTTCCAGTATTCTTCTTCTTTCTTAATGACATATGCAGTTGCTTTTTTAAATTCATTCAGGATCTCATCATAGCTGGCTTTTTCAACATCAATGCTGACATCAATAAGTTTGTCACCGGTAACAGGATTAATTCCATTATTCATTACCAGTTCAAATATTTTCAGATTATTAGTATGAGGAACAGCGTACATTGGCATGCGCTTGCCACACATCTGCATATCAACGCATCCGCAAGGTGCCCAGTCGCGGGCATCTTCAAGAGAGGCATTGCTGTTTTCTATAAATCGTTCTATGGCTATTTTGTCATTAAATAAGGCAGGATATCCCGATCCGGCTTTTATACATTCTACCACTTTATGTTTGAATTGTTCATTCATATTTTCTGTCCAGCGTACAGATATTGTAGGTTGCCATGTTTTTACATTTATTCCTGATTGGAGAATCAACTCTGAAAGTTCATTGCTGCAAGGGTTTCCGTTCTTATCAACACCCCCTATTGTTAAATTCTGATAAACACTACCTCCAAGGTAAGCTTCAGTAAATGTGGCATGAGCACGGGTTATTTCTGCACATTTTATACGCATCAGCTCCAATAATTCCAACGCATCATTACTTGTCATTTTGCCCGAAGTAATATCATTTTTGAATGGCCGGTACATGTACTGATCAAAACGCCCGGGTGATATGCCGCGCCCGTTAAGTTCAATAAAAAGACAGACATGAACGAACCAGAAAGATTGCATGGCTTCCTGAAAAGTATCAGCAGTTTTACGGGGTACTTTACGGCAGATACGAGCTATTTCCAGTAATTCACTTTTACGTTCTTTATCTGTACACTCCTGTGCTAGGCGTTCTGCTTCCCTGGCATGATTCTCTGCAAAATTTATGACGCCTTCGAGAGCGAGTTTAATACCGCAATAAAAATTATATTTTTCGTTTTCCCCTTTTGAATTATCATTTAAAAATCCTGCAAGTTTTTTATCAACAGTAGCAATAAGTCCTTCTATTCCCTGGTCAATGACCTTTTGGTAATCAACAATAACACGACCTTCAGGCACATCAAACATGAAGCGCAGAAATACAAGTTGCTGCATCCATTTTTCAACAATATTGAAATCGTCCTTGGTTTCACGAAGTATTTTTTCCGAAAGTGTTCTCCAGTTGGTATGCTCCCAATATTTTGCAACTTCAAGAATTTCTTCTTTATCCTTTGGATTTATCAGATAGATACCTAGTCTTTCGTCCCTGCCTTGCCGGCAGGCAGGTTTCTTATTTTGTAATGTACCTTCGATATAGCGTTCTTCCTCGCGTTTTATTTTTTTAAATCCTTCAAGCATCCATGCTTCGTATTCAGGATAAACCTGCGTTCCCTTGAAATACTGTGAAATATTCCCTACTAATAATTCATCATCCCATATTTTGACAGTAAGGTTGGAAAAAATATACTTAAGAGCACCACCTGCTAATAAATATTTTGAATCTGTATTGTGTGTTTTTACATAATCGGTAAATAAAACAGCTCTTTCAGCATCAATATATGGTTCTTGTTCAAGCAACTCTGCATATCTTTTTTCAACCCTTGCTGTTGATGGCGTACCTTTTATTTCCCTGTCTTTTAATATTTGGTTATTAGTCATTGGTATAGTAAAAGATTTAAATTAATATTTGGTGGGTTCTAAAAATTCAGGAATAATGGAATGTTGGAATATTGGAAAATTGAGAAAACTTCCATCTTTCCAACATTGCAAGTTAATAACGCAATTGTTATATTTAGAACTCTCCATTATTTCTTACTTATGATTTTCGTTAAAACATTTTAATCTGTTTTCCAGAATGTCAAATTGATTTCGCTGAATCAGCGAGACACAGGCCCGCAATCCTTCTGTTCTTTCGCTTCCTGTAATTGCCAATGATATTGCGCTGATACCATAATACAACAATTCTCTCAGCAAGTCTTCACCTTGCATTCCCGGGTATGAAACAGTGAAATAAAATCCGTCGGCAATAGGCTTATCAATATCCATATCGTAAACAATTTTAAACCCGTTACCAATAAACATTTTCTTTAGAATTTTAGCTCTTTCGCCATACTCCCTGCATGCTTCAACAAAATCATAAGTGCCGTCGTTAACAGCTTTTAGTAATGCCATCAATGCATACTGTGCAGAATGTGATGTTCCGGCTGTGGTTGAATACACAGTACCATGCACCAGACAATGACCGAAGTTTGCTGATGAATAATAGCGCAACAAATCGTTATGATTAGAATTGAACAAGGTATCGGAAATTGCACACATACCAATACGTTGCCCTGCATAGCTGAATGACTTGGATGCTGAGATCAGGAGGATATAATTGTTTGTGTATTTTGCAACAGTATGTTGAAATGGCGGAATTCCCGGTTTTGAAAGGTCTTTCCTGAAATCCATTGCAAAATATGCCAGATCCTCGGCAACCACAACGTTATATTTATTTGAAATATCCCCGATAATTTTTAATTCGTCTTCATTAAAACATATCCATGAAGGGTTGTTTGGATTAGAATAAAGAATAGCAGAAATATTCCCTTTCTCAAGATATGATTCAAGCTTTTCTTTTAATTGAGCTCCCCTGTAATTATATACATCAAAGCTTTCCTGGTTAAGTCCGATCATTTTCACCAGTTGCTTATGAACAGGAAAGCCCGGATCAATAAAAAGAACAGTATCTCTTTTTGAATCCATTCTCCCTGTGACCATAAACGTAGCAAAAGCACCATTAATAGATCCTACGGTTGGTATGCAGGCTACAGGACTAACATCAACATCGAGAAAATTTTTAATGAATCTTGATATTTCTTTTTTCAAGGCAGGGATGCCGTCAATGTCAGGATACAGTGATGCAACGCCGGCATCAAGAGCTGCTTTTTCTGCTTCAATAGCAATTTTGGGCGCAGGCAGACCTGGAACGCCCATCTCCATCCGGATAAACTTTTCCCCGCTTTCCTCTTCAATCAGGTTAATAAGTTTTTTTATTTCACGAATGGAGGCTTTGCCTACCTGAGTAATTTTAAGTTCTTTGATAATCTTATCAACTAAGTCACGATTTATTGGAGTTGTATTCATAGAGATATTTTAATTAATTTATTTATTTTTTTCTTCCTGCTTCAAATGACAATTTGTTTGTTGCCTTAATAAATTCATTAGGAGATATAGCCATCAGTGCTGAAAGCCATACATTTTCATGAATGCTGTTAAACGGAGAAATGGTTGACAGTAAGCCAAGCACAACGACATTAGCTGTTTTTCCGTTTATATCACCAAGTTCGCAGGCAATTTTATTAGCATCAATTTTAATCACATTATATCCTTTTAACGCATCGAATATTTTATTTACATCCGGGTAATCTTCCCTTCTCATCGCTACCGGCAACACCGAAAAATTATTGAATAGTATAGTTCCTCCCGGTTTTAAAAGTTCCAGAAATCCCGGGCGAAGCACTTCGCTGACTTCCATTACAATTAACACATCTGCCGAACCCGGTGCCAATACAGGCGAATAAACGGTACCACAACTGAATGTTGAAATAACAGGTCCGCCAAGTTGCGCCATTCCATGGGTATCGCCTTTTACAATATTTGATTCTGCATAAGGTGTTCTTAAAACAACTTCCGAAAGGACTTTACCAAAGAACAGATTTCCTTGTCCGCCAATTCCTCTGATAGCTAATCTTAGCGACTCAGGTAATTTTCCTTTTTTAGTAACAGGAATTTCTATTTCTCCTACTTTCTCAAATACAGGTGAATTTGTTTTTGCTATAGTGTTTTCATCATAAATTATAGCACCAAAAGGACAGCGCTGCAAACATACTGGAGTGCTTCCACCGCAGAATGTGCAAAAGTTTGTGAAGCTTGGCTTTTTGTCGGCATCAAATTCTATTCCCGGGCAAATGTTACAGCGTAAACATCTTTTACAAAGATCATAATCACGACTTATTTTACGAACTTTCTTTTTGTTCTCAACCTCATTAATACACAGACCTTCCAGTATCATAGTCGTAAAAACACCTTTTTTAGCTTCTTCCAGAGATTCAACAAGTACTTTTTCAATTTCTTTTAGGTTATATGAATCCACAACCACCGTTCTTCCTCCTTCGGCTTCAACAGCACGCTTCAGATTGAAAATATTGGGAACACCGGCAAGGTTTACTTTACTGCTTGGAGCAGGTTGTCCTCCTGTCATAGCAGTAATTGAGTTGTCAAGAATTACTTTGATACCGGGAGTATGTTTGAAAATAGCATTTCTTGTTGAATCAAGCCCTGAGTGACATTCGCATGAATCACCAATAACACTGATAGTTTGGGAAGCATATTCAGGCCTTGATAATACAAATCCCTGTCTTAGTGAATCAGAAGCACCCATACAGCAAACAGTATCCAATGAGTTGAGGAAGAATAACAGCGATGAACATCCGATGTCGCCAAATGCTGCATATATCTTCTTCTTCTTCTTTAATATATCAACATTTATAGCGAACGCTCTGTATGGGCAGCCGGGACAAATTGAAGGGGGTCTGTTAACAGGCTTTATTTCAATTTCCTGTTTTCTTACCTCATAGTTTATATCAATATGTTTTGTCAATTGCCCAATGATCATTTCGGGTGTCCAGTCGGTGATTATACTGTTATCCTCTTTGCCAATAACAGGAATAGATAAAAGCCTTATCTGAGTTTCAAGATAACGGTCGCCATCTTCAAAGACAAATAACTTGCCTTTTATCCCCGATGCAAATTTTTTAATTCTTTCTTTCGGCAATGGATAAGTCATTCCAAGAGAAAGTATAGAAGGTTTTTTCTTAATATTTTTTAAAGCTTCTCTTACAATAATATCACTCTCTCCGCAAAGGATGATGCCCCAGTCGTCACTTCCTTTTTCTTCCAAAACTAATAGAGAATCTTCGAGCCATTCGCTAATCTGGGGAATGCGTTCTTGTGTTGCCTTGTTGTAATTTTGACGGGCAAGTCCTGGCATAAGCATCCATGAATGAAGTTTTTCAGGTAGTGGGCGACGTTCAATTTTTCTGGATTCTTTTGTTACAACCAACCCTTCTGAATGCGCCAGAATTCCTGATGCAAGAATAACTACACAGGTTTTAAATTTTCTGCTTAAGTCGGCAGCAATCCATGCTGCTTCGTACATGTCCTGATGATTTCTTGGCTCAATAACAGGCAAGCGCAATGAACTAAAAAAATATCTTGAATCAATAACATGCTGAGTACTTGATGGGACATAGTCGGTAGCAGCATAAATAACCAGTGCGCCTGCGTCGGCAGTGTAAAAAGCTGATGTAGAAATAGCATCGCCTGCCTGAAAAACACCGGGAATTTTCATAGTTACTACTGTGTCAGATCCTGCTATCGAGTGTCCAATTGCAACACCTACAGCTACAGCTTCATTAACTGACCAGCCAACTGTAATTTTATCCTGAACATATTTTAAAGACTTATCAATTACCTCGGTGCTTGGTGTTCCCGGATACCCGTCGGCAGCATGGTAACCTGCATGTATAACACCAAGTGCAAAGGCTTCGTTACCTTGTAAAATAAATTTACTTCCTGCTTTTGATTCTGCAATTTCATTAAATCGTGCCATCGTATTAAAGTATTAAAATTCAAGAGCTAATGTTAAACAAATTGTATTTTTATTTCGCGAATACATCATTCACAATCATCACGGAGACTTCTACTGATGGGTTCAACCATCCTCATAATAAATGATTCTGCAAACAATAAATTCATCTAATTCTTTTAAATAACAAATAATAATTAATCAATAGTTCCCGTGAAGGAACAAAATGAGTAAATATAAATGTTTAATTAAAAGCGGTCTCTTTCTTTAATATTAATAAAAGAGTTACAAAGGGTAAGGAGAGAGATAAGTCTTGAAAAGTTGAGTAGATTCATAAAAAATTAGTTCTTGATACAACGGACGCTGTAAGAGTTCTCTTTATTAGTATAATAACGTTTAATCATAGCACCGGCAGTTACTTCTCTATCGTATGCATCTGTTGAAGTAGGAGTTGTGGAAGTCCAGAAATAACCATCTGTAGTAATGTTTCCATAAAGGTTCTGAGGGTTGGCCTCTCCACCAAATTTGGCTTCAAAACCTGAAGAACCACCTACTTTTAGTTTGGTACCTTCGGTAGTGCCTCTATCCCAGCCTTCTAAATCAGCATCTGCCTGAGTCATGCCCAGATACACTTCGAGTGTTTTAAAGTCAGCATCTGTAGGTAATCTCCAGCCACTCGGACAAGCAGTTGAAGCAGCAGAAAACTTGTACAACCTTCCATAAGTTGCACAATTGGAAGTATTGTTTTCATAACATGTACTGCCTGTTATATTATATTTAAGGTTTTCTTTCATCCACGACTGAGTGCCTATTTTAACAATATTATATACATTTCCACCAGCATCAGTCACTGTTGTTGCTTCTGTATTATTGTCATTGTTATTGGTAGTATCTTTTTTGCACGAATTAAATATGCTTAAAACAAATATTGAAGCTAATATGAACAAAAATTGTATGCTTTTCATAATTGGGTTTATTAAATTATTTTATTAAAACAAATATATAAATATTTTTTGAATTCACATTTTTTTTATTATTTTTATAAATATTTTTTATAGATGCAGTTATTCTAAACACTTAATTTATAATTAATTGTAAACTATGTAAAAAAAAGCTTTATATATCAATGAAAATACCTTATATTTGTAATATAAAAATAAATAAAATGCCAAAGAAATTATTTGTTGTATCAGCAATAATACTTCTTTTTTTTCAGCTAACAGTTTCAGTTAAGGGGCAGGCAACTAAGTACAGTAATGAGTTTTTATCTATAGGTATTGGGGCAAGAGCCTTGGGTATGTCAAATGCTGTTACATCTAATATTGACGATGTAACCTCTGGTTACTGGAATCCTTCTGGCTTGGTAAATATAACTGCACACAGGCAGGCATCATTGATGCATGCCGAATATTTTGCAGGTATTGCCAAATACGATTATGGCGCTTTAGCTGCAAAAATAGATTCTAACAGTGCGGCAGGATTATCAGTCATAAGATTTGCTGTTGACGATATCCCTAACACAACAGAGCTAATTGATAATGATGGTAATGTTAATTACGACAAAATAACTTCATTTTCCGCTGTTGATTTTGCTATGTTGTTTTCTTATGCACGAAAAATGCCTGTCAATGGATTAAACATTGGCGCCAATGCAAAGATAATCAGACGTAAAGTGGGCAGTTTTGCACAAGCCTGGGGATTTGGTTTTGATATTGGTGCACAATATAAAATTGATAACTGGATGCTTGGTGCAGTTATTAAAGATGCCACGACAACTTATAACGCATGGAGCTATTCCTTTGATGATAGAACCAAAGAAATTTTGGCTCTTACCGGAAACGAGGTCCCACAAAGCTCAAAAGAAATTACCCTCCCGAAGCTTATTATCGGAGGAGGACGTTCTTTTACATTTTTTAAGAAGTTTTCTCTGCTCACAGCTCTCGATATGGATATTACAACCGACGGCAAAAGAAATGTCCTGATAAAAACAAATCCTTTTAGCATTGACCCACATCTTGGATTAGAACTGAACTATAATAAAGTTGTTTTTTTAAGAGCTGGCATCGGGAATATCCAAAACGAAACCAACGAAGCAGGTAAAAAAATAAAATCTTTTCAGCTTAATATGGGACTAGGTGTTAATATTAGTAATTTCTTAACAATAGATTATGCACTTACTGATATTGGTAATAATTCAATTGCATTATACTCAAATATCTTTTCGTTACGTCTTAATATAAATCGTAAAGAAAATTAATTATAAAATGAATAATATAAAATATAGCTTATTTTTCGGATATAAAAAACGGATATTTTTTTTAATTATAGCCGCGTTTTTCTTTTTCTTACCATTTTCTGAAGCAAATGCTCAACCTTTTGGTAATGAATGGATTAATTATGACCAGTCGTATTTTAAAATAAAAGTTTTTAAGGAAGGTATTTATCGTATTTCTTATAATGCGTTGGCGTCGGCAGGTGTTCCTGTTGGAACTTTCGACCCACGAAGTTTTCAGATATATAATAAAGGAGTAGAGCAATATATCTTTGTTAAAAACGAAAATACCGGTTCTTTTTCGACAAATGATTATATCGAGTTTTATGCCGATAAAAATGATGGCTGGTTTGACACACAATTATTTAATTCACCCGGCGCACAAGCCAATCCTTACTTTAGTCTTTTTAATGATACAGCAACATACTTTCTGACTTGGAATAACAGTTTAAATAACAGAAGAATATCATTTTCAAATTATACAGGTTATGGCCCTTATACTCCCCAACCTTATTTTTTTGCAGTAAACCATCAAAATTATTTAAATGCTTATTTTTATGGATTAACCAATAATTTTGGGTCAACAGATGCTGAATATTCAACAGGAGAAGGGTGGTTCGATAATGGCATTTCTATTGGCGGGTCTTTAACAAAAAGCATCCTAACATCAAACTTTTATTCTTCAGGTCCCGATGCTATTGCATCAGTTGTTGTTGTTGGTGCTTCAACACCTCCACACCATATTAAATTAACTATGCCCGGCTATCAGATTGACACAATTTATTCCGGGTATAAAATTTTGCATTTTACACGTCACATTCCTACCAGCCTGCTTACTGGTTCAACAAGTGGGAACCAAATAATCTTATCTTCTATTAATGATTTAGGTTCAAGCGCCGATGGAAATACAGTAGCATATATTGATATTAAATACCCCCATTCTTTTAACCTGAACAATTCTGTAGCATATCGGATGTATGTGCCTGATGCTACACAAGACAGTTTGGCATATCTCTATATTACTAATTTTAGTGTCGGTGCAACTGATACTGCTTTGCTGTATGACCTGACAAACCATAAGAAAATATTAATCGCGAGAAGTGGTTCTACTTACCAGGCTTTAGTTCACAATTCAGGAGGTGAAAAATTATGTTATATTACAAGTACCGGCCAGCTTAACAATATTTCGTCTGTAACTCCTGTAAATATGGATCTGAGCAATTATGCAAAATTTACTAATTTTAATACCTCTGCTTACAATACCTCTGATTATCTTATTGTTTCACATAAAAGTTTGATGTCTGCTGTTCAGGATTATAAAAATTACAGAACTACTACCGGCTATAATGTTTTAATTGCTGATGTTGATGAGCTTTATGATCAGTTTGCTTATGGCATCAGAAAACATCCGCTGTCAATAAGGAATTTTGCGCGCTTTGCTTACAGTAATTTTGTTGTTACACCAAAGTTCTTATTCCTGATTGGCAAGTCTTTAAATGCTGTTAACTATAGATATGATGCCACTAATTATAAAAATACATTAGTTCCTACTTTTGGAGTACCACCTTCTGATAACCTGTTTACTACAAGAATAGTTGATACGCTTTACCAGCCTGCTATACCAACAGGCAGATTAGCTGCACAAACTCCTGATCATGTGAGTATCTATTTAAATAAAGTTATTGAGTATGAATCAGCACAGCAATTGGCACAACAAACTCCACAATTATGGATGAAAAACGTACTTCATTTTGGAGGGGGAGGAAATATTAATGAACAAAGTCAATTAGCTTTATATCTAACTCAATATAAAAATATTATTAAAGATACTTTGTTTGGTGGTTATGTACGTACTTTTTTAAAAACGTCTTCAGCTCCTATTCAGATTAATCAGTCCGATTCATTAAAGAATATTATTAATAATGGGGTATCTTTAATGACATTTTTTGGTCATGCTTCCGGAATTGGTTTTGATCAAAGCATCGATAATCCTTCAGAATATAATAACCAAGGTAAATATCCTTTTCTATTTGCCAACTCATGTTATGCAGGAGACATTTTTTCAACGAGTTGGAGTTCCAGTGAAGCTTTTGTTCTCATTGACAAAAAGGGTGTTATTGGCTATCTGGCTTCTACAGCTTTATCACCTGTAAGTGCGTTGCAGATATACGCTAATAGTTTTTATAGAAATATCTCTTACCTGAATTACGGCAAACCTGTTGGTAAGTGCATCCAACAGACAATTAAAAATGTTCAGATTTCGGCTAGTGCTAATCCTTATATCAGGGAGATATGTCAGGTTACTGTTCTGCATGGTGACCCTGCTATTAAACTCAATTACTTTGAAAAGCCCGACTTTGAAGTAACCGGTTCCAGTATATTCTATACCCCCCCCATCGTAAGCACAGAGGTTGACTCATTTACTGTCAATATTATATCTACCAATAAAGGAATGGCTGTACATGGACATTTCGTTGTTGAATTGAAAAGAACTTTTCCTGATGGTTCAACAACTACAACGTATGTTAAACAAATTCCCGCCACTCTTTACAAAGATACTGTTGCCTTTAAGCTACCTGTTGATATCTCTAGTGGTATTGGTATTAATACTTTACAGATAACTCTAGATTTGTATAATGAGTTTGACGAAATTACAAAAGCCAATAACACAGTAACTGTTAGTCTGAATATTAAAGCATCTTATATAAACCCTATTTACCCAAGTAAATATGCGATTGTTCCCAATGCTAATTTAACATTGAAAGCTTCAACAGGAGACCCGTTTAGTGGGCTTAAAAACTATATCTTTCAGATAGATACAACAGATGCTTTCAATTCTCCTTTCCTTAAAGTTTATCAAACCTCTCATACAGGAGGATTAGTAACCTGGCAGTTACCTTTTGCTCTCACCGACAGTACTGTATATTATTGGAGAGTAGGTTTGGATAATCCACAGCATAACTGGAGAGAAAGCTCTTTTCAGTATATTCCAAATAAAAGTGGCTGGGGACAGTCACATTATTTTCAGTTTAAAGATGACACTTACCAATACGTAACCTATAACAAACCAGACAGAGACTTTATCTTTTTTAATAACTTTAAGACTTTAAAAGTTCAGACAGGCTACTATCCTTATCAGCAATGGCAAGACTATTGGTACAAACTAAATGGTTCAGTAATGGATATTTGGAGTTGCTTGTCGGACCAAGGTAATGGATTAAAATTTGCAGTTATTAATCCCGTTTCAGGAGAGCCATGGTATAGCCATGAAATAGGACATACAGGTTCCGGACAATATGGTAATGATCATTGTAAGGCTTATGACGTACCTGCTTTTGATTTCTTTACAGATTATTATCCAAATTCTGCTGGATTTCGACAAAAGATTACAGACTTCATTAATATAGTTCCTAATGGATATTATATATTAGCATATAATCACAGGAATCATTTTGCACAACAATATGAAGAACCTCTCTATCAGGCGTTTGAATCATTTGGTAGTGCCTATATCAGAATTGTTCATGACAGTATTCCTTACATTATTTTTGGCAAAAAGGGAGATCCTATAGGCAGTGCCCATGAAGTTGTGGGGTTAAATATTCAGCAGCAAATTACGCTTACAGACAGTATTAAAACCAAGTGGAATCAGGGTTATGTTAAATCTGAACTTATTGGTCCTGCAACTAAATGGAATTCAATACACTGGAGATATAAATCAGTAAATAATATTGCTACTGATAGTGTGCGTCTGGCTGTTATTGGTGTTAAAAATAGTGGATATCAGGATACAATATTTCACGGTGTTTCTCCCGATTCTTTAGACATCAACAATTTAAGTTCAGTCATAAATGCACAAACTTATCCATATCTTTACCTTATAGCTTTTATGAAAGACGATTCTATGCATACACCAGCCCAGATGAAGAAATGGCAGGTATTGTATGATGGCGTGCCCGAAGCTTGTCTTAACCCTTCAGCTCATTACTATTTTCATAAAGATACTCTTAAACAAGGAGAAAGACTTATTTTCTCATGTGCCATTCAGAATATTGGCAATTACAATATGGACAGCCTCTTAGTGGCTTACTGGATTGTTGACAAAGACAGAAATAAAATTCCTATCTATTATCCTCGCCAAAAACCTCTTCCAATTGGAAGTACCTTTATCGATACTATTACGTATTCAACAAATAATCTGTCTGCATTAAATAGCTTATGGATGGAAGTTAACCCAAATTTTGATCAACTAGAACAATACCATACAAATAATATTGGAGAAATACCTTTCTATGTTCAGGTCGATAAAACCAATCCACTGCTTGATGTAACCTTTGATGGTGTACATATTTTGGACGGTGACATTGTTTCAGCCAAACCAAAGATCCAAATTGTTCTGAGAGATGAAAACAAATTCTTGGCTGTTAACGATACTTCTTTATTTAAGGTTTTTTTAAAGAAACCTGGCATGGCTGATGCTGAGAGAATATATTTTATTAAAAATGGTGCCGAGATAATAAAGTTTTATCCTGCTACTTTACCGGAAAATGTTTGCCGTCTTGAATACCCACCGGGCCTATTACCTGACGGAACTTATGAATTGATGGTTCAGGCAAAAGATGTATCGCATAATGTTTCCGGGACTACTGATTATAAAATTTCATTCGAAGTCATCAACAAGTCAACAATTACAGAAGTTCTTAATTATCCAAACCCGTTTTCTACATCAACTCGTTTTGTTTTTACTCTTACAGGTTCTGAGGTGCCCACTTATATGAAAATTCAAATCATGACTATTACAGGTAAAATTGTCAAAGAAATTGATATGAATGAATTAGGCAATATACATATTGGAAGAAATATTACACAATATGCATGGGATGGCAAAGATCAATATGGAGATCGCCTGGCCAATGGCGTTTATCTCTATAGAGTAATAACACGAATGAATGATAAATCTATTGAGCTGAACCAAACTTCTGCTTCAAAATACTTTAATCATGAATTTGGTAAAATGTACCTTTTTAGATAATTAATGTATTTAGATATTTTCAATTATTGATGGTTATTGACCTATATCTAATGATTAAAGTCCAATGTCTCTTAACAGATTTAACAAAGTATATTTATTCTATAAAATAATGTTAAAATAAACCATGTCTAAAAGTTTTGATGAATTTCAGGCATACCGCAATAGAATGAATGAACGTATTTTAGAGCAGGATAATCTTGTTATAAAAAGGTTTTTTAACTTAGATACAAATTCATATGCTGAGGGGAAGCTAACTGTAAAGACAAAAGAGATGCTGGGTCTTGTTGCTTCTATGGTTCTGCGTTGTGACGATTGCATAAAATACCACCTTATTAAGTGTAAGGAATGTAATGTAACTACAGAAGAGCTTTTTGAAGTTTTTTCCATCGCTAACATTGTAGGAGGCACGATTGTTATTCCTCATCTGAGAAGAGCGGTAGAGTTTTGGGATAATTTGGAAGGATAATTATTTTTCTCAGTCATCAAATAAATAATAATTTTGTTTAAAATATAAAAATTAGAATAAAAATATACCACTATATATGTTGTTAAGGACAGAAAATTTAGTTAAAAAGTACGGTAAAAGAACTGTTGTTAAAAAAGTTTCTGTTGATGTTAAACAAGGGGAAATTGTTGGATTGTTGGGACCTAACGGTGCAGGAAAAACAACTACTTTCTATATGATTGTAGGTCTTATCAAACCTTTGGAAGGAAAGATATTCCTGGATGAGGATGAGATAACCGGAGAACCTATGTATAAGAGAGCACAACTTGGAATAGGTTATCTTGCTCAGGAAGCATCAGTTTTTCGTCGTCTGAGTGTTGAAGATAATATTAAAGCCGTTCTTGAGTTCAGCAAGTTTAAAAAGGAAGAACAAAAAGAAAAATTAGAAACGTTGCTTGATGAGTTTGGCCTTCAGCATATTAGGAAAAGCATTGGTATTCAGCTTTCAGGTGGTGAAAGAAGACGTACTGAGATAGCCCGTTCTTTAGCACTTAATCCTAAATTTATTCTTCTCGATGAACCTTTTGCAGGTGTTGATCCAATTGCTGTTGAAGATATACAAACCATTGTCGCTAAACTAAAAGAGAAAAATATAGGCATATTAATTACCGACCACAATGTTCATGAAACCCTTTCTATTACTGACAGGGCTTATCTTCTCTTTGAAGGCTCTATTCTTAAATCAGGAACATCAGAAGACCTCGCTAATGATGAGCAGGTACGTAAAGTATATCTAGGGCAGAACTTTGAACTTAGAAGATAATTATTGTTTAATTGTTAAAAAAAAATCCATTATAAACTTATTTTTCTTTACCTTTACAGTATAATTTTAATTACTGACCTTTATATTATGGCAGTTAAAACTTTATACAAAGGAATTTACAGTTTTCTTTTCATAACTATGTTCTTTGTTATTGCCTGTTGTAATGATTTGATTGCACAGGTAGTTATAAACGAAGGTTCAAACAGAAATTATTCAAGCATTGCCGATGAAGATGGTGAGTTTCCCGATTGGATTGAATTATATAATGCTGGCAATAGCACTGTTAATTTATTAAATTATTCACTTACTGATGATGTTTCAGCCCCTGCAAAATGGATTTTTCCTAACATTCAGCTTTTGCCGGGTGAATTCAAAATAATTTTTTGCAGTGGTAAAAACAGAAAACCTATTTCCTCATTTGTAAATGTGTTAAACACGGGTTCTTTTAATCCTGTTGTTGGCTGGAATACACATACATTCACTACACCGTTTTACTGGGATGGTGTTTCTAATATTCTAATTAACACCTGTTCTTATAGTTCGGTTGGATTTACTACGAATTCCGTTTTTAATCAAACACAGACAACTTATTATTCAACTGTTTTTGCATATATGAATGGTAGTCCGGATATATGTTCTACTGGTTATGGTACAAAAGTTACCCAAAGACCAAATATTAAATTGAATAGCCATACAATTGGTAATGGTGTAATTCAAAATTCCACCAATAGCTATCCTGCACCCTATGGTAACTCTTATTGGGCAGCTAAAAACCAATTTCTAATTCACGCTTCAGAACTTTCATTATCAGGTTTGACAGCTGGCTATATTACAAGTATGTCTTTTAATGTGGCATCAACAGACCCAAATACTGTTTACGATTATATTGATATTTCTTTAAAAAAGGTTACTAATAGTGATGTGTCTTGTTATTTTGAACCTATTTGTACGAATATTAATCTTCACACTAATTTTAAAATTTCAAAATCAGGTGAAATAATTTATCTGTATTCTCCCTCACATATCCTGTTGAGTTCTCTGTTTGTTAATTGCCATAATCCTGATAATAGTGTTGGTTCCTTTCCAAATGCATCTTCAAATATTTCTCTTTTCCAGATTGCGACACCTTCAGCAACTAACAATCAGTCCGACACTTTTTCTATTTATCTGCTTCCTCCTGTATTTTCAGTCCAGTCAGGAATATATAGTACGACTGTCAATGTCGGTATTACAAATCCGAATACAGTATTCTCTTCAATATATTATACTACTGACGGAACTGACCCTACGCCGGCTTCTAATCTTTATACAGGAACACCTATAAATATGTCTAATCATTATATATTAAAAGCACAGGCATTTGCGAATAATGCTTTGCCCAGTCCTATTACAGCTTCAACTTATTTAATAGGGATTAACCATGTTACCCCTGTTTTATCTTTAATAACAGATTCTTCCAATCTATACGGACCTTCCGGTATTTTTGATAATTGGCAATATGATTGGAAAAAACCAGCTTATGTTGAATATTTTGACGTGTCACATCATCTGGTCTTTTCACAGAATGCCGGAATAAAAATGGACGGTGGTTTTGGTGATCGTCCAATTCCCCAGCATTCTTTCTGTATCGAATTGGATGATGCTGTTTTGGGTGATGGGCATATTGATTACTCATTGATTCCAAATAGATCATACAGAACCAGATACAGTAAATTATATTTAAGAAATGGCAGCAATATGTATTGGACTCTTCCTTATAAAGATGCTTGTCAGACAGAAGCCATGGGGAATAAAACAAATAATTACTATTCTACATGGCGACCGGTTTCAGTTTACATTAACGGCTCCTATTTTGGTCTTTATGAATTGCGTGAAAAATTTGATGCGGAGTATTTTAAAATATTAGATAATGCAAATTCTGACTCCATTGATATCTTATCACAGAACGCATGGGGAGGAGGCTTTCTTAAACCTGTTAAAGGTTCCGTTGATTCTTTCATTACTTCTTATGATGCATTTAAAAATTTAAATCCTGCTGATACTGCTTTCTGGAATTTAGCCGATAATTATTTTGACATGTTTTGGTACAATGATTATATCATCGCTGAGTCATGGATGGGAAATACAGATTGGCCCAATTCTAATATTAAAATATACCGCTCGGATAAGACCAGCTATCGCTGGAGGTTTTGCTTAATGGACATGGAACTCGCTCTGGACCCTGGAGGAAGAACCAATTGTTATTTTGACCATATCAATTATATGCTGAATTATGATCAAGGGAATCCATATATTAATATCTGGCAGAAGGGAATACAAAATACCAAATTTAAAAATTACTTTATTAACCGCTTCGCAGATGTTATGAATACTTCCTACAGCTACAACCGTTTATCATCAGTTGAAAGCAGCATGTACTCTCAAACGGTTTATGAGGTGCAAAAACAGAATGCAAGATGGGGAAATTTAAATCTCACAGATTTTAACTCTAACCATAATACATTCCTTCTTCAGCTTTCTGAAAGAACTGCACAAGTAAGAAATAATATACAATCCAACTTCTCTCTGTCTGGTCAGGTGGAGGTAACATTGGAAGTTTTTCCCCCTGGAGCAGGTAAAATTAAAATCAGTACCATTTTCCCTAATCCATTACCTTGGACTGGTATATATTTTAATGGAAATCCTGTAAAAATTACTGCATTTCCAAATCCCGGTTATAATTTTGCTTATTGGGACACAAATGCTGTACTGGCTATAAAGGACACTAATCCGTCAATTCTGCTTAATATTTCTTCTAATGCTATGTTTAATGCTATTTTTACTGCTAGCCCTTATGTAGGCAAATTATCCATTAGTGAGTTAAATTATAATTCTGACAGCACACGAAATGCCGGTGACTGGGTAGAGTTTCACAACTATGGTAATGGACCATTGGATATATCTGGATGGAAATTTACAGATAGTGTTGTTTATCATAAATATTTTTTCCCTACAGGAACAATAATACAACCAGGTGAATGGCTGATTTTAGCAGAAGATACCTTGAAGTTTCATTCACAACATCCAGGGATATCTGTTTTAGGGCCAATAGGTTTTGGCTTTAGTAATTCAAACGAATCCCTTACACTTTTTGATTATTCAGACTACCCTATACTTTGGATGCATTATGATGACTCCCTTCCCTGGCCAACCGCTGCCGATGGGTTTGGACGCACATTAGAACTTGTCAACGACACGCTGAATCCTGCACTGCCTGGAAGCTGGTTTGCAGGTTGTATTGGTGGTTCTCCTGGCGGACCACACATTACCTGTACAGAACAAATCATTTTCAGCGAAATAAATTACAATTCGGCTCCAGCAGCAGATGCTGGTGATTGGGTAGAAATACATAATATAAGTGCTTTAGACATTAATATCTCAGGATGGAAATTTCGCAATGCCAACTACGCTAACGCATATACCTTCCCTCCAGGATTAGTTTTGCATGCTAATGGGTACCTTGTCCTTTATAACGATTTTGTTAAGTTTAATACTCAATTTCCGACAATATTAAATATTAAGGGGCCTTTTTCTTTTGAGTTAGGTAGCACCAATGAAGCCATCCGGTTGTTTGATAATTCTGAAAGGCTCTACCAGTCTGTCCTGTATAACAAAGATGCACCATGGCCACAGGGAGCAAATGGAGATGGATATACACTTGAAATTCTTAATCCTCAAGGTAATTTATGTGATGGTATAAATTGGTTCGAAGGCTGCCCAAAAGGTTCTCCGGGTGGCCCATACATTTATCCCTGTAATTCAGCCATAATTGAATTACCTCTTTACTCTTTAGGGATGAAGATATTTCCTAATCCATCTAATGGTAAATTTACCATTAATTTAGAGGATAAAATAGGGGGAAATAATGTTGTTGTTATTGAGGTTTTTAATATTTTGGGAGAGAAAATTTACACAAAATCATATACAAAGCATCAGACACAGATAGAAATAGATATTTCCAATTCTTCCAAGGGTATTTATTTTGTGAAAATCTGCTATAAACAGAAAATATATGTAACAAAAGTGGCTGTTTATTCTGAATAATCAGTTATTATTCCTCTGATCTTATTTCAAAAGTAAAACTCTCCATAATCTGATTAGCCAGTAGTTGTTCACAGGCAGTTTTTACCTTTTGTGTTGCAATAGTCTCATTCAGTGCTTCTACTTCAAGCGTTATATGTTTACCTATCCTTACATTTGAAATTTCTGGCAGACCTATATTCTTCATGCTCATGCTTACGGCTTTTCCTTGGGGATCTAACAATGCCTTTAAAGGCATAACATCTATTTCGGCTATAAATTTCATTGTAAATGGATTTAGTTTTTTTTGCAAACAAAATTAATAAAGACAGACAAAAATATATAAAAAATAATAATGAGTGGTATAGCTATAAAATTTAAAATCAGAATAAGTAAAGCAGAGAAAATAAAAAACAGGTATTTCGTTTTATTTTCATGCCATGTATATGTTTTGAATTTAAAAGACATTAATGGCAGCTCAGCAATAAGCATATATGACATCACAAATACAAGACCCGTCAAAAAGTAAAAATTATTAAAAACCAATCGTGTCCATTCTGCAATAGCTTTATCAGAAACACTATAATTCCATAAAATAAGAGGCAGGGCAGCTATAAAAATGGCATTGGCAGGAGTTGGCAGTCCAATAAAACTGTCTGATTGTCTTACATCTATGTTGAATTTTGCCAAGCGCAAAGCAGAGAAAAGTGTAATTAAAAAAGCCAGATAAGGCAGTGGATTTATATCACGCCAAATAATTTGTGGCATACCTACTGAGCTGTTCATTAATTGAAAAACTATGACAGCAGGTGCCAATCCGAAAGAAACTACATCAGCTAATGAATCAAGCTGCTTTCCAAACTCTGACTTACAATTAAGTAGTCGGGCAAAAAAGCCATCAAAAAAATCAAAAAAAGTAGCACCTATTATGAAAAATGCAGAAGCTTCCAGATTGCCTTTAAATGCCGAAACAGCTGATAAACAACCACATAATAGGTTAAGTAAAGTGATAAAACTGGGAATTGCTCTTTTATACATATAACTGTAAATTAATTTAAAAATTACTCTCTATTTCTCATCTTCGACCCTTCTCATCTTCTCAATTTAATTAAGCCGCCCTCCCAATACAGCGGTCTTCTTATAAGATTTAACCTTCCCATTCAAATCAAAAACTTCAAAAAAGACAACATAAATTCCTATTGATGCTTTAAGATTGTCATCTGTAATTCCATCCCACGAAAAAACACCTTCAGTACCTAACAATTCATTTTTAACCAGATATCTTACTTGCCTTCCTGCTGCATCAAAAATCATGATGTTGGCAGCATATCCTGGTTTTTCAAAATAATAGGAGATATTGAGTATATCATTATGTCCGTCATTATCGGGAGAAAAAATATCGGGCGATAAGCTTACAGGATCTTCGCTAGTAAAGACATCCCCAAATTGAGAGTTTTTGTATGTGGGGGTACCAAAACCCACAGCCTCGGCAGCAGAATGCCAGTTTGTGGGGTCGTTGGTTGGCCTGTCGTAATTTATCCTTTCTAATGAAACCCCTTTAGATGAGGCAAGTAGAGGGTAATGCATATTTTTATTATATTTAAAAATATCAATCTCTGTATTGGCAACATTGGCAAGAACTACTATACCGTCTGAAATATTAAAAGCAGGCATCGAAGCCATGGTAATAATATTCTGGGGATTTGGTGTATTGTAGAATTTAAGCAAATTAGTAGCACTTGTTGTTAAAACGATATAATCTCCCGGAAAAATCAGATAACTGCCATTACTAATAACATCAATTGAAGTAAGCTGATTAAGAATAGTGTCCTTGGAAGTAAGCCTCAGATCTTTAAGGTCTATAATTTTCGTGGAACGGTTATAAATTTCCACATAATCATCACCACCATTAGGTGGATCAGCTAACAGTTCATTGACAACAATATCATTGGGTAATACTGTTTGCGGTATACCAAAATAGGTAAAATTTCTTTCGGAAATAGGATTGCCAACACAGTCTGTTAATTGATTATCCACAGTTAGTTTATACTTAATTAACGGCTGTATTTTTAAAGGTAATTTAAGAATTACCGAATTGTACATCGGCGCTTGAGGGCTTATCAATACTGGCTGTCCGATGCTATTATCAATAGTATAACTAGCAATATTGTTTAAAGTACTTCCCAACATGCACTCGTTAAAAAAAACTTCAATAGTAACAGAATCTATTATACCTACTCTAAGAACATCTGGTTTTATTATATCAACATTGCTGCCTTTAACAGAGTTTCTTCGACCAGGTGTGCCTCCGGAAATGTCCATGCTTGCCTTCCAGTTACCTATACCACCACAGGGATTCTGTGCATCAATCTGTTCGAGCGACCACCCGCCATCTGATTTATTATTGTTCTGATACCAAGCATCAGTATAGCTAATAGCATGTATAATATTATCATTATTATCTGATAAAATTAATGTTGTACCAGTATTCGTAAGGGCTGTAGTTGACAAACCATCAACAGAAATTACATTGCCATAAGTACTTAGAAAAGGAAAAGCCGAAGGTGATGTTAATACAATAAAACTATCTGCAGGAACAATAGCAGAGGGTAATATTTTTTCAGTAGAGCCATACTTCAACTTCCACCCCAGAATATTTATTGGTGCATTTGTACTGTTATACAATTCAATATATTCATATTCAGGTAAGCCTACTGGTGGAGAAGGATCAATCATAAGTTCATCAAAAACAATATCATGAAGTTGAGGAACAAAATAAGTAAAACCAAAAGATTGAGAAGCTAGCAAATTGCCCACCAGGTCTTCTATGTTGTAAGCTGTCAGGCTATAGTTGAGTCCCAAAACAAAGGATGAAGAAAAATCCAGGATAACTTTTCTAAAATCTGACACATCGCGTTGCGCTGAAACAGGTGCACCAATACCCATGTTTACATAATAGTTTAATGTGTTTTCAGCAGGAAGTAATCCCACAGCTTCATTAAAAAGAACTTCAATCCGGTTAGCATTTACAACATTTATGCTTTCAACCTGAGGGGGAATAGTATCAGTAATGACAGGGCCTATATTAAAATCATCAAAATAATAAAGATTATACCTTGATGCTGTACTGTATTCACAATACACACCCATATAATTTGAAGTAGTGTAACTATTATCGATTACAACTGCACCTTCCGATGTATAATTATTGCCTCCTGTTTTGTCGGAAAATATTTGCCAGTTTCCTGCATTATCGCGGTTAACTTTAACTCTCACTTTTATGTTTCCAGTTCCAAGTGAAGTAACACCTGTAAAAAGCTCAGTAGTTGTTGTCCCTGTCTGTTTGCAAAACTTTATGTAATCATCATTCGTGTTGCCAATTTGAATAAAATATCCGTTCAATGAACCTTTTAAATCATTTGAATTTGAAGTCAGATAAACTCTTACAAAAGTAGTAGATGTAGGGTTAAATTTCAAGTCAATAAGAAAAGACCATTCTGTCTGATTTATCTGTGAGTTGGGTGTTGAAAGGTATATCTTGCTACCTGCCACATTGGGTCCATTGCTCTGTAGTTCAAAATTATTAATCAAAAAGTTTGCATCATCACCGCTCCATATAGGATTTTGTGTGAAATCACCATCGCTGAAATCATCTGTAACCTGTGCCATACTAAGGAATGGTGCGAAGAACAAAAAGAGTATTATTTTTTTCATATTCATTTTTTGTGACTGTAAATATACTAATTTTGTTATTAAAAAGTTATTTATATTTTAATTCAAACAAAGAGAAAATGAAAGTAGCTGTTGTAGGTGCGACAGGGTTAGTAGGTTCTGTAATATTAAAGGTTTTAGAAGAATTCAGATTTCCAGTAAGCGAGTTGATACCCGTAGCATCTGAAAAATCTATTGGGAAAAAAGTAATGTTTCGCAAGCAGGAGCTTACTGTGTTATCTCTTAATAAAGCAGTTGAAGCCTGCCCACAAATTGCTATTTTTTCAGCTGGTAGTGCTGCTTCAAAAGAATGGGCTGAGTCTTTTGCTGCAAAAGGAACATATGTCATTGACAATTCTTCTGCTTGGCGCATGTATGATAATGTACCATTGATTGTGCCTGAAGTAAATGGTGATATACTTGAAAAACATCATCATATTATTGCTAATCCCAACTGTTCAACCATTCAGCTGGTTGTAGTTCTGGCACCTCTGCATAAAATGTTCGGAATTAAACGGATAGTTGTTTCTACATATCAGTCAGTTACCGGAACAGGAGTAAATGCTGTACGTCAACTATTTGACGAACGCAATAAAATTGAAGGTAAAAAGGTTTATCCATATTCTATTGACCTAAACTGCATCCCACATGGTGGTGATTTTACCGAAAATGACTATACCTTAGAAGAAATAAAACTTGTTAATGAAACGCATAAGATCCTTAATAACAAGACTATAGAAGTTGAAGCTACTGTTGTCCGTGTTCCTGTAACAGGTGGGCATTCTGAGTCTGTTTTTATGGAATTTGAAAAGCCCTTTAATGTCGAACAAGTTAAGAAAATTATGTCCCATTCAGAGGGTATTATCTTTCAAGATGAACCTGCCAGGAATATTTATCCTATGCCGCTTTATGCAGAAGGTAAAAACGAGGTTTTTGTTGGGAGAATCCGAAAAAGCATGTTTTCTGACAAATCCCTTAATCTATGGATTGTTGCTGATAACCTTAGAAAAGGGGCGGCTACCAATGCTGTGCAAATAGCACAACTGTTGCTCCGAAAAAACTTTTTTAAGTAATATATAAGTTATTATGTACTTTTACTTTTATCTTTAATCTTTTTACTTTTGTCTTTAATCTTAAATTATAAAATTATGGAAACAAACCCTCAACCTACAGAAGCCCAGTTTAACAGAGACGATGTAATTCTTCCCCAAAAAATGAATACTGAAGATCTCGCCAACGTTAGAATGTTGGGCGGTCTGGCAGCCCTTTTTGCTGCCGGAAGCATCATCCCTTATATGGGCTTTTTGTTAATGCTGGCAAGTATTGTCCTCTTTCTTATTGTTTTTCATAAAATTTCAAAAATATCGGGCAAGAGAAGCATTTTTACCAATATTGGCTTTGCCTATTTGATAAGCTTTGTTGCAGGTTTGGCTTTGGTGGCTTTTATCATCTTTACACTCTTTGATGTTTTTAAAAGCTATCATTATGATATAGAATACTTAGTTAATTCTATAGGCTCTATAAAAGAAGATTTTATCACAACTATAATAATGATTAGTGTGTTCTTTTATGTTATTATCATTGCTTATGCATATTTGTGGAAACTGAGTCTCGATAAAACAGCTGCTTTCTTTAATGAAAAAGGCTTTAAAACTGCGGGATTGCTTTATATTATAGGTGCACCAACAATAATTATTTGCGGACTGGGAGCACTCGTTACCTTAGCCGGACATATAGTGCTGGCTGTTGCTTTTTTCTCACTTAAAAATGAAAAAGTTTCATCATAGATGTGTGAATTCTCTGTTATAGTACCAGTTTACAACAGTAAAGATACTCTTGAAGAGCTTTACAGTCAGATAACTGATTTTTTTACCGGAGAAAACAATTCCTATGAAGTTGTTTTTGTTGATGATTGCAGTACTGATAATAGTTGGGACGTGATAACAACCATGCAACTAAATCATAAACATATCATAGGTATCAAGCTTTCAAAAAACTCAGGGCAACATCATGCCACCTCATGTGGTATAACGCATGCACAAGGTAATTTTATTGTCACTATTGACGATGACTTGCAGATATATCCATCTGAAATTGGGAAATTGCTTGCCACTCAAAACAAAACCAGGGCCGATGTTGTTTATGGTATCTATCCTCAGAAAAAACACTCCATCATCCGCAACTGGGGCAGCCTCCTCTTTGAAAAGATTTTTAAGAAATATGCACAGACCATTTCAAAAGGCTCCTCATTTAAACTTCTTAAAGCTGATATTGCACATAAGGTGGCTTCTCATAATATCAAACATCTGTATATTGATGAAATCATCAACTGGTACACACAGAATATTGTAACAGTAGAAGTGGAACACCATCCGCGACAGTACGGTAAATCTGGCTATACTCTTTTTGGTCTTATCTTTATGAGCCTTAATTATATTATTAACTATACCATATTGCCTCTGCGCATCATGACCTATGTTGGTTTCTTCTCTTCTGTTCTATCAGTCATCATAGGTATTTACTTTATTTATAGAAAATTTTTCTTAGGCGCCCAATTGGGTTTCACTGCCCTTATAGTTGCTATCTTTTTCTCTACAAGCATCCTCCTCTTCTGCTTTGGCATCATTGGAGAGTATATCCGTCGTTTATTCGATACAAGCTACAACAAACCTACTTATAATATTGAGAAGGTGGTGAAGTAAGGGGCGTGAAAGAAAGGTATAAAGGTATAAAGGTATAGGGGAATAAGGTATAAAGGCATATTGAATACCTGTAAATCACACTTTTAAGACTATGGTAATATTGAAAAGCCGCAAATAAAAAGATTACTTAAAGAGCGAAGCATTTTTCTGGCAAAACATAAGCTTCCCAAACTTCTTTTTTACTTTTTACTTTCTATTTCTTCTTCTATGTGCCCTTGGTCACTGAGCATGACGAAGTGATGTGCCTATGTAGTAAGTCTTTTCTAAGAACTAATGACTTTTGTCTTTACTCCCTTTTGTCTTTTATCTTAATAATTTTTCAAGTATTTCCATGCTCAAAACCTGTGTCTTAAACTTTTCTTCCAATTCACTAAACTTAATAACAAAACCACATCCATCTTTATACCTGCTGCATCCATAAGCACTGTTACCTTTAAGCATGATGCCTTTTTTACATTTAGGACAAATGAGGGTTTTATTGGTGTCTTTTTTTTCTGCTTTAACAGCAGCATCTTCAAATACCGGTAAAAAGTTTTTGTCAAATTTTATGAAGCCTTCAACCTTTTTGTTGTTAATAACAAATCCTTTTATTTTAGGTGTTTTACCTTTGCTTATAAGTGTGTTTATCTGCTTATCAGTCAATGTCTTATCAAAAATGATAAAGGGTACTTTAAAGGTGCATCCCACTTTATAATCTGAACAACCGTATGCATTTTTTCCTTTCAAGATTCTGCCTTTCCTGCATTTGGGACACACAAGTTCTTTTTCGGGATTTGTATCTTTTTCTTTGGATTGAGGGGTTTCCTTTTTCTCATCTTTCTGTTGTTCTTCAATTTCAATTGTCTTTCCTTTTTCATTTCTGACCTCAGCAACAAGGCCGCTGACCATTTCCTTCATCTCGTCAATAAAAGCCTTGGCATCATAAGTGCCTTTTTCAATCTGTCTGAGTTTTTTCTCCCACATACCAGTCAATTCCACTGATTTAAGCAACTCATTGTTGATAGTCTTTATAAGCTGTATGCCTGTTATTGTAGGTACAAGGTTTTTATTATTACGTATAACATAGTTACGCTTGAAAAGGGTCTCAATAATGTTAGCCCTTGTTGAAGGTCTGCCGATGCCGTTTTCTTTCATCAGCTCACGCAGTTCTTCGTCTTCTACCTGCTTGCCTGCAGTTTCCATGGCTCTGAGCAATGTCGCCTCTGTATATAACTTAGGCGGTTGTGTCTGTTTTTCCTGTACATCAGGTATGTGAGGTCCTTTTTCGCCTTTAACAAAAGTGGGCATTATCTGCACTTCATCTGTATTGGGATTGTCTTCGTCTTTTTCTTTTTTTGGATAAAGCACGCGCCAGCCATCTTCTATGATTTCTTTACCTGTAGCTTTAAATTCATAATCCAGTACCTCACCCAAAACTGTCGTGTTAGAAACAATACAATTGGGGTAGAAAGCAGCTATAAAACGACGTGCAATAGCATCATAGACTTGTTTTTCCTGATAAAGCAACCCTCCTGCCGGATGTATGCCTGTAGGTATAATGGCATGATGGTCAGTAACTTTTGAATCGTCAAAAACCTTTTTGCTTTTGCGTATGGACTTTTTTAATAGAGGTTCAGTAAATTCAGCATAAGGTTTAAGTTTTTCAAGAATGTCTTTTATTTTTGGATATACATCGTTGGGCAGATATGTTGTATCGACTCTTGGGTAGGTAACCAGTTTTTTTTCATATAAACTCTGAATGTATTTTAATGTGTCATCAGCAGTGAAATTAAACTTTTTGTTGCATTCGACCTGCAATGATGTCAGGTCGAAAAGTTTCTGGGGATGTTCTTCACCTTTTTTCTTTGTGAAGGAAGTAATTTCAAAATCTTCAGGTTTTATTTTTTCGAGAATATCGAAAGACTCTTCCTTGGCGTTAAAACGCCCTTTTGTTGAATTGAAAACAACATTACGATAGGTTGTCTTCAGCTCCCAATAGGTTTCAGGTTTAAAGTTCTGAATCTCTTCAAATCGGTTTACTATCAAGGCAAGTGTTGGCGTTTGCACACGCCCGACAGACAAAACCCCTTT